>Ga0255342_1003557_pt1 | contig 17116 bp, 16 predicted proteins | sample wastewater_treat_3_FD_192416 | JGI IMG/M metagenome (GOLD analysis project Ga0255342, IMG submission 192416) | Wastewater microbial communities from Lulu Island WWTP, Vancouver, Canada - plant14 | ecosystem: Engineered > WWTP > Wastewater > Unclassified | place: Canada: Vancouver, British...
TTAAGGATAAGGGGCTTTCATCATCAGAATAATTAAGGTTAATATCCATAGGGTTGATATAGTCTCCAGATGTAGGGGAAATCTTAATTACCTGCCCTCCTAATCGGTCTACAAGGGGATAATACTCCGCCTCCGGGTCACAAATAATAATGTCATCACTGGTAATAAGAAAGATATTGGTTATTTCACGCTTTGCAGAGAAGGACTTACCACTTCCCGGAGTTCCTAAAATTAAACCATTGGGGTTTTTCAGCCTTTTTCGGTCTACCATGATGAGGTTATTACTTAGGGCATTTAAGCCATAATACAACGGCTCTCCACTTGATTGAAATAGCTCCTGTGTGGTAAAGGGAACGAAAATTGCTGTGGCAGAAGTAGTTAGACTTCTTTGTATGCTAATCTGATTTAGTCCAAGGGGTAGAGAGGACATAAAGCCCTGCTCTTGCTGAAAATCTAATCTAATTAACATACAATTGTGTTTTTGTGCAATGCCAGATGCCTGAAATGCAATATTTTCAAGCTGTTGTTTGTTATCGGCGGTATTCATCACAAGAAATGTCATAAGGAACATTCTCTCATTCCTGCTCTGTAAATCTGCAAGTAGCTTTTTAGCTTCTCCACCGTAGGTAGCAAGGTCAGAGGGGATTATGTCCATGTCATAGCCTGAGCGGACTGCCTTTTTTTGTTCCTCGATTTTCATTTTATCAAGGTCAGTAATTTTACGTTTAATAGTCTTAATCGCCTTTACTTGGTCAAGAGACTGAATGTGCATAGTAATTAAAAGATTGCTTTCCATATCGAGAAAATCAGCAAGTACCCTGTCATTCAGCTCGGGGGCCAGTATCTGCAAAAAGGAAACTGCGCCATATTTATTACCTGTCTTGAAAGTTCTGCCCTCACGGAATTCAAAAGATGAGGGGGCAATGAAATCCTTAGTAGATAATCCTGATGGCACAAGCCATTTCCAATCAAAATTAAACTGCTCATTGCCATCCATTCTAATAATATTATGGCAAAGTTTTAGTCGTTCTTTTCCATCAAGGGATTCTACCGATACTCCCATTCGCTTTAGTCCATTCCATAGGTCATTTTCAATTCTCTCTACTCTGGGTTTTGCAACTCTAATGTTATCAGCCTCAATGCCAAAGGTTAGATACTTGGTTTTCGTCAAACCGTTATTTCCCTTTGCAAGCTGATTATGGAGCATATCTGCATATTCAGTACGGATACTGTCAAAATCGTCATCCTGTGGCTTGATAGCAATACTGCTCTCATAATCTTTAGCGTTGGCAGTCATATTGAGAAAGGATAATTGAAAGTAAATAGAGCTATCAAAGTAGTTTAAGAAGTCGCACCAACTTTCAAAGATAGCTGTCTTATCCTCATTTTGAGCCAGTTGATAGTTGATGTCTTGAAAACCTATGGTCTTTGTATAGAGCTGATCCCTAACTTGACAAATACCATCGGGAAACATACGCAGATAAGGAATACTGTCCTGTGCTGACTTTTCCTTTTTATTAGTATTCCTTGCCCGTAAAATAGCAGCATTAATTTCTTTCCTATCTGCTCTTGTCAGCTTTGCCTTTGAGCGAGTTACTTTGTTTGCCTGTGACAATGTGCTTTACCTCCTTATCTAGCTTTGCTTGCCGCATGATAACGGCATAGAAGTTATTTGTTCTATAGGGTCTTTGTTTTGGATTTAAGAAACGCACAGCAAAGTAATGTTTTAAAATAACCTCAAGAGGTTGCCCATGCTTTTCATACATAGCGAACATGAAAAAAGGTAACATAGAGAAAATCATTACCAGAGATGCAAGACTTGTATTTGTCCTATCCTTTAGCAGGAAGAACAAAGGCAATCCAACCACAAGAGCCATGGAAAAGCAGATTATCTGCCTTTTAGTAAGATTGAATACAACCTTTGTTTTTACATTACTTAAATCCTTTGGTACAGGTACATAAGCCATAAAATTCTCCTTTCATTTTGTTAATGGGCACTGAAAATACTCTTTGACAATGAACCTGTCTTAAATAGGGTAAAGCATAGGAGTACCGTATAGCCTACACAAGTCCAAATCGCAGCCATAATGTCGCTGTCCGTGGCAATAGATTGTACTAATACTGCATAAATACCTACACATACCATAATGAGAAAGGCTTGAAAGCCAAGAGCCAACATTGATTTCAGGTAGTTTTGTCCCATGCCTCCCCATTCACGGTTTACCATAGTGGCAAAAGGGATTGCTCCAAGGGAAGTCATAAGATAAATCTCAATCATACGTCCATAGATGACTACAAAGATGCAGATAGTTAAGGCATTCATAGTGAGTCCTATAAACATACTTTGCAGCCATATTCCAAGCAGTGGGCCAAGCTCCATTTCCATAAGCCGGGTTTCCATATCTGCTATAGAGGCGGTAATATCAATACTGGTATCTGAGATAATTACTCCTGCGGCATTGGATACCACATGCTGTGACATATCAAAAATCCCCATAATGATGTTAAAGGTATTGGTTACTATCATTACAGCTACAAAGGTTTTGAAAATCCATTTAAAGAACATGAAAGTTTCAATATCGTGAAGATTATTTTTCTCAATGACCATTTGTATCAGCTCGTAGCACATGACAAAGGTCAAGATGATGCCGGCAATTGGTATAATTACGGTTTCGGAAAGGGATTGTATCATAGAGAAGACACCGCCATTCCATGCTGACGGTGTCATTCCTACTTCCCCTGCGATTTCGCCAACCTTTTGGTTGACGTTATCAAACATTCCCGATAAGTTTTCCGTAATACCACCGACTAACATCTCTTTGAGCCACTCAGTAATGCTGTCGATGATGCTTTGCATAATTTAGCCGAACAATCCGGAAAGCAAAGGTACAAGGGTCATGCCGATCAGTGCTACGCCACCGCCAGCCATGAGTTGTTTCATACCTTGTGATTTTGCACCTGGATTATCATTTCCATAGCCTTCAAGTAAATTAATAACCCCCCAAATTCCAAGTCCTGCTCCAAGGGCAATAACAAGTGTCTGTAATACATCTACTGCTGAATTAAAAAATGCCATAATCATATCCTCCTAATTTCTTTATTTTATTTTTAGGTAAAAAAATAACCGCTACTATACGGTTTCAGTCTCATCTGTAAGGTCAACTTCGTAAACATCGTATACCTCATTAGGCTTTGGTTTTAGTTTTGTGGACAGAAATTTTTCAATATCAAAGGTGTTTCTTTTATCAAAATCCGATAAGTATTTGTAATTGGGGTGCTGTGTAATATCATACTTTTCGGAGAGAAACGGGCGAACACCTCTTAGCTGTAAAATGCACTTGCCACCATCCATTACAGCAAGCTCATCCATACTCATAAGCTCCTTTCCCAGCTTTTGATAATTAAGCCCGTAACTTCTTTGTGAACCTCTAGTGTCGGAAGTGTTAAACATATCAATGGTTTCTTTACCAAGGGTTTCTGATAAATCCTTGAGGGTGGTTTTCTCCTTTCCTCCAAGGAAAATCATGCTATCGCAGTTGCCGATAATGGTATCGGCATTATCTTTATACAGAGCCTTTAGTTGACTTTGTGCCTGCAAAACAAGGCAAGCAGAGATTTCCCTTGAACGAATGGTAGCCATTAATTTCTCCAATTTTGGAATCTGCCCAATGTTTGCAGCTTCATCAATTAGGCATCTTACATGAATGGGGAGTCTACCCCCATAAACATCATCTGCCTTGTCGCAGAGAAGATTGAAAAGTTGTGTATATGCCATAGATACCAAGAAATTAAAAGTATCGTCTGTATCGCTGATGATTATAAATAGGGCAGTTTTCCTATCTCCCAAGGTATCCAGTTCCATTTCGTCATAGGCAGTCAGCTCTCGTAATTCCCTAATGTCAAAGGGAGCCAGTCTTGCACCACAGGAGATAAGAATAGATTTTGCGGTTTTACCTGCCGCCAGCTTATATTTCTTGTACTGCCTTACAGCAAAATGCTCTGGGTCTTTTTCTTCTAAGGTATCAAACATTAAATCTACAGGATTTTTAAAGTCCTCATCATCTTCCCGTACCTCAGAGGCATTGATAAATTCAATAAGGGTGGAGAAGTTTTGTTCATGTTCGGGAGCCTCAAAATAGATATATCCAATGAGAGCTGTGTAGAGCAAGGTTTCTGCCTTAACCCAAAAGTCATCGCCAGCTTTCCCTTCGCCTTTGGTATTGGCAATGAGGGTAGTAACTAATTTCAAGATATCCTTTTCGCTTTTTATATAGGTGAAGGGGTTGTAGTGCATGGATTTCTTGAAGTTGATGGTATTGAGAATTTTAATTTTATATCCCTCTCGCTGTAATAACTTCCCGCATTCCACAACAATGCTGCCCTTTGGATCAGTGACCACATAGGAGCTGTGACACTGCATAAGATTAGGTTTCAACCAAAATCTTGTTTTACCAGAACCAGAACCCCCTACAATCAATACATTCTTATTTCTTGCATTCTTGGGATTCTTGGGACGGTTTGACATCATTAGTTTTTCTGTCTGTGTAAGTATCACATTGTTTCGGAATACGGGGTCTGCAAAAGGGCGAATATCTCCCGCATTACCCCAACGTGCAGAGCCATACTCTATACCTTTTCTATATTTCTTGGCATTTTTCCCCTTGATATAAACAACAAGACGGATTGTAGTAGCAAATACTATCCCAACTAATAAATCCTGTGGGTAAAAGCTTGGGAGTGGACTATTAAAAGCTATTGAAAAACCCTCCCTAAGATTTAATATCTTTTGTCCAAGGTCAAATCCTGCTGAATACCTCCATGCCTGCGATACCTTTGTAAAGAAGAGGGCAAGCAAGAAATAGGGGATATTCAGAATGAGGTGCTTTCTAATTTTTCCATTCATAGGCTTTGCTCCTTGCTTTTGGATTTTACCCTGTCGGTAATAGTATTTTTTACAAGCTCAGTAAACTTTTTAAGCTGTGCTAAGACAGAGGGTCTTGCTGCTTTCCTCATAGTCTTTGCTGTAAATTCAGTAAAGGCAGAAGTAATGGCATCTGCATCCCTGCCCTTGAAAAAGACAAGGTATTTGGGTGGTGACACAGATTTATCCTTTTTGATGGCAAAGTCAACACCATATTTCTTTGCCACACGTTCAAAACTTTTGATATTTTTGTCCGTTACCTCAATGTTACTTAGTCCTTGGTCTTGCTTTGCAAGGTTTTTCACGCTCTGTTTTCCACGAGGAATTGCGGGTTCTTTCACCTTCTTGTTTTTACGCCATGCTAAATATTTAAGAATAGCTGATTTTAACGTTCTTGCTGTCAGCTTTGTACCGCTTATAACAAGTGCTACCGACCTGTTTTCTACTTCTTCTTGCATAATAAAATCCTCCTTTCATGGTTTGAAAATATTTATTACGGTGGAACAAGCAACCGTCTAAGGAGATAGTCAGACATTGGCTTTTTCCCTCCCATGTCCCTTGACTGTCAAAATTCCCTCAAGGGTGACAGCTGTAATACGAAGTCGCTCGGCAGTAGCAATGTCATTTTTTACATTCTCATCTATCACATCACCACAAACTACAAGCACACGGGAACGCCGTAACATATCCCTTGCCATATCAATACCGTCCTTATGCTCCTCTGGAATTTCATCGTTTAAATACAGGGGAAGAAATAACAGGGGACACATAGGGGTAAACCCTGCCTCATAGATTTTTCTACAATATTTAGCGGCGGTTTCCGTGTTTTCAAATTCGTTCTTTCCCCAAGCCGCCGTAATATATGCCATAGGTCTTCTCATTCTTCAAAACTCCTTTCCTAATTTTGGGTACAAAAAAGGCATCTTGCTATTCCTATAAAACAGGTGCAAAATGCCTTAATATTTTCCTTTAAAATCGTGATTTACAAGTGCTGAGTAGTAGTTGTCTATAGTTGAGGGAGCATTAAAGAGTGTTGTAAGTAGATATCTCTTGATGTTACGAATATAGGTGGTAGTCTTTTTCAAACACTCAAATACATAATCAATATGCAAGCTGTTAATTCGTAACAGCTTTTCTTTGACCAGCTGTGCAGGGTAATCATCTCCTGAAACATTGATAGTGTCCTTTGTGGAGCATAGAGTTTCTACCATAAGCTCTACAATTTCATCTAAGCGTCCACGGTCATGGTGAGTTTTTATATACTCATATTCAAGATTTTTTAATACCAGCTCTCTGACTTCTTTTACGCTTTTCAATCCAATCGAATCATATCCCATCTTTTTTTCTTGTGGTTCTTTATTTGCTGGATATTGATTTGATGGATAAGGATTTGATACCTCCATACTTAATAAATCAGTATTTAATATATTAGTACTTAATTGGTGGGGTTTTTCCAAGATAGGTTCATCCTGTTTAGGTTTATCCAAGATTGGGTTTTCCAGTATTGGTTTCTCCTGTACCTGCTTATCCAAGATTGGATTTTCCCCTTTAGGTGTAGCATCACCAGTATCAAGGGTTTGAGGCTGTTCAAAAATGGTATATTCTGTAGTAGTAAGTTGTCCCTTTTCATTGCGTAACCGTCTGCGAATAACATAGTCATTGGCTTCAAGTTCCTTTACCCCACTGTTAATACTATCAATACCATCCTTACATATACGAGAAAGCCCCTTTGTTGTATAATCCCAATTCTCCGGAAGAGAAAGCATAAGGGATAATAAGCCTTTTGCCTTTAATGAAAGTTCGGTATTTCTCAGATGGTGATTTGACATAACCGTATAATCTCGTGTTTTTTCTACTCTGAAGACTGCCATAAGTATCACCTCTTTTCCTGCCTGTATTATTGGCTATCGTTCTTGATCCCTTGTCCGTTTTTTATGCCATCCTTCAAGTAGTTTCATAATGGTTTCCTCCATTTGTTTAGGTGTGTATGACTTTGGAAAATATTTTTTTAATTTATCCCCAGTAAGAGTAACCTTATCTAAATCACCTTTCTTTTCCTCACTCATAATGGCACTCATTACCTCAAGGGTTAATTTTCCTTCGTTGCTAAACTTCTTTAAACGCTGTGCCTGTGAAAGTGAGGGAGTAGCCTGCTCCATATCCATAGCATCAAGTAATTCAGTCTGTTCTTCTTTTTTAAGGAATGATAGCTCTACAGCAGGATTAAAGGCAATTTTCTTTTCATCTACCATTGAAAGTATTTCGGGGATAAGGTGGGTAAGACGGATGTAACGCTGTACTTGATTTCGACTTGAGCCTGCCTGTTCTGCTACTATTTCATCAGCCCGTGGCAACTTCGTCCCAACTTGGGTCGAAGTTAAATCTGTCCTTGCACCTTGTCGTTTAATAGCCTCTAGTTTTAGTTTAAAAGCAAAGGCTCTTTCACTTGGTAAGATATTTTCTCTTTGTAAATTGCTGTCAACCATAATAATAACAGCTTCATCATCGTCAAGGTTACGGACTATTACAGGCATTGTATCAAGCTCAGCAAGTTCACAGGCTCTCTTTCTCCGGTGTCCTGCCACAAGTTCATAACCACCTTCATCACGGGGTCTTGCAATGGCTGGAACTAAAACACCATATTGTTTAACACTTTCTGCTGTGTCAAACATGGCTTCATTGTCAATTACCTTAAATGGGTGGTCTTTAAAAGGAAACAGTTCTGTTAAAGGGATTTCAATTATCTTCTCTCGGTTTTCATCAGCCCTGCTTTCTTCTGTGGAGAATAAATCATCTACTGATGCCAGCTTTATGTTTTTGGCGGATCTTTTCAATTTTCAATACCTCCTTAGTCAAACTTTTATATCCCTCGGCAACCTTTCCTTTGGGGTCATGGGCGAAGATACTTCTTCCCTCTGCACTAATTTCTGCGGCTTTTACCGAACGGGGTATATCAGCATTAAATACTTTAATACTGCCTCCATAAGTCTCTCTTACCAATGCACTTATGTCCTTTGCAAAATTAGTACGCCCATCTACCATAGTTAAGAGAATACCGTCAATTTTCAGTTTGGGATTTATCTGTCTGCGTACCTTTCCAATGGTCTGTAATAGCTGTTCTAATCCTTTTGCTGGGAGATAATCCGCTTGTACAGGAACGATTACACTGTCTGCCGCAGCAAGGGCATTAATTGTCAGCATTCCTAAAGAGGGCATACAGTCTAAAAGAATATAGTCATACTGCTTCTTCACCGTATCAAGGTATTGTTTAAGTATGGTTTCTCGGCTCATAGCATTAACAAGGGATACTTCCATGCTAGATAACTCAATATTAGCAGGGAGTAGATCCACCCCTTCATCATGTTTTAAAATACCCTCTTTAGGCTCAAATGCTGTATCAGTAATCACCTTGCCCATGATAGTGGCAAGGGTAGTGTCAATACTATCTGGCTGTGAATGTCCCAAACTAATGGATAAACTGCCTTGAGGGTCTGCATCCACAAGTAATACTTTCTTATTTTCCATAGCTAAACCTATACCTAAGTTGGCACAGGTGGTTGTTTTGCCAACACCGCCTTTTTGATTGGCTATGGCAATGATTTTTGCGTTCAAATTTGTTCCTCCTTTCATACAAAAAACCGCTCACTTTATCTTTCAATAAAGAAAACGGCTTTTTACTTTTAGTAAGAATTATTCTTAGCTTTATCGTGAAATATCTTTAGTTTTGATTTTTGTCTGCCTCCTCTCCTCCAATGCAATTGCCTTTTCAAGCTTCAATACACCATCTTTAGGTTTGTATATCCCGATTGCTGGTTTTCCTTTGTCATTAATCAAGTACATAGAGCCATCAAATCGCAATCTACCTCCAGAAGTTATTATTTTTATATCTTTAGGAATAGTATATATACCGGCAATATCACATTCATTCTCTGTACAATACCTACCATCATTTAAAATAGGTTCAAGTGAGAAATTTTGTCCATCCTTTGTTTTATATATTTTTACGTCCAATTCTGTCCCTCCTTTCAATTTTAGGCACAAAAAAAGAGCTAGTTATATAAACTAACCCTCATTAATAAATACTATCAAATCGTTTTACTTTTATAGGACATCTGCATAATATCTGTCACCATTTTTTGTAAACTGTACTTTTGACGGAAATACATTATCACCCCTATTTGCAAAGGCCACACAAGTCATTGCCCATTCAAATAATTCCTTAGGGAGTCTATAGCACAGAAAATTCTTATTCTCAGAAATCGTTATCATTGCGTTACCATCATTTGAAAAACCAACTGACAAGACGTTAAAAATATTACATCCTTCATTTATTTTTAACAACGGTTGTTTTGATGAATTGAAGAACACTTTTGCCCCTCTTTGATTATAAAAATAGTCTTTTTTCCCTCCTGGAATTGGGTCAATTGGTAACTTCGATTCCATTCTTCCAAAATAACTTTCTAATTCCTTGCAAACATATGCATTAAAGTGCTCGCCATGCATTTTCTTATCTACGGCTTTAATTTCATTAACTGTATCAAAACTGCTTATATAGTTAAGTAGAGAAACTAAAATAATAAAATCATCAGAATAAATCCCACAAAATGACTTATACCAAGCATTGTTAACTTCGCAAATAATATGTGTTAACTGTTTATATAGAAACAATTGTTGTTCATTTAAATTGAACCAACCTTCCCCTAATATTTTTTTATTTAACCCGTCTTCAATAGAATCATATCTTAATTCCTCATGTAAAGATTTAAGTAATTTAGAAATTATACCTACAAGCATATCAGCCATTCTAATCCCTGTTATTTCTTTTGAATCAACTTCTGTTACAAAAGTCAATCCTACTTGTTTTGCGGCCTTTAATGTATTACCATCGTCACCCTCTCTATCTAAAAATAATGAATACTTAGAGATATCCTTTTCTATCAGATACTTTTTAAAACCATGAAAAGCGATATCATAATTCCAATTAATATCAAATTTTACGTTTATATCATCTAACAATATCAAAATTTGTGTAAATGCAAGAGTTTCGTGTTCTTTCAATTTTGGATTAGTTTTATTAACATTAATTCTTTTATTAAAAAAAGTCTTCAACAACTGAACTAATTCACCCGTATTTTCATACATGCCCGAAATAATTTCTTCTGGTTGATACATCACTATTGCCTTAACTATGGAATATCTCATCATATCCATATCTTCCCAAATATTATTTTTATAATTTAAAAACAGTTGATTTATTATATATTCAATTTTACTGGTAATAGAAAAATACAATAATACATTATCATCAAATATAGAAAAAAGATCAAGAATAAATTCTATATTATCTCGATTTAAAGAAGCAAATCCATTTTTAAATTGTCTTTTTTTCAGTGTAGTACTTTTTAACTCTCCATCTGATTTGCGATCCGAATACTTCTCCTCGAAATCAAGATATTTTTTCAGTACAATTTTTTCATCTGCAGTCTGCCACCCAACAATTGTTGTAATAAAATTATCATAATAATTTTCTGAAACAATTGTAGAATGATTAATTTTTCTGCTGTGCTCTGATTCATCATAAAAAAAATTAAAATGTTGTACCATAAATGCCATTCCTCCTTTGATCGATAATTAAATATCCTTTACTTCATCCCAATATTCTTTACAATATTATATCATATTTAAGAAGTATACTTCTGTTCCTCCTTCCAAATTTGGGTACAAAAAAAGAAGATACCCATGTAATTAACTCCTATTGAGATGTAAGTACCTATTAAGTTTTGTATATATAAAAAAGTTGCCCACTCATTTTTTTAGAGCAAGCAACTTTTTGTTTTCATATTCAATTTTAATTATTGGATAACTCCAAAATGCCTTAAGGCATCTTTAATAGCTTCTACCTTTTCAGGAGTTGGGTGCTTTCGTTCATGTTTTAATTCTTCTACTGCATTAGGGGCATCGTACATGGGTAATCCCAAATCTCTTTTTACTTCTGCTATATAGGCAGTATGCACCTTGAAATTATACTTACTTTCTATATACTCTTGTATCATTTTATAGGTTACTCTTTCGCTTGGTCTATATTCTTCAGCTTTTCTCGCTATCTCATCAATAGGAATCTGCCCTTTATCATCACCAAACTCTACATTTATGTTGATATGTGTATCTGCTTTTTTGTGGGACAATGATACAACCGTCTCCACGTGGCACGAGCCGCTTGGATTGATGTCTTGGGCTGATTTTTTGCACCTTACGTTTAGGGGAATATGTCAATGGGGTTTTGGCTATTTTCCCACAAATGACAGTTCAAGGGAACATATCGACTTAATTTTCATATAAATCGACTAAGATTTACTAATCTTTTTGGGAAAGACGAGCATTGCTTCCAAAAAGATTTTAGATTTCATCACTTTTGACGTTTGATAATTATTTTGATTATCGGTGTCATAAAAACTGTTTCTAAATCAAAGAAGCTACTCATGTCAGCCTCCCTTCTAGCGATTTGAGATATTTTACATTTTCATCTTACCCGGACTCATTTCTCTGTTTTGTCACTGACGCTTACAAGCCATGCTTTATCAGGATTTTTTCAGAGGGTGGTTTCTATCAATAATCCAGCTAAATGCAATGCTTCAAGAGTTAATGAAAATCTGAGCAGTGTGAAGGAAAGCCCGAAGAATTTTATTTCACCTTGCTGTTAGCAAATATTTTCCGGTACAAGTCCACACCGAAAGCTGTCTGCATAGGCTCGCCCGGCACAATCCTAAAAGTGCGCTCACCGTTTTCCAGGCGCTGTGCCCTCAGAAACTGCGTGTTCGGATCATTCAAAAAAGCCGAGGCATAGGTGTAGAGATGCGTGACAGAAAACACCTCCACGTTGCAGTCAATTAGAGCCTTTGTGATTTGACGGCATATCTCCGAGCCCTCGCGCTCATTGGTAGCAGCAAACGATTCATTGAACAGCATCAGCGAGCCGGGATTCAAATGATCGGCCACCTCGCTCATACGGGAGAGCTCCTCATCCAGTTTGCCGCTTTTCATCGCTGCGTCTTCCTCTTTCTTAAAGTGAGTGAATACACCGTTTCGAATCGGAGCCGAAAAACTCTCAGCCCCAACAAACATCCCACATTGCGTCATGAGCTGCGCCTGTCCTATACTTCGAAGGAAAGTGGACTTACCGCCCTGGTTTGCTCCGGTAATGATATACAGCCGCTTATCGGCGGTATCCAGCTCGTTTCCGACTACAGCCTCGTTTTTGGCAAGTGCAAGACTCACATCATACAGCCCGTGCCATGAGCGGTCTTGCCGTTCAAGCGGGAGAACATTAGGAATGCAGACCGGCATACGCAGTGCCCGCAGGCTGTCGGCTAAATTAAGGCACCCTACATAAAACGCCAATTCAACTCGCAACATGGTGAAAAAACCCTCCAGATGCTCTGCAGCCTGCGCCAACGCGTTAGTCGCCTCATTGATGGCGCGGTCACGGCGCTTTGAAAGGTCTGTTGCTCCGGCGTCGTCGCGGGGCGCTATGGTATATGATGGGGCAAACGCCCACCGGAACCAAAAGCCCTTGCGGTTTTTCCGGCGAAGCACATAGCTGACACCTTGAAGATAATTACCGAGCCTGGCGCTGATCAGCATACCGTCGTTATCCTTCAGTTCGTACAAAAGAGTCTGCACCTTGGTAAAATAATTGTCATCCAGCTCCCGCTGGATCATGGTAAGCAGATTCCGAAAGCCCTCTGATTGGAAGCCGGACAGCTTGCTGTCTGCTACAAGGCGCAGTTCCATAAGCATTTCGGTATATATCTTTAAAAGCTCTATAGCACTTGAAAAGGTGCTGGACAGATATGCGGAAGATAGCCAATGCCATGAGCTTCTTCTTTTCTTTTCCGTCTCGACAGTTATCTCATAAAGTTTCCTTACAGTGTCAGGCTTTCTAAGTGCGTCACGCAGGTTTTCCTGTCTGTAACGGATTTCATCTATTGTTTGTAATGGGCAGAAGAGCGCAGTGCTGCACGCATCGTATATAATCTTATCTCCCCGTGCCATATTTGAAAGAACACGTTCCAACCCAAGATCGGAAGTAAGAACGTCCTTGCCAAAACAGAGTTTAGCTTTTATATCAAAATCCCTGTGACGAAACATCAAATTTACTTTCACTTTATCAACCTCCTGCAAAGCTGTTTATAGGTAAGCCTGTACTTGCTAGCTATGTGCATAGCGTAGGCAAGACCGTCTGGTGGTTTTCTTATGATTTTGTACGTCCTTTGCGTCGGGTCATCCTCTTTGACCGTGCTCATCATGCTGACCGTATCCGAACCATGAGAAGCAAGTTCATCGAGAAAGGTTACAACCACAGCGGGAGCTCCAAGCGCCGAGATGGCATCCATCATATAACCTCCGAGGGTGAGCGCGTCGGATAGCGTTGTGGAAGAGAATATTTCATTGACAATGATAATGCTCCGGCTCGTGGCTTTTTCAAGCAGCCCATGGAGCCTCACAAGATCGTCCTGTAATTTCCAGTTTAATGTTGACAGATCCTCCTCTCGGCCAAAATGAGTGAGGATATTGTCAAACAGGTAAAGCGCCGCTTCGCTTCCCGGTACGCATAGGCCAAGAGATGCCAGCCAGTGCACCTGCCCAAAGGCGCGTGCAAATGTAGTCTTCCCCCCCTGATTGGGGCCGGTAACAACAATAATGCGTTCTGGAGCGTTTAACATAAAATCGTTGGTGACGGTCTTGTCCCGCGTCAAAAAGGCAAGCGTGAGGTCAAACATATCACGACAATAAAGCTGCTCCGCCGTATTGCAGAGTTTTGGATAATTAAACGGTAAACCCGCCTGACGCAATGGGAGGATATAATCGAGCCACGAAAGATAAAACTGTATCTCGCGGGCGAAACGTGTGATAGTGGGGTCAAGGAAATGCAGATACTTTTCACAGAAGCTGTTTAAGTCGGCAAAAATATCTTTATATAGACCCGCGACCATGTCCAGTACTGCGGCTTCCACATGGGCAGCGGCAGGTTCTTCTATCACCTTTTGACGGTAATCCTTAACTTCGCCCTGCCTAAATTTTTCAAAACAGGCCAATATCTGCTTTGACAGGTCATCCTCTCCCTCGTATTTGCGAACACGGATTGTACCACTTTTAATGAGCATGCTGTATTCCACCCTGGAAAGCTCCTTGCGGAGCCTAGCAACATGGGTGCATAGTCCCTTGAATGCCTCCGACTCACTGTATGCCGTGAGATATTCAGCGAAGTTGCTCAGCCCATCCGAGCGCAGAGTTTTTCCATTCAAGCCCGCCGCCAAAGCGGATATCTCGCTGCAATACCTATCGGCATAGTCCAGCATCCGCCCACGCGTCAGATAGTTGTTGTCGTAGCTGCTGTCTGATGTCAGCGAGGCTCTGGTGCTGACCATGTAGCGGTCTAGATTGTAGATGATTTTGGAAAAACCGGCAAAAAGCCTGCGAAGCTCATCATTTTCCAACTCGCCCATCACCTCCTGCCGGTAAGTGATAGTCTCCGCATCGTGCAGGGATGTATAAAAGAAGCCCTCTAATTCGAACTCCTTTTTGCTTTTCAAAATAGGAGCGAAAATCTGATCAAGATTTAAATCCTTGAAGCAGTCTGGTTCATCTGTCCGTCTTGTCAGCTCGTATTGTTCCTGGTTCCTAAAAAGGATGCTGTAAAACATATATATAACCTCCTTCTATACAGCGTCTTTCAAACCGGTCCCTTGGTATGCATTTTCGATCCCTGCTATATCCTTACTTTGAACCATCAAAAGTCCTCCCTTATTTTAATCATTTTTGGTATACACCATTGGCTTATAAAAGGTCTAAAAAAACTCCTACAAATGGTGTGCAAAAATACCACTTGTAGGAGTCATTAGCTTATCAGCATATAGAGGCAAACTCCATTGCCTATTAATATCTAATTGAAAGATAATTTATCATTATTAAGTCTCAATGTCAAGTAGGGTTTCACAAATGTCTGTGTCAAGATTTTGTAGGTGAACTCCCCCAAAATTTTTTATAACAGTTCAGGTACTATCTTAACGATCTTCCTGAGCATGTAACCCGTTAAGTAAGGTGTATCTATAGCAGGTACATGTGCCTGAAGCCATGCCCCTGTATCCTCAACACTACAACTTCTGTGAATGTTTATTGGAGTATCCCCAACGGCTTTAGCCAGGGTGATGTTTATCGGTTTCGATACAGACAGGGCATCGCTCAGTTCATTATTGGCCTTGGCAGCAAGCAGTCTAGCCATGCGGTCAGTACCTTCAGGGCTCCAACGGGCACCGATCCGTTTCATTCTCCTGGCTATGGTATGTCTTACTTGCCCTTCTATGGCTCCAAGCCCTCCCTCTGGTAGTTGGGAGATGATCCCTTCCCAGTTCTCAAGCAGATATTTTTTAAGTTTATTGATCTTTTTTCTTCTGGTATCTTTGTTTGCTTTTTTAGCTGCCCTGTCCAGGATGTCTATTAGGGCTTGCAAATTCTTTTGTTCTATTGCTTCTACTACGGCTTGGTGGATAGTAGTACTGAAAGCCAAACATTCAGTCAGGTTTTTGCGCAAGTGGTACCGGTCAAGATGATAGACGGTATTCGGGAAAAGTTCTATTCCCTCTTTGACCCAGGAAGATCCGTCACCCCCTAGTTCCACCCTTTCGATTTTGTCCATTTTCCACTGATTGGCCAGATAGGCGCTGCTCTCTTCCCAGAATTTTTCTGATTCCCGGGTGGTGGCCACACTGTAGCGGTGCTGTAGGCTGCGCCGTTTACCATCTTTAGATTTCTTCTTGCCATCATAGGCAGTCAATAGCTTGACTTCTGCCCTTTTTCTCGCGCTTTTTTGCTGGTTAATTACCACACCATCTGCTTCTATGAACAATACACCGGCGTTGTGTTTGCCTTCAAGAATCACCCCATCTTCAAAAACCGCCTGCCGTAAGGCTTCTCCTTCCTTCTGCACTGCTTCTCCTGCTTGTTTGACTATTTCCCAAACGCTCATAGTCGTTATACCGGGAACTAGCTGGCTCATGATCCGGGCTGCTCTTCTAAAAGGAATTTCGGTTGCAAGGTCAAGGGCAATCTCCCTCATCTTGGGAGAGAGCCTCTGTCTAGAAGCCCAGCCTAGAGCCTCATCCAGTAAAAAGTGGTATGTGTTGGTTTCTGTGTCTTTGTAAAGTCGCCTCTTAATGGTAAATTCTCCAAAGATGGTTACTCCGGTACGCTCTTCAAATCTGATACATTTATACCGTTTTTTATCCCTGGTTTTTAAAATCTCTTCATCAATCTTTTCTAGAGTCCAGACTAAAAGTCTGGTTGTAACCTGCTGCGAAAGTACTTGCAGCTGTTCCTCCAATGTTTGATAATCACAGCCTGATCTAATAATTTTCCATAACCCATTGATAAGAAACAGGACAATAGCTACCACATGACGAATATCCAGCATAGAGACCTCACACTCCTTGACGGGGAGTTGGCCATCTGAAAAGATGACCATTATTGAGGTCTCTTTTTTCTACATGAGACACTCAATTACCTACAAAAATTGTACACTGCCTTCACAAATTGACAAATACACAATAATGTTTATATATTTTTAAACAACACTCTTCCATATAACTATTGAAACTATCACAATCCATAAAATTACAATCGGAACAGCATAGTACCATTTTTTAGGTTTTCCGTCCTTCCACATACCTGCTGCTTCTGCTTTGCATATCTCCATTATTTCATTCGGTATAAATTTAATAGCCAATGTTGCCAATAACGGAAGAATAATTAGATCGTCTAAGTATCCCAACACAGGTATAAAATCAGGAACTACGTCAATGGGTGACAATGCATACGCTACGGTTATTCCGGCAAATATCTTTGCAACGATTGGCGTATCCTTTCTCTTCATTGCTATGAAAAGGGCCGGAATATATGTTTTTAAAGCATTTGCTTTTTCTTTTAGATTCATTTGTTTATGCCCTTGTAATTAAAGCTCTGCTTGATGGCTGTTTTTTACCATATTGTTCATTTTGAAATATAGAATAACAGCAATCAATTCAGTAATACAAGTGAAAGCAATTATAATCCCTATCATATTCATATCGTAAAGCAAACCCATCAATGCTGCTCCGCCAAGCAAAGCCAAACCATAACCGGTATTAAATACTCCATAAC
>Ga0255342_1003561_pt1 | contig 17109 bp, 19 predicted proteins | sample wastewater_treat_3_FD_192416 | JGI IMG/M metagenome (GOLD analysis project Ga0255342, IMG submission 192416) | Wastewater microbial communities from Lulu Island WWTP, Vancouver, Canada - plant14 | ecosystem: Engineered > WWTP > Wastewater > Unclassified | place: Canada: Vancouver, British...
GGGCCCGCAGCAACCGCGTTCAGGTTCTATCCGTCCCGCAGACCGTCCCAACGCCAGTCACGCCTCTGCCCCGCCAGTCCGTAAGCCCTCCGGGCAGAACCATTTTGACCCAGCCTCCCATCTCACGCCCGATCGGTTGCAGGGGGTGAATTTGCATCGGCGGAGGATGGGAGGGTATAATCCGCGAGGTCTCGTCGGCATAATGCCGGCGGCCTGAAGCAAAACGGAATACGGCTTGCTTCCCGCCCGGGGCCTGACTCGCTGGCGCCGGGCTCTTGAACACCAACGATCCATGGGAGGTAACTACTTGCGAGAGTACGAGTGTCTCTACATTCTCATCCCCGACCTGGCTCCAGAGGACACGGAGCCTCTGATCGAGCGTTTCGGCCAGGTCATCACCGACAACGGCGGTGAACTGCTTTCAACAAACCCCTGGGGCAAGCGGCGGCTTGCCTACGAGATCGGCCGCGCGAAGGAAGGCTTCTACGTGCAGGTTCGCTTCAACGGCGAAGAGACTACCTGCAAGGAACTGGACCGCGCCATGAGGTTCTCGGAGTCCGCTCTGCGGCACCTGATCGTGCGCGCCGAAGACCTTGACCCGGCCGACACGGCCATCCCCGAGCAGCTTCCTGAACCGGGAACGGACGACTGGGAGGATCGCCGCGGATACCGCAGGCGCAGGGACGAAGCCTCACCCGCAGAGGCGGCCGCTGAGGCGGCCGCTGAGGCTGAGGCCGAAGCCGGCGCCGAGGATAGCACTGAGGCCGCCGGCGAAGAGGAAGCCACCCCTGACACGGAAGCCGACGCTGGCGCTGAGGCCGACGGTGAAGAGGAAGCTCCCGCTGAAGCCGAGGCTGCTGAGCCCACGGCTGAAGAGCCTGCGGCCGAAGAGCCGGCGCCTGCCGAGGAACAGCCCACCGAAAACACGGAAGAAGGCTGACCCCGGCACAACGCTACAGGAGACAGGAATGCTGAACAGAATCATCCTAATTGGACGGCTGACGCGTGATCCCGAGCTTCGTTACACCGGGCAGGGCACGCCCGTCTGCAGCTTCGGCCTGGCCGTGAACCGTCCGAAACGAAAAGACGCTGAAGAACAAACGGACTTCATAGACATCGTCGCATGGCGGCACAACGCGGATTTCGCGGCGAACTACCTGACAAAGGGGCGGCTGGTCGCGGTCGAGGGACGGCTGCAGATACGCCCGTGGGTTGCTCAGGACGGCTCGAAGCGCAAGAGCGCCGAAGTGGTCGCCGACAGCCTGCAGGGTCTGGACAAGCCCCGGACGGACGGCGGGGAAGGCCCCGCCCCCATGCCCGATGCGGACGTGGAACCGTCAGGGGACGAAGGCGCCGACTACGCGGCGTACGAAGACCCGTTTCAGGGCGAGTAGCTCCCCTTCATTTTGAATTTGCGAAAGGACTAAGAATACGTGGCACCTCCCAGAAGACCAGGGAAATTCCGGCCGAGGCGGCGCAAGGTTTGCAGCTTCTGCGTCGACAAGGTCGCGATCATTGACTACAAGAACGTCGGCCGCCTGAAGCGGTATCTTTCGGACCGCGGCAAGATCGTCCCGCGGCAGGCTTCGGGCAACTGCGCGCGGCATCAGCGCCTGATGGCGGCTGCAATCAAGCGCGCGAGGCACGTTGCGCTGCTGCCGTACGTGACGCGCTGACGCGGATCTCGAAGCAGACACCTTGAAAAGCCCCGGAGACGCTGCGGCGCCCGGGGCTTTTTCGCGCGTGGGGGACTAGACCTTGAAGCGAATGTAGAGGCAGTCGCCGTCTTCGATGACGTGCTCCTTGCCCACGAGCCTCATCCGTCCGGCGGCCTTCGCCTCGTCCCAGCCACCGTGCGCATGCACGTCCCCGTATGAGATCACTTCGGCGCGGATGAACCCGCGCGCGAGGTCGGAGTGGATGGAGTCGGCGGCTTCGAGGGCGGTGCTGGCGCGCGGGATGGGCCAGGCGTGCACTTCTTTTTCGCCGACTGTGAAGAACGTGACGAGGTGGCAGCTGGAGTAGATGGCGCGGATGAGCTTGTCGCGGACGGGCTCGGTGATGCCGAGTTCCACGAGGAAATCGGCCTGATCGGCTTCGTCCAGCTCGGCGACCTGCCGCTCGAGGTCGGCGGACAGGCAGAACGCCGCGATTCCCAGGCCGTCGAGGTAAGAGCGCGCTTGGCTGTACTTCTCGTCCGCTTCGGCGACCTCGCCCTCGGCGACGTTGACCGCCACGACCAGCGGCTTGGCGGTGAGGAGCTGAAACCCGGCGACAGCGCGCTTCTCGCTCTCGTCGAGCGAGATATCGGCGAAACGCTCGCCCGCTTCGAGGGACTTCTTGAGCTTTTCGAGCGCGCCCTTCTCAATCTGCAGCGCCTGCCCGGACTGCGGCGACCGCGACTGCTTTGCCATCCGTTCGAGCCGGTTTTCGATCAGCATCAGGTCGCGCAGGGCGATCTCTTCGAGGAACGACACGGCCTCCGTCCGGACGGCCGCCGGATCAGCGGTCTCCGGCTCGAAGGCGTTGATGATGAGCGCCATCGCGTCGGTCGCCCGAAGCTCGCCCATAGCTTCATCGCTGAACTCGCGCCCGTGCTCGCCGCCGATTCGGGCGACGTCGTCCACGAAGTCTATGGTACCCGGCGTCACTTTCTTGGGGTGGTACAGCTCCACGAGATAGTCGAACCGGGGGTCGGGCACGACAACGACCCCGTGAACGGGTTCCTTGGTGTGCGACACCTGCTCGTGACCGCGTGTGAGCGTATGGAAGAGCGTACTCTTGCCCGAACCGGGCTTTCCGATGATTCCGACTTTCATATCAGTTGCCGCAGAGGCCCCGGCCGTTCATCGCGAGATGCGACGTTCAGGCCGAAGCCTCTCGGGTTCTTATCCTCCGCACACGCCATGTCCTGCCCGTTTGCGGGCTTTATGCGGGATACTCTTTCAGATGCGGGGCATCCGGGCGCTCGTGATTCCCACGCCCTGATCGGCCAGCGCCTGCAGCCTCGCGATGCGATCAGCGGTGGACGGGTGGGTGCTGAACATCGAAAGCAGCCCACCGCCCGTGAGAGGGCTCACGATGAACATATGAGCGGTCGCCGGCGCTGCATCCATCGGAATGGCCTGCGCGCCCTGCTCGAGCTTCGCGAGCGCGCTTGCCAGCCCCAGCGGCTTGCCCGACACCATCGCGCCGCCCTCGTCGGCCATGTATTCGCGGCTGCGCGATATGGCCATCTGGATAATCATGGCGACAAACGGCAGGACGAGGATGGCAACGAGCGCGCCCAGCGCCCCCGCGCCGCCGCGGTCGTCATCGCGGGAGGAGCCGCCGAAGATCATGGCGTAGCGCGCCATGGTCGCGATATACCCGATCGCTCCGGCGATGGTGGCGGCCACCGTCTGCACAAGCGTATCGCGGTTCCTGACATGGGTAAGCTCGTGGGCCATCACGCCCGCCAGCTCGTCGCGGTTGAGGATGCGCATGATCCCCTCGGTGGCCGCGACGGCCGCGTGAGCCGGATCGCGGCCCGTCGCGAACGCGTTGGGAGTCATTGACGGGATGATGTACACCCGCGGCATGGGCAGGTTGGCGTTGGTGGCGAGGTCGCGCACCAGGCGCACGAAGTCCGGATGCGTTGTCTCGTCCACTTCCTGCGCCTTGTACATTTTCAGCACGATCTTGTCGCTGAACCAGTACGCGCCGAAGTTCATCACCAGAGCAAAGATGAACGCCATCGTTGCGCCCTGCTGCCCGCCGACGGCGTATCCCGCCATCAGGAAGAGCCCCGCGAGGGCTGTGAGTAGAAAAGCTGTCTTGAACTGATTCATTTCCGTGGGTTCCCCAATCGCACGCTGAACCGATAGCTGCGGAGCCAGCCCCGCGCCGGAGCTGTGGCTTACATCCGTATTATACGCCGAAAAGCGCCCGCGCGATTCCTTCGCCGCGCGCAGAGGTGAGCGCGGGCGTGCCGGATAACGCAACTCCTGACACAATGTGAAAGTCAGGTACAAATGACATGAAAGAAGAACGCTCTCTCTTTTGGCGCCGGGTCCCGGGATTCCTGCTTGCGGCGGCGTGCCTTGTGGGCGCTGGCCTGCTGCTCGCCGGGTGCCTGGACGGCGTGGCGCGGCGCAAAGCCGAGAACACGATTCTGAAGATGCTCCCCGAGTTTCTGGGACCGGCCGAGTCCTACGAAGTGCACGTCGAGGGGTCGGCCTCGCAGTTGTCCCGCGGATTCGTCCGCTCGGTGGCAATCAGCGGGGTGAACGTGACCCCTCACGACCTTCCCGCGATGGCGAAGCTCGAAGCGTCGGCCACGGACGTGCGCGTGGACATGAAGGCGAAGAACGTTGTGGAGAGCGGGCCTGCCGTCTGGCGCGGATGGGTGAACGAGAAGGTGGCGACGGAGATTCTGGCGGACAAGGCGCGCTACCTGCAGGACGTGAAGGTGCGGATCACCAGGCAAGGCATCACCGCGTCCGGGCGGACGGGGGTGAAGGGGGTCGGGCCTTCGGGGTCGGCCCTGGTGAAGCCGTCGGTGCGCGGCGGGACGCTTCTGTGGATGACACCCGTCGAGGTTTCGGCCATGGGGGTCGGGCTTCCGATGCCCGAATGGAGCAAGCAGAGGCTGGAACCCATTATCAACCCCGTCTATGTGGTGCCGGAGAGCCCCCTCAACATCCGGCTGACGGGGGTGAGCACGGAAGACGGGCTTCTGCGGATTGAGGGGACGCTGGACCTTACCGCCCTTAAGCCGGAGGCCGAGGGCAGCTAGTAGATCGCGTCGTCGGCCGCGCCTTCGCCGCCGGCGGCTTCTTCCTCGAGCATCTCTTCGAGCTCGTCGCCCATATCCTCATCCATCGTCTTGCCCATCTCGCGGACCCATTTTTTGAGGCGCTTCGGATCCTCAAGGTCGCCTACCCTGTCCACATCGGCGAGGTCGTCGAGCAGGTCGTCCTCGCTCCTGAGCGCGCTGACGCGGCTCATGAGCTTCGTCAGGCCTGTGGACTTGCAGGACGGGCAGGCTGGCGGTTTCGCATCGGCGACGACGCCGACGAGCGCGGTGAAGCGGCGCTGACAGTTCTTGCACCGATACTCAAAGAGCGGCATGGCCATCTCCTTCGGCGCCCAGCCGTTCCCTGAGCCGTGCGAGATCGTCGAACGATCCGGCCAGGCGGCCGTACAGGGCGTCAAACAGCGCCCGGGCCGCCTCGTAATCGGCGGCGAGACGGGCATCGGGGCAGTGAACGGAGTGAGGGGGCAGCAAGCCGGGGGCGCTGTCGAACCCGGAGACGAGCCCCGACCCGACAGCGGCCGCGACGAACGCTCCGCGCCCGGTGGCCTCTCCGGCTTCGGCCACGCACTGGACCGGGCAGCCGAAGCAGGCGGCGATGATGTCGCGCAGCAGCCTGCCCCGGACAGCCCCGCCGATGAGGCGGATGGACGCGGGGTCAACGCCGGTGCACCGCCGGATCTCCTCCAGCACCGACCCGAGAGCGAACCCCACTCCTTCGAGCACGGACCGCAGCAGGTCGGCCGGGCCGTGCGCCGTGGAGAGGCCGAACCAGACTCCCCGCGCGCGGTCGTTCCAGATGGGGGCGCGCTCGCCGCTGAGGTACGGCAGAAACAGCAGGCCGTTGGCGCCGGGAGGCGACGATGCCGCCAGCGCCTCGGCTTCTTCGAAGTGCGATTCGCAGAGCCGCGTGACCGCCCAGTCCCATGCGGCCCCGGCGCACTGCACCGTCCCCAGGAGCGCGAACCGGTCCCGCGTGAGCGCAAGCGTAAACGCCCGGCCTTCCTCGTCAATGACGGGGCGGTTCGTCGTGACGGACACCCACGAAGTGCTGCCCACGTAGTTGTACACCGACCCCGGCTCCCAGCAGCCGCAGCCGACAGCGGCCGATGCGCCGTCGCCGAAGCCGATGTAAACAGGGATGCCGTCCCTCAGCCCGAGAAGGCGCGCGGGCGCGGGGGCCAGGGCGCCGGCCAGAGTCCCGGCTTCGACGATGCCCGGGAGTTTTTCGGCGTCAATCCCGGCGGCATCGCAGAGTTCCGCGCTCCACGCCATCCGGTGGAAGTCGAAGCACCCGTACAGCGACGCATCGGACCAGTCGGTGACCGGACGGCTGCCGGTCATCCAAGCGGTGATGTAGTCCTTGCTCTGCACGAACAGGCTTGCGGCGGCGTAGTTCTCGGGCTCGGTGTCGCGCAGCCAGGCGATTTTGGCCCACGGATAGTGGACATCGAGCGGGTTGCCCGACATCTGATGGACACGGGCGGGCGCCATGCGCTCGCGGATGGCGCGCAGCTGCGCGCGCGAGCGGATGTCGCTGTGAAGGATGGCGGGACGCACCGGCAGGTTCTCAGCGTCGAGGGCTACGACGCCCATCATGTGCCCGCTCACAGAGATGGCGGCGACATCGGACGGTGAGGCGCTGGCTCTCTCGAGGGCCTCCCGCGACGATTCGGCGACTGCCGCAATCCAGTCGGCGGGGTTCTGCTCGTACCCCCCGGCGCCGCTGTCGAGCGTCGGGTACTGACGCCCGGCGGAGGCGGCGAGCGCCCCAGCTTCATCGAACAGAGCCGCCTTCACGCCGGTGGTGCCCAGGTCATGCGCGAGAATGTAGCTCACTTACGGCTCCCTCCCATCCGGTTCCCACAGTTTCCACGGCGTGACCCCGTGCAGGGGCAGCAGAGCCGCCAGGCGGAACAGGGGAAGTCCGACAATGTTGAAGTAGCAGCCTTCCACCCTCTCGATGAACGCGGATGCCCGGCCCTGGATGCCGTAGGCCCCGGCCTTGTCCATCGGCTCGCCCGTGCGGACGTACGCCCGGATCTGCTCTTCGGTCAGCGGCGCGAACTGGACGCGGGACTCTTCGACGACGCTCTCAGTCCGGAGCCGCGAAACGACGGCGAGGCCGGTCATAACCGTGTGCTCACGGCCGGAGAGCATGCGGAGCATTTCGGCGGCCTCCGCCGGGCTGGCGGGCTTCCCGAGCGCCTGCCCGATGACCGTGACGATCGTGTCGGCGCCGATGACGACATCGTCCGGATGGGCTTCGGCAATCCGCAGCGCCTTGGCCATGGCCGCCCCTGTCACGCCCGACCGGAGCGGCTGGTTGTTCCAGGCGCTCTCGTCCACATCGGCGGGCTCGACATCGAACTCCGGGACGATGACGCTGAGGAGTTCGCGGCGGCGTGGCGAGGCGGAGGCGAGAATGACGCGCGGGCTCACGTGCGCAGACCGCCCCTGTCGAAAACGAGACGCGTGAGCGCGGATGCAAGCTTGTCGGGGTCGTGCCGCACGACCCGGGTCTGGCTGATGAGCCCGGCAACGACCGGGTGGTATCCCATCCGGCGCACGGCGTCGGGGTCAGGCATCACGCAATCGGAGCCCTCTTGTCTGTAGCGCTCGAGCAACTCCTCGGAGGGTATCTCGTCGTTCATCAGCACATAGTCGAACAGCCGGACATCAGCATGCCGGGCGATGGCGCGGATGTGATCGCAGACCGTGTAGCCATCGGTCTCGCCTGGCTGGGTCATCACGTTGCAGATGTAGACCTTCAACGCCTTCGACGCCGCGAGGGCTTCGGGAACGCCATGGACAAGCAGGTTCGGCACGATGCTCGTGTAGATGCTCCCCGGTCCGATCAGAATCGCGTCCGCCTTGCGGATGGCCTCGAGCGTCTCATCCATGGGCCGCACGTCGGCGGGATTGAGGTACACGCTGCGGATGCCATGCGGCGACGCGAGGATGGAGGTCTCGCCTTCAACCACCTCGCCGTTGTCCATCTCCGCCATCAGAGACACGTTCTGGACGGTGGACGGGAGCACCAGCCCGCGGATGGCAAGAACGCGGCTGGTCTCTTTTATCGCCTGCTCAAAATCTCCCGTGACATTCGTCATGGCGGCGAGCAGCAGGTTGCCGAAGGAATGCCCTTCGAGCGAGCTGTCGGAGGGCGCGGCGCCGTTGAAACGGTACTGGAGCAGATCGGTCATGAGCGTTTCGGAGTCGGCCAGCGCAACCAGGCAGTTGCGGATGTCTCCGGGCGGCAGCATTCCGAACTGACGGTGCAGCGAGCCGCTGGAGCCCCCGTCGTCGGTGACAGTGACGATGGCGACGATGTTGCTGGTATAGTTCTTGATTCCGCGCAGCAGCGTCGAGAGCCCCGTTCCGCCACCGATTGTGACAATCCGGTATCCCTGCGCCAGATAGCGCTTTTCGAACACGACATCGGCAAGGCGGCCCTTGTTGACCGTTCCGACAGCCTGCGTTATGGAGCCGACGATCTGATTGATGGCGATGAAGATCAGAAGCAGCCCGAACGCCATGCAGGCGAGGCTGACCGGGACGTACACCTTCGGCAGGCTCAGGATGATGCCGAAGCGCAAGAAAGCCTGCCGCGCCAGGTCGTCCAGATACGCCATATAGTCGAACGTGCGGAGATTGGTGAGGATGCCGACGCCCAGGATGACGAACGCCAGCCCGACGGGCACGAGCAGCAGCCATCTCTTGACCCGCATCCCCGGGTAGAGCCACTTGAGGGAGCTCTTCGCCGAGGTCAGGAAGCCGCGCGGCTCGCTCTTTTCAGACGGGTCCGCTGCCAATGTCCCTGTGCTCCACGATAACATTGTAGTTCCGGTTCTCGAGGAACCGGGCAAGCTCGTTCGAGATGACGACCGAGCGGTGCCTGCCACCCGTGCATCCGATGGCGATGGTGAGGTAGGCCTTGCCCTCCTTCGCGTACTGCGGGATGCTGAACTCGACGAGATCGAACAGCTTCTCTGTGAGCGGCTCGGTGAGCGGGTCGCGCATCACATAGTCGCGGACGGGCGCGGTGTTGCCGTCGTACGGCCGCAGGCGATCCACGTAGTGCGGGTTCGCCAGGAAGCGGACATCGAACACCAGGTCTGCATCGAGCGGGATGCCGTGCTTGAACCCGAACGAGACGACGGTGATCATGAGCGCCTCGGCGGGGAGCCGGTCGGAGAAGTAGCTCTCGATGGCCTTGCGCAGCCCGCGCGGTTCGAGTCGCGAGGTGTCCACGACCCGGTCCGCCCTCTCGCGAAGCGGTCTCAGAATCTCGCGCTCCAGCGGTATGCTCGCCTTCACATCGCGGGTTTCGTTGACCAGAGGATGCCGGCGGCGGGTCTCCTGAAACCGCTGTCTCAGAACATGGTCGTGCGCGTCGAGGTAGAGGATTCTCGGGCGGTTGAACCCGTCAATCGGCTCCTTCTTGAGGGCGTCGTAAGTCTCCACCAGCCGGTCGAGCAGCTTGCCCGCGCGGGAATCGACCACGAACGCCAGCCCCTGAACGTCCTGCCCCACCTCCTGCGAGAGCCTGGCCACGTCGGGCATCAGCGCCGGCGGGAGGTTGTCCACGCAGTAGTAGTTCATGTCCTCGAAGACGTGCGCCGCGAGTGTCTTGCCCGCCCCGGACATGCCCGTTATGATGACGAGTTCTCTGGCCAAACGCGTATTCAGTCCTTCCCGGTCTTTGGCCTGAGCCATCTGTTTGCCACGCCGCCCAGTATGGCGAGCATGACCGAGAGATACAGCGCCCCCCAGAACCCGCCCGCGTCGAATCCGGCTCCCTCGATCTTGGACAGCAGGACGATGACGGCGGCGTTGACAAAGAACCCGAGCAGCCCGAACGTCAGGCAGTTGAGGGGGAGAAGCAGGAGATGGGTGATAGGGCGCACGGCGGCGTTGACCAGGGCGAGCAGGAACACCGTCAGGAACGCATAGCCCCACCCAGCCAGACGCATTCCGAGACCCAGCTTCTGGCCGAGCAGAACGACCAGCCACAGAATGACCGCATGCACAACCCAACGAATCGCCAGATACACCTGAAACCTCCTTCTAGACCGCGCCGCCCGGCGTGACGCCTTCCAGCGCGAGCAAGCGCTCTTTCCAGACAAGACCGGCCGAGAACCCTCCCAGCCTGCCGCCGCTCGCAACAACTCGATGACATGGTACTACAACCGGGAAGCAGTTCGCCGCCATTACCTGCCCGCACGCGCGAAAAGCCGCCGGGCTTCCGGCCCGCGCCGCCAGCCAGCCGTACGTCCGCACCGTGCCGCGGGGTATGGCGCGCGCCGCCGCCGCGACCCTCTGCTGGAAGGGCGTCAGACGCGCCGTATTGAGCGGCAGGTCGAAAATGATGGGCTCTCCGGCAAAGTAACGCTCGAGCTGGCCCACCGCGGCCGCAAGCACCGGAGGAGCTGTCGCGCACGAAGCGGGGCCGAACGCCGCCTCGAAGCGCGAGAGCAGTTCCTGGCGCTCGTCCGGCAGCCAGATGTGCTCGACCAGCCGTTCGGAGGCGGCGACGAGTCCCGCGCCCCACGGCGTTTCGTAGAACCCGCATGCGACGGGGCCGTCAGGACGCATCCGTCTGCTCGTCATTCGTGTCTCCGTGCAGGCGCTCATAAAGCCGGGCCGCGGCGGTCTTGTTCATTCCCGGAGCCTTCGCCAGATCGTCCCGCGAGGCCTTCCGGATTGCCTCCAGCGACCCGAACGCGCGGATGAGCCGGGTGCGGCGCGTAGGCCCGATGCCGGGAACGTCGTCCAGTTCGGAGTGCAGGCTGCCTTTTCCGCGCAGCTTGCGATGGTACGCGAGCGCGAAGCGGTGCGCTTCGTCGCGGATGTGCTGCAGCAGCCTGAGCCCGGGCGTGTGGCGCGGCAGGCGGATGGCATCGGGACGCCCGGGCACGAAGACTTCTTCCTCTCTCTTGGCGAGCGATGCGAGGGCGATTCCTTCTTCGTTCGAGTCGGCGACGGCCTCCAGCGCCGCCGCGAGCTGCCCCTTGCCGCCGTCAATCAGCATCAGGTCGGGCAGGTCGGCGAACCTGTCGTCGGAATCTTGCGCCCTCTTCAGCCGGCGGCCGATGACCTCTTTCATTGATGCGAAGTCGTCCTGCCCGTCCACCGTGCGGATGCGGAACTGCCGGTACTGGCCCTTCGCCGGGCGGCCGCCCTCGAACACCACCATGCTCCCGACGGCGTATCCGCCCTGCAGGTTCGAGATGTCGTAGCATTCGATGCGCACGGGGGGCATTTCGAGGCCGAGCGCTTCGCCCAGGTCGAGGCAGGCCTGCTCGGCGAGCGCCGCGCCGGCGATGCCGCGGCTGATCTGCTGATCGAGGGCGGTTTGGGCGTTCTTGTTGACCAGCTCCACCATGCGGCGCTTTTCGCCACGGGCGGGGCAGTGCACGCGCGACTTGCGCCCGCGCCGCCCGGTGAGCCACTCCGATATCGCATCGGCGTCCTCGGGCATCGCGGGGACGAGAATGCTTGCCGGAATCGCCGCCGCGCCTTCGTAGTACTGCTTCAGGAACTGCCCGATGACGGCTTCGTCCGGCTCGTCTTCGGCGGACTCCATGGTGAAGCTCTCGCGCCCGATGAGGCGCCCGGAGCGGACGAAGAAAACGTAGATCAGGGTGTCCGGGCCGCTTCGGGCGATGCCGATGATGTCCTGGTCAACCTGATCCACGGTGAACACCTTCTGCCGCTCGCCGAGGCGTTCGAGGGCGCGGATGCGGTCGCGCAGCAGCGCGGCGCGCTCGAACTGCAGGCTGGCGGCGGCCTGTTCCATCTGCTCGCCGATGCGGCGCAGGATGTCCTCGTGACGCCCTTCGAAAAGCAGGCAGACCTGCTCCACGGCCTTGTTGTATTCGGCGCGGCTGAGCTGGCCCGTGCAGGGCCCCAGGCACTGGTTGAGGTGGTAGTAGAGGCAGGGGCGGAGCTTCTCTTCGCCCGTGAAGCGGTGGTTGCAGCTCTGGACGCCGAAGATGCGCCGGACGGTGCGCAGCGTGTCGCGCACCGAGCGGGCGTCGGTGTACGGGCCGAAGTAGCGGTTTCCGTCGCGGGTGAGCCTGGGGCGGCGCGTGAAGAAGACGCGCGGGTAAGGTTCGCTGACGGTGACGCAGATGTAGGGGTAGCTCTTGTCATCGCGCAGGCGCACGTTGTAGTACGGCCTGTGCTTCTTGATGAGGTTGCACTCGAGGATGAGGGCTTCGACCTCGCTGTCGGTGATGATCCACTCGAGGGAGTGAATGGCGGCGACCAGCCGCCGGGTGCGGGCGGGGTGCTGCGCGCCTTTCTGGAAGTACGAGCGGACGCGGCTTCGCAGGTTGACGGCCTTTCCGACGTAGATGACGTCTCCCTTTGCGTCCCGGTAGATGTAGCAGCCGGAGGTGACGGGCAGGGCGGCGAGGCTGTCGGCCAGGCTTGCTTTGACTTTCTCGGCGATCTTCATCTGGAAACCGTCCGGGCAGCCCGCCGGAGGGGGCTGTTTCGCACGAATGGGGTGCGATGCCATTGCTACGGCGGACGAGGAATGGTATCATGCGTGCAGAGGAGGCCGCGAGCGGCGGCTTCCGAAGCAGAACAGCTTTTAGCGGCCCTGCGGTATGCGAGGAATGCCCGTCGGGTTTTGAGCCGACACCTAGATCTTCTAGGAGCTCAGGTGGCATGGGCGGCGTGGCAACCGGGTTCGCCCGGTAACGCAAAACCCTGCCCGGGGCGCCTCCTGTTTTATGGGGGTTCTAAAATTCGAGGGCACACGGTACATGCGGGGCTTTCTGCTGTACGGCTGCGCGCTGCCCGGTGCGCGGCGATGATTGACGCCCCCGATGGACCCGGATTTGAAATCCGGGTTCCACGTTCCGCGGACTTGCAGTCCGCGCCTGCCGGGGGCGCACTTCCCGAATGATACTCATAAGCCGTGGATTCACGCGCCCGCCCACGCTAACCTGCTTCTATGCAGGCAAAGGAAGGTCGCGAAGAACTGCGCCTTCTGGGACGAAGGATCCGTGAGCTTCGCGAGCAGCGAGGCTTCTCCCAGGAGGGGTTTGCAGAGGAGATAGAACTCGACCGCGCCTACTACGGCGGGGTCGAGCGCGGCGAACGCAATGTCGCCGCACTGAACCTCATCAGGATCGCCCGGGGGCTGAAAGTGCCTGTCGGGGAGTTGTTTGCCCTGATGAACGGGGCAAAGCGATGACGCTCCGCACGCTGGACCTTTGCACGGGTGGCGGAGGCGAGGCACTCGGTATCGAGCAAGCCGGCTTCGCGACAGCCGGTGCGGTGGAAATCGATCCCGTTGCGTGCCGAACGCTCAGACACAACCGCCCAGACTGGCAGGTGATTGAGGCCGACCTCCGGGACGTGGACGGATCTCGCTTCGTAGGGGTTGATCTGGTTGCAGCAGGGGTTCCGTGTCCCCCCTTCTCCATCGCTGGCAAGCAACTCGGGCATGAGGACGAGAGGGACCTCTTCCCACAGGCGTTGGACATCATCGAAGCAGCCCGGCCACAAGCAGTAATCCTCGAAAACGTTCGCAACTTCGCTGCTGACAAGTTTGCGCCTTACCGGCGAAACCTTGTCGCGAGCCTCCGCGCACTGGGCTATGAATGCGCCGCCGGCGTTGTGTACAGTTCCGACTTCGGTGTCCCCCAGTTGCGGCCACGCTACATACTCGTGGCCTTGCGCCCACACCATATGGAACGGTTTGTATGGCCCGGCCCGCAGAAGCAGCCGCCTACCGTGGGCGAAGCGCTGTTGCCGCTGATGGCCGCCGGTGGCTGGCCCCACGCGAGGGTGTGGGCGGCCCGGGCCAACAGCATCGCACCAACACTAGTTGGGGGATCGAAGAAACACGGGGGACCAGACTTAGGCCCCACACGCGCACGTAAGGCTTGGCGGGAACTAGGAGTAGACGGCCTTGGTATCGCGAACGCGCCGCCGGACGCCGACTTTCCGCGTGAAGCGCTGCCCCGGCTTACACTGCCGATGGTAGCTCGCCTGCAGGGCTTCCCTGAGGATTGGGCGTTCGCCGGTACGAAGACGGCAGTCTACAGACAGATTGGCAACGCTCTGCCGCCGCCGGTAGCACGAGCGTTCGGCATCGCCATTGCAGAAGCAATCGCTGATACCCGTGTGCCTACGGCTCACTCACGGCGCAGTGCAACCGCGCTGCAGCCGAGTTTGTTCGGTACGCAGGTGTGCTTCGCACAGGACGCGACCGGAGCGGCCGGAGCTTCAACGAGGGAGTGACACAAGTGGCAACGGGAGTTGAGTTCGCTTTGGCCCGCACGCGTTTTCACACGGCGCTGCGCGCGAAGGTACTCGTCAGGACCGCCAAGGGGATTGCCAGCAACGCAGACGCGTCGAGTACAGCCAGCACTGCGATTGCCGGCGCGCTGTTGAACATTCTAGGCTCAGAGACCAGTGCCGAGAAGCTGGCAGGCCAGACGGCTGGCAGCGCGTTTGAGCAGCTAACGACAGACTTCTTGCGGGAGACCTTCCTGAAACTGGAACACCTCCGCCCAGGCGACTGGGACGTCAAGTGCGTCGGCACGCATAACCGCGCCGAGATCGCGCGCTACAGTCAATACAGCCATCTTATCGCGCTACAGCTTGCTGCCCGCCGCGACCCTGCGCTCGCCGCAGCACTTGGCAGCGACTACACCATCACCCCTGATATAGTTGTATCCCGAAAGCCAGTACCCGATGAGACAATCAACCTGCGGGCGCAACTCGTTGATATGGAAGTTGCCCGCCGCACCGTTCTGCGCGAGATGAACAACCAAGAACCGCTTCTGCATGCAAGCGTCTCCTGCAAGTGGACCATCAGGAGCGACCGAGCGCAGAACACGCGAGCCGAGGCCTTGAACCTGATACGAAACAGAAAGGGCCGGCTGCCGCACATCGTGGCGGTAACGGGCGAGCCGCTGCCGAGCAGAATCGCCTCCCTCGCGCTCGGGACTGGGGACATCGACTGCGTATACCATTTCGCCCTTCCGGAGCTGCAAGAGGCAGTCGCAGCCCTGGGCTTTGCCGACGCGCAAGACCTTCTCGCGATCATGGCCGAAGGCCAACGCCTTCGCGACATCTCGGACTTGCCTCTGGACCTTAGTGTGTAGTCCGTGGACAAACTGTCGCCAGAGCGTCGCAGCGCGAACATGCGCGCGATCCGCAGCAAAGACATGAAGCCCGAACTCGCAGTGCGAGGCCTCCTTCACAAGTTGGGGTACCGCTATCGCCTGCACCGCAAGGACTTACCGGGAAAACCGGATATCGTCTTCCCAGGCCGCCGCCGCATCATCTTCGTGGACGGGTGTTTCTGGCATCAGCATTCGGTCTGCGCGGATGGCCGTCCGCCAGCCACACGTCAGGACTATTGGATGCCCAAGCTGGAGCGCAACCTCGCGCGTGACAAGGAGACTCGTGAGCGCCTGCTCGCAGCCGGCTGGCAGATACTTGTCGTCTGGGAGTGCGAAACGCGCGACGAGACCGAACTCACGAAGCGGCTCCGGTCATTCCTTGGCCCGCCGGGGATCGTCCTGAACGGCACCGAGGAGTTGGGCGCGGTGACGTCGGGGCGCGGCTAGCGCAGATAGAACGCCTTGGGCACCAACTTAGGCGTCTCGGTTCACCCTAAGAACACGTGCTCCCGATGATATCGGAGGGCCGCTTCCTCGACACCAAAGCGCGCTGGCAGCCGCGCCGGTGCGCCCCCGTATGCGACCAGCAGCGTCTCAGGGCCGCGGGACCGGCGAAGCACAGAGGAAAGAACAACGCGGTGTTCACTGTCCAGTGTGATGAGGCCACGGTCGAACGCCCGGTCGTGGAGCGCGTTCAGGCAGATACCGTTACGAGGGTCTCCACGCCGCTTGACGTCCGCGTTCCACGGCACAATGTGCGCTGCCGTCAGCAGTTCGGGAATGTCCAGACCGGTGATGGCGCATCGCCCTTCATAGGCGGCCAGAACTGCAGCCCGGAAGAACGATTGGATGCGCCTGACTCGAACCCGTGCCACAGCCTCGGAGCTTCCCGCGTGCTCCGCGGCCCATTCCAGAATCCGGGCCTCATCGTCGTCCGTTATCCCCTCCGGTGTGGCCACGCCCTCGACGTCTGCCTCCACGGCACCTGTCAGCCTACCATATGCATCCTCGGCGGCCGCCGCCACTTGGTCCGCTTCCACCGCGAACCTGTGCCAAAGAGCCTTGTCAGCGGTGCTGGCATTGCCCAGCGCGGCAATGCCTCTCGCTTGCTGTACCGGGTCGAGACTGGCAAAATTGCAGGCTTTCATGGCGACAGCCGCAGGCGTTCGGCCCATGGCTCTTGCAAGGGCAATGATCGCCGGGTTGCGGGCGTGGAGCCGACCGAACGGAGTGGCGCAGTATAAGCGGAAAGCTGCAAGCTGCTCCCGTTCAGTCCATTCCCGCCTCGCGTCGTTCTTCACATCGGGCATCTGTGTCCGTTCTACTGGCTACACCGGTGATAGATGTGGCCGCACCAAAGTATATGGCCCTCCGCCACAGCCGGTCAAGGCGTATGCCCCGCACCAATTGACAGGCTGTGCGGGCGGGACTAGAATTCCGTCAACGGCGGGAGGTTGGCGCGGCGTGTGCGCTGGCGGTTTCTCCCGCCCGGGTGTCCACGGCACCGTGGACATTTCTTCTGCGAAAGGAGATTCCGATGGTGAAGAAACTGATTGCCGGTCTGGCCACGGCACTTCTGCTGACAACGGCTGGCGCCGCCATGGCAGGCAGCTATCAGGCGGTTACCGGCATCCCCTACAGCGGCGCGTCCAGCGACCGGGGCATCGCGGTCAACAGCAACGCGTCGAGCCCGTACTACGGGTATTTCTACGGCATTGACGCAGCATCGGCCGCCGTGCGCATCTGGCAGCCGGACTCGGACGGAACGGCGGCGCTTTCGTACAGCAACACGGGCAACAAGCTCGGCTACTCGGCGGGCCAGGTGGGCGCATCGCTGATGCACGACGTGTTCGTGGGACCCGACGACACGGTGTGGGTGGCCGATTTCACGGCGCGGACTATCTTCACCGGCCCCGCCGGCGGCTCGCCCACCGGCGAGAATCTGACGGCGCAGTTCATGCCCACCTCCCAGCCGCGCAGCATTTTCGTGACGGGAAATCTGGGCGCCGCCGGGACGAGGGTGTACGTGGCGGAGAACGGGGCGCTCGGCAAGAAGTGCGAGATCTGGCAGTACGACGGCGCGTCGTGGTCGCTCGTCGCGGACATGGGCGCGCTGGGAATGACCGACCCGTGGTTCGTGACGGTGGACGCGAGCGGAAA
>Ga0255342_1003563_pt1 | contig 17107 bp, 14 predicted proteins | sample wastewater_treat_3_FD_192416 | JGI IMG/M metagenome (GOLD analysis project Ga0255342, IMG submission 192416) | Wastewater microbial communities from Lulu Island WWTP, Vancouver, Canada - plant14 | ecosystem: Engineered > WWTP > Wastewater > Unclassified | place: Canada: Vancouver, British...
TCGGATTCAGTGCAAGTCTGACAGTTGCCGGAATAATAGGATTGATAGCAGGGATAATAATTTACAGGAAGCTGTAAGGATAAATATGAAGAAGATAATTTTGGCGTCAAGCTCTCCGAGAAGGATCGAAATACTGAAAAAGTATGCTGAAATAACCATCTGTAAACCCGAAACGGAAGAGACTGTAAATTCCTTTGATTACCCGCAAACAACAGTAATGAAATCGGCTTTTGAGAAAGCCTCAAGTATTCTATCAAAATGTGAAGAGGATGCGCTGATAATTGCAGCAGACACTCTCGTTTACCTGGACAAAATAATGGGTAAGCCCAAAAGCGAAGAAGAAGCCTTTCAGATGCTAAGCTGTTTGTCGGGAAAGACTCATTCTGTTTTTACGGGCATTTGTATCATAGACAGGGAGAGTTTAAAAAAGGTAGTGGATTATGAAGAAACTTCGGTTGTATTTCATGACCTTACCAAAGACTTTATCGAAAGGTACCTAAAAACCCGGGAGTATGTGGATAAGGCCGGGGCCTACGGCATCCAGGGATACGGGGAATTATTGATTAAAGAAATACACGGTTGTTACAACAATGTTAAAGGACTGCCTGTCGCAAAACTGAACAGTTTATTGACAAATCATTTTTCCGTAAGCTTGCTGTGAATAAATAATTGCATAGCGGAGGATAAAATGGAAAATAATAATTACACAATAAAATCAATTCCCGCGGATGACAGGCCGCAGGAAAAGCTGTTGAAATATGGGGCTAATACATTGTCTAACTCTGAACTGATTGCAGTAATTTTAAGGACAGGAACAAAGGAAGAAAATGTTGTTAGGCTGGCACAGAGAATTTTGAAGGAAGATGGCAAGGGACTCAGGAACATAGCGGAAGGCACCATCGAAAAATTTAAATCCTACAAGGGAATAAATGACGTTAAGGCTTCAAAGCTCATGGCTCTTGCGGAAATCAGCAAAAGAATGAGCTCATTAAAAATCGAAAAAATAAAGATCTCTTCTCCTGATGATGCTGCTGTCATCATGATGGAAGAAATGAGGTATTATCAAAAAGAGTATTTTAAAATAATACTTTTGGATACCAAAAACAATGTGAAAAAGATTTCCGAAATATCCGTAGGCAGCTTAAGCAGTTCAATCGTCCACCCCAGGGAAGTTTTTTATGAAGCAGTTGTAAATCTGGCATCATCAATAATATTGGTACACAATCATCCCAGTGGTGAATGTGAACCCAGTAATGAGGATATTGTTTTGACAAACAGGTTGGATGAATGCGGTAAAATTTTGGGAATAAAAATTCTGGATCACATAATAATAGGTGACGGGGTTTATTTCAGCTTCAAGGAAGAAGGATTACTCTAAAATGAAAGGATACATAAATGGGACTTTTTAGTTTTTTTACACAAAAAATAGGAATTGATTTAGGAACATCAAATACTTTAGTATATGTAAACGGCAAGGGAATAACCTTAAACGAACCTTCGGTTGTTGCTATAAATACGGCATCATACCAGGTATGTGCTGTTGGCAGCGATGCAAAGGCAATGCTGGAGAGGACTCCAAAGACCATAATGGCAATAAGGCCCCTGCAAAACGGGGTAATAGCAGACTTTGAAATAACAAGGGCCATGATAAAGTATTTCATTGCCAAGGGTCTTAATAAAAAAAGGTTTATTAAATCAAATATTGTTATAAGTGTTCCGGTTGGCGTTACCTCAATTGAAAGAAGAGCGGTTGAAGAGGTCGCATACGATGCAGGCGCTAGAAAGGTTAAGCTTGTTGAAGAACCCATGGCTGCTGCCATAGGAGCAGGCCTAAACGTGGACCAGCCCGTCGGCAACATGATTGTTGATATTGGGGGAGGAACGACGGAAATAGCCGTAATATCCCTGGGAGGAATTGTTGCCAGTGATTCTTTAAGAATTGCCGGAGATGATATTGACGTAAATATTAAGGACTATGTTAAAAATAAGTACAAAATGGACATAGGCATAGTTACTGCCGAAAATGTTAAGATGGTTTTAGGAAACGCAAGCAAGGATTATTATAAGAAAAAAAACAAAGAAGTTCCTGACAATGATGAAATGAGTGAAAACAATGAAGATGAAGCAATTGAAACGATGGAAATAAGAGGAAGGGACATAGTGTCGGGACTTCCTATAAAAATAACCATAACCAGCGATGAAATCAGGGAAGCTATCATTGAAACAATAAATTCTATAGTCAGCGCCATAAGAAGAGTACTTGAAAGAACACCTCCCGAATTGGCTTCGGATATTTATACAAACGGTATATATTTAAGCGGGGGAGGAGCCTTGCTGAAGGGCTTGGATATATATATAGAGAAGGAAACCGGAATAAAAGTGTTTATTGCCGAAAATCCATTACAAAGCGTTGCTTTGGGTGCGGGTAAAATATGTGAAAACTTATAAAGCGGTGAATAAATGAATTTTTTGAAGGCACATTTTAAGAAAATATTATTTTTTCTTACAATTTTTATATTGATAATTATGATCGGGCTTTCATCAATCGGACGATTGGGAGGGGCCGATTTGGGGTTTTTCGGGAACCTGATTTCAGGCTTTCAAAAAATAGTTTATAAGACAGGCAACACCCTTACAAATTCATTCTATTCGGTCCAGGAAATCGTCAAAATGCGTGAAGAAAACATAATGTTGACCGAAAATGTCTACAAGCTCAGGGAGCAGGTAAGGATACTGGAAAACATAATAAACAAGTCGGAAGCACTTCAAACGGAATATGAAATGAAGAAAAACCTTTCATATGATTATGTTGTTGGACAAGTAATCGCAATTGATGATTCAAACTGGTTCAGCAGGTTTACCATCGATAAGGGCGAGAATGACGGCATTAAGCAAAATGATATAGTTATACAGGCCGTAAAGACAGATGAGGGGATAGTGCAAATAGGCCTCATAGGAATTGTCACCCAAACATCATCCGAATGGTCCAAGGTTATTACCCTTTTGGACGAAAGCTGCAAGGTAAGCTTCAGAAATATCGAAAACGATGAAAGCGGTATTCTGCAGGGAAGCATTGACGGAACCGTAACCGGATACTTCTTTAACAGCAAGGTTTTTGCTGAACCGGGTGATAGTTTGGTTACATCCGGAATCGGAGAAGTGTATATTCCCGATATCTATATCGGGGATGTAAAAGATGTGGTTAAAACGACGGATGCTTCCACCCTCAGGATTATAGTCGAACCTGCAGTTGATTTTACAAAAATAAACAGGGTTTATGTCCTTAAGAAATAAGATGTTACGAAAGGCTTTAATATGAAAAAATTCATTCTTATGTCTTTCCTGATAATAATAGGTTTTGTGTTCCAAACCTCATTCATGATTTTTTTTAATCACTTCAAGGTTATTCCTAATTTTTCTCTTATTCTACTTGTAATTTTTGCAATAATGTCCGATGGAATCCAGGGAGGTCTTTTGGGAATACTGACCGGGCTCTTGTATGATTCCATGATTTACAGCATTTTTGGTTTATATACCTTGATTTATTTTTTAATAGGGGCCTTGATAGGAACCTACAGTATTGAAATGCTGAGGGAGAATAAATTTCTTTACAGCGTGGCAGCCGGAATATCGACCATATTTATGCATGCCTTGCTTTACCTGATTTTATTCTTTTTAAAATTCAGGGTAGGTCTGGCAGCCAAAATTTTTCCAAATATAATTCTTGAAACGGTTATAAATGCCGTACTTGTTGTCTTCGTGGCAAAAATCATAATGTATTTGTTTGATAGATTCAATGTAAAGGTATGATGCGGAATGGTAAAGTTTTTTAAGAATCGTTTTAATATATTGTACATGGTAATTATTATATTATTGGTCATTCTAGGTTTCAGAATGGCTGTTTTAACTATTGTTGAGGGAGAAGAATACAGGCAGATAGCAGATATTAAGAAAATAAAAGATATTCCGGTAAAGGCACCCCGTGGAAAAATTTTTGACAGAAACGGCGTTATCCTGGCCGATAACGTGTCAAGCTTTACCTTACAAATGTATACGGATGAAATAAAACCTTCCGATTTCAACGACATAGCATATAAATTGGCTAAAATATTAGATGAAAACATGGAAAGACCAATAGATGATTTTCCCATTGAACTTGATACCTTCGATTACATTGACGAAAGCCTGGAAATAATGGCCAGCGATACAAACAGCCTGGAAGAAATTGATGTCTTGACCTACCAAACCGCTGAAGAAAAAGCCATTGAAAAGGTAAAAGAAAACATTCATGAATGGTTGAACTACGAAACAATCATTTACGGTGAAAACTTTTCTCCCAAAAAAAGGGTTCATGCTGTCCTTTTGGAGGATGATGTCCCGATAATATTAGAGGGCGAAAACTTTGAATATGACCAAGATATGCTTATACCGATTGAAAGGGAAGAAAGTAAAGAAGATGAGGATGCGGAGGAGACAAAAACTCCCATACAAATATGGCTGGCAGAAAATAATTTAAAGGAAAACCTAAGCGCTGAAGAAGCAGTGGAGAAATTGCTGGTTAACAACAACAAGTATTTGTCCACCCTTTTTTCTAATTCCAAAATCAGGAGATTATCCTACGAATTCTTGAAAAAAGAAGGCTTAATATCAAATATAAAGCTTAATGACTTTTCATTCATCCAGGATGAGGAATATGAAAACATCAAAAGGAGTTTAAATGCAACCAACGAAGAAATAACCATGAGCACTACGGCAAAGGATGATTTTGTCATTTTAACCATGAAAAATTCCATAGACAGCCTGCTCAAGACTGTTTATGAGGGGAATGTAAAGATTAAGCCCGGTCAAATCCTTATAGAGAGATTGAAAGAAATCTATCCCGATTTACCGGTTAGATTTATAGAAGATGGTGAAAGCGGGATATTCGAATACACGGATACGGAAATACGCAATAAATATTTTTCCCAGCAGCACATGGACTTCAGCACATCAGCCTATGATTTCGTGAAGGAATTAGCTTTTAAGAATTTTGACGTCTTATATAATTTGATAACCGATGATGAAATAAAGTATTATTCTCAAATAGAATTATTAAAATATGTAAATCCTTCCATATCCATAAGCGATTGGGAGTACACTCCCATAAGAAACAAGAAAAACTGGATAAAAAACAACGTGAAATCCGCTAAGGATGATGGTGATTATTCTGCCAAAGAAGTGTTTGGAATGCTCAGGGAGTCCTTGGAAATACCTGATGACATCAATGATTACGATATGCGGAACATGATGGTACTAAGGGAAAGGTACAACAGAACAAGCTATTATTCCTACCATCCGGTGGATATTTGCTACGGGATTTCGGAAAAAACCGTTGCCATGATATCTGAAAGATCCCACGAATTAAGCGGTATAGACATTGAAATCGAACCTTTGAGATACTATCCTCAACACGAGAGCGCATCTCATCTCATAGGCTACCTGGGCAAAATTGCCCATGACTATGAAATACAGGAATATGTTGTTGAAAAGGGCTACAGCACCGAGGACATCATAGGCAAAACAGGGCTTGAAGAAAAATTTGAAGATTATTTGAGAGGGAAAAAAGGTAAAAAGACGGTTGAAGTAAACAATGTGGGAAGAACCATCCGCTCGGTGTCAAGTGATGCCCCAGTTCCCGGGGATGATTTATACCTGACCATTGACCTGCGTTTGCAGAAAAAAGCAGAAGAATCCTTAAAGAAAGGGCTTGAAAAGATTCGCGAAGGCGGTGTTTTTGAAAGCGAATGGGGAGACTTTTATTTCAAGGACAAATATGAAAATGCCTATTCGGGGGCCTTGGTTGCCCTTGATGTGAAAACGAGCGAAGTATTGGCTTTGGCAAATTATCCGGCCTACGATTTGAATTTGTTTTCAACGGGAATCACTACGGAGAACTGGAACAGCCTCCTGAATGATTCCAAGAATCCCCTGGCTCCAAGACCCCTCTACAATATTGCCATGCTTACAGCAATACAGCCGGGTTCTACATTTAAAATGATAACTTCCCTGGCTGCCTTAGAAAAGGGGGTAAATCCAAATACCACCGTATATTGCGCAGGAACCATGAAAGTGGGAGACAGGAATTTCAGCTGCTGGATTTACAATATGTTCGGAGGAAAGCACGGAGCCCAGACCATGTACCAGGCAATAATGAATTCCTGCAACTTTTACTATTATACAACGGTACTTGGAGAAAACTTAGCTACCCACCAAAAGCACACGGTTAAGGTTGATGCCGAAGATATTATTGACATGGCAAGGAATTTCGGTTTAGATTCCAAAACAGGAATTGAAATAGACATTCCCCAGGAAGCTTCCGGAGGAGTACCCAGCATAGAAGGAAAAAAATCCGGAATAAGGGTTTATCTCAGATTATTCCTGGAAGCAAACATAGAGAGATACCTTAAGGACGGGGTAGATATCGATGCATCCATGAAAAACGAGATTGTTGAAGAAATAGTGAGCTGGATAGACAGGGATGAGCCCATGACGAGAGGGGAAGTTTATGAAGGTTTAGAAGCATTAAACTTAAACCCCGAAAAAACTAACGACAATTATATACCCTTGGTGGATATAATAAAATATTCGTATATAAACCAGGCAACCTGGACCGTGGGAGATAATTTAAACATAAGCATAGGCCAGGGAAACAATGCTTATACGACCTTGCAGATGGCAAACTATATAGCTTCCATCGCAAACGGGGGTTACCGAAACAATGTCAGCGTGGTAAAAGAAATAAAAACCTATGACGGCAAGCATACGGACTATGTTCCCTTAAGAAAATCCGAAAAAATACCCTTAAAGGATGACAGCTACCTGGATGTTGTCAAGTACGGTATGAAGCTTGTTTCATATGACGACAGTGCAAAACCATTTGCAAAATTCCCGGTTGAGGTGGGAAGTAAGACCGGTACTGCCCAAAATCAAGGGATTAATCCTGAAACCGGAGAGCCCTATGACGACTTTGCATGGTATGTGGCATTTGCACCCTACGATGATCCCCAGATTGCAGTAGCCTGCGTACTTTTTGAAGGAGGCTCGGGCCGTTATCCAATACCCATAGTGAGGGAAGTTATAGGAGAATACTTGAAAATAAACGGCTTGGCTGATTAATGCACCCTTTTATATCATCCTGAGGGCTTTAGCCCGAAGGATCTCATGAGCTCAAATAGTGTCATTCTGAACGCAGTGAAGAATCCCATCATTTTATGAAATCTTTCGCTTTGCTCAGGATGACAAATGGCGTGGTATGGATAACACGTGATAATTCTGAGAGCTTTAGCACGAAGAATCTCATGAGGTCATTCGCCAACACTCAGGATGACAAAAGCACAGGATATTATTGATATAATAAGGAGAATAATTATGAGTGTTATATTAACAGGTTCACAAAAAAAGAAAATAGGGAAAACAATAATCGGCATAAAGATGGCGGTTGAGCTTTCAAGAGGGGGCAGAAGGGTACTCATGGTTGATATATCATCCGGGAAGGTCAAAATGTCGGAATACCTGAATGTGGATGAAGGCATTATCTATGATGTTATTGATGTTTTGCAGAAAACCTGTTCTTTGGACCAGGCTCTTATAGAGATCAAAGAAAACCTGTATCTTTTGCCGTCTCCCAGGATAGCCGGTAAAATTGACAAGCTCAACAGGGAATTATTCATGAACCTGTTTCAATACACGGATGACTTTGATGTAGTAATAATAGACGCAGATTCTTTAACATGTGCCTGCATAGATTTTTCGAAAATAGATAATGCTATAACTCTGAACAACAATGATTTTTCCTGTATCAAAGAAATAAACGCAGATAAGGCAATTTCTTCTCAGACTTCAAATTTTATAGCTGTAATCAACAGGTATAATAAAAAGGAAGCCAAAAGAGGGAGAATGCTGAAAATAACTGATATCGAAAAATTAACCAAAACAAATATTTCATCAATAATTGAAGAAAACATAAATTATTTTTCTTTCAGCCATGAGAAGTTTTTTGATGAATATATATTGAAAACCGAAATAGACCATATAATAAAAAAATTAAATCTCTAAGCCCTTTTCGTTTAGAGATTTTTTTCTTTTTGTGATTTCATTAAAAGACTGTATTTGTTTAAAACGGATTTTTCAATCAAGTATCTGTTCTCGTCCACAATTCCCTTGAGTCCTATGCAAACCAGCAAAAAATATAAATAATTTTTATAAACATGGCTAATAGTTATAAGGTAAAGTATAAAATAAGCATTTGTCATGGAAATGTATCGGGAAACCGTCCTTGAGTCCAAAAAAATTTCCAGGACTGTTTTACAAATATTTCCTCCGTCCAAAGGCACAAGGGGAATTAAGTTAATATAGGCCAAAAACAGATTTATTTCTGCAAATTTAAAATACTCTGTATTCCTGAATCCGAAATACAGGAACAGATTACATGCCGGTCCTGAGATAAATAAAATTATTTTTTTGGCATGTGAAATCCTGTCTAAATTTGCATTTAAATTGAAGCCAAACAATGTTATTTTTACCTTTGTGAATTCAATGTTCAGCAAAATGGCCGAAAAGACATGGGAAATTTCATGTGCCAAAAGTGCAATGATTAAATGCATTGCCCGAATGTTTTATTCTGTCAGATCGAACAAAGATGCAGGATTTATTGAAGCACCATCCTCCCAGACTTCAATGTGAAGAATCATATTTTCTTCATTAAGAGCACCTATAAGATCCCCCTTGGATATATCGTCCCCCTCTTTTACAAAAGTTTCGTATATTTGACCGTAAATAAGGGTCTGGTCTTCATTTTGTATAACGATATAACCGTTAAGTTTTTCATTACTTCCCAATGATACTACTTTTCCATCGGTTATTGCCTGAACAGATTTACTATCAGCCTTAATATCTATACCGTGGTTGTAATATGTCGAGTCATCGGTTTTATTCAAGCCATATTTCCTGTATAGGGTCCCTATAACCGGTGTTGATTTTTTCTCTCCCACAAAAGGCAGCTTCCTGACAGCTGTTGAAAAACCCTCTGCAATGGTATCCCTTATCTCCAACAACTCAATGCTTGCGTTCATTTTTTCATCTGCTGCTTCCATGAATTTTTCCGACAAGTCAGAGTTTATATTTTTCATTACAATGACTGCCCCAACCAAAACTATGCTGAAAATAACCTGCAAAGCCAATTTCTTGTTAAAGGTTTCCTTCCTCTTGATATTGAGCCTTTTTTTCACTATTTTATTCATTTCTCCACCCCTTCCAGTACATTTTATTAATGTGTTACAAGCTTTATTACTAAATAATAAAATAAAAGAATAAGAGGGTGAGATATCAAAAACCTTTGCCTGGAAAGACCATTATGTTATATAATAAGAATAAATGTATGAGGAGGGAGAAAATGGAATCAAAGAACATAATTCTTAGAAAGAGTGTTTTTGATGACTGTGTATTATTTACCAAATGGGAGCAACAAGATTATGTAAAGGAATTCCTAACTATAAACAAGGAACGTACATATGAGGAAGTTGTAAGGGAATTCATCTTAAGAGAGCAGGACCCAACCAAGGAGCAATATACGATTATTCTGAAAAACACAGGCCCTATCGGAAGAGTCTACCTTTCCAACATCTCCAGAGAATTTGATTTCATGGATATTACCCGTATATATATCGGAGAAAAGGAATACCTGGGAAAGGGTTACGGGACAGAGTGCTTGGAAATGCTTTTGGACTATGGTTTCAATGTATTAAATATGGAAAGGGTAACCATAGACCATTATACAGGTAATAGATCAGGTAATTTATACTTGAAATTAGGCTTTAAATATGAAGGAATAATGAGACATGCCGCAAAAAAAGACGGCAAATACTATGACTTGCACTTAATGTCAATGCTGAGGGAAGAGTATACAAAGCTTAGAGCTTGAAAAAAAATCAGAGTATAAGATATTATAAACCTGAAAAAATGAATTAAGAGGCTCTATAAGGGTTATTTAGAGCCTTTTTTGTTAAATAATTTAATATTATATGGATTAATTTATCGAAAAATGTTATAATAATAAAAACATCCAAAATTTTACATTAATAATTAAGAGAAACATAGTTATAGACAAAGGTAGGGACTTATGGGACTTAATAATGGTTTCTATGAAAGCGTTATTAACAAACTTATAGATGAAGAAATCCATAAACTTCAAAACAATAGAGAATACTATATTGACAAAAAACAAATGGACGAAGAAGAAAGCAGTTCAATACTATCCAAGTACATGTCTATTGTAATTAATAAATCCCTCATGAGAATTTCCAGTGAAGACAGATTAAATAAACAAATAGGAATATGCAATAAAATAATAAATCTATTAATAGATGAATTAGACCTGGATGATTTTGACGATTTTCTTATTAGTGAAAACGCCGAGTTATTACTTGCTGTTTTAAATTGCATTAATAGATCGTTGGTGGAAAAAATTAATAAAATAAGACCTGTAACATCAATTGCAATGAATTCACTTTTCACGGGTGCTAAAAATGAACCTTCATTAGGAAGCGAACTAGTTAAAGAAATTAATACAGCAGATAGAATAGACATGCTGGTGTCTTTTATTAAATGGAGCGGATTAGTTCAAATATATGATGCATTAAAAGAATTTACAAAAGAACATAAGCTGAGAATTATCACAACATCCTATATGGGAGCCACAGATTATAAGGCAATTTTCGAATTATCAAAATTACCAAACACTGAGATTAAAATTTCTTATGACACTAAAAGAACAAGACTTCATTCCAAAGCCTATATGTTTTACAGAAATACAGGGTTTACAACTGCTTTTATAGGGTCTTCAAATCTTTCAAATGCAGCATTAACCTCTGGTCTTGAATAGAATTTAAAAATTTCAGAATATACATCTAAAGAAATGATTAATAAGTTTAATGCAACATTTGAATCATATTGGCATGACAATGAATTTCATTTATTTAATAAAGATAATGAAGATGATGCGAAAACTTTATTTAATGCTCTAAGACAAAATAATAATGCAGATAATAATAGTTCTCAATTTTATTTCGATATTACACCTTATTCATATCAGAAAGAAATCTTGGATAAACTCAAAGCTGAACGTGAAGTACATAACAGATATAAAAATTTGTTAGTTGCAGCAACAGGAACAGGGAAGACAATCATATCAGCCTTTGATTATAAAAGGTTTGTTTTAGAAAACCCCAATTCTAAAAACAGACTTCTTTTTGTTGCCCACAGGGAAGAAATCTTAAAACAAAGTTTAGATGTATTCAGGATGATATTGAGAGATAAAAATTTTGGAGACCTATGGGTTGGTAGATACGAACCTTCTCAAATAGAACATTTATTTATCTCTATTCAAACATTTAATTCCAAAGAATTTACAGAGAATATTAGAGAAGATTTTTATGATTATGTCATAATAGACGAATTTCATCATTCTGCAGCTAAAAGTTATAAAAAATTATTAGAATATGTTAAGCCGAAAATATTGTTAGGAATGACAGCCACACCTGAGCGTATGGACGGCCAAGACATTACGGAATATTTCGATAATAGAATTGCAGCAGAGATTCGTTTGGAAGAAGCAATTAACAGAAGAATACCGGTGTTTGTCAAGTAAGTTGTCGCATTTAATATAAAATATTTTATTGTATTAAATGAATTGCTTCGTTCCCGATTTGCCATTGACATGGAGCCTCTGCCAATATGGTTTTAGCACCTGAAGGCATAGCCATATAAAGGTACTGCCTTCTTCAGGAGGCTACCATATAGGCTTCTCCATATCAATGGTTCGCTTCGCCAAATCTATTGATACTGAGATTAGTTGCTTTCGTTTAATATTATTTTAGCCTCCTCTTCATCTGTTGGATTTAATGATACATATTCTGGCAATGTCCAGTTTCTAGTATTTCTTGACCATCTTTCTGGATGCTTTGCCCTAGCTAATTCATAGGTTTCATTACGTTTTTTCATTACTTTTTTATCTAGACCATTATGTCTTTGATATGGGGTTAAAAACTTGATGCCACTATGCAAATGTTCTTTATTGTACCAGTTCACAAATTTATCCACCCATTTTCTTGCTTCTTCTAAGCTTTTAAAGCCTTTAAATGGGTATTTAGGCCTGTACTTCATTGTTTTAAAGAGTGATTCTGAATATGGGTTATCATTGCTTACTCTTGGTCTTGAGAAGGAGCTTTGTACTCCTAGTTTTTCTAGGGTTGCTTGGAATGTTGCTGCTTTCATGGGGCTGCCATTGTCTGAATGAAGTACTAATGGTTTCCCTGCTATTCCTTGTGATAGTGTAGCCTTTCTTACTAGATATTCTGCATGTTCAGCCTTTTCCTCTTCCCATACTTCATGGCCTACGATTAGTCTGCTGAACATGTCTAGAATTAAATAAAGTTTGTAATATTGTCCTTTGATAACTGCATTTAACCAGGTTATATCCCAGGTCCATACTTGATTTGGGGCTGTAGCTATATGTGTTGGTGGTTCTCTTTTTACTGGAGGACTAGTTCTGCCCCTATGGCTATTCAATTTTTCTTCTCTTAAGATTTTGTATATTGTTGATTCTGATGCTATATATCTACCTTCGTCTGCTAGTTTAGGAACTATTTGTGATGGGGCTAAGTCTTCATACTCAGGACTATTTACTGTTTTAAGTACTTCTTCACGTTCTTCTGGAGTTAGTTTGTTTTTGGGAGCAGGTCTTTGTGCTAGGGGTCTTTGATCCTTTTTTACTTCTCCCCCTTTGGTCCATCTTTCATAGGTGCGAACGCTGATATTTAGTTCATCACAAGCTGGTTTTAACCTGCAACCATTAGCTCTTGCTTCGTCGATCAGCTCTATTGCTGTCACGCGATCTGAGTCACTGATCATTCTTCCTCGGGGTCCCCCCAAATCGCGTTTGCTTTTTTTCTTAAGACTAGTAATGCAGCTGTTTCTGCTAATGCTTTTTCTTTAATTCTAAGTTCTTTTTCAAGTTGTTTTACCTTATCTTTTTCATCTTTAAGAGAGTTCTTTAGTTCCTTAGGATCTTCTATGACTGCTTGATTTGCTTTGAGACATTGTTCTCTCCAAGCCTTTACTTCATCAACATAGATGCCCTTTCTCCTACAGTATTCTGCTAACTGGGATTCTGTAAGAGCTGCTGTTTCTAATACTACATGAAATTTATCTTCAGAAGTCCACTTGTTAATGGGTTTATTATTAGTTGTGGTATCATTTTTATCAGCTTCAGCCTTTTTAATCCATTGATATATGGTAGTTCTGGGTATATCTAATTCATCAGAAAGACTTGTTATTGTATCCTTAGTAGGTTCCTCTAGCCTTTTAAGCACGGAGGCTTTAAATTCTTTAGTATAGCTTGTTTTCTTTCTAGTTGTAGACATAATCATTCTCCTTAGGTTATTGTCGTATATCTATTATATACTATTTTTATCCTACGACAACTATCCTATCACATAGGGTAAACAAGGTGTTGGAATATTCGGATTCGGCAGAACCGTTATATTCTGAATTTGATCTTAGTAGCACAGACTCGGTTGTTTATACTGGGCTGTTAAACTACTATGAAGATGATGGCGACTCACAGCTGCTTACACTGAATAATACTACAATAGACCGAGACGATATAACCGCGCCATTATCTGAATTGCGTAGCGGTATGACTATCTCGGTACAGCAGTATCCCATAACAGATCCGTTTGAATGGGCAGACGAATATTATGAGGGGCCATTTGTGGCCACTGAATATTGGCAAAATGATTTTGAAGCCTATTGCAATTACAGAACCACAAGCGATTTCTCTGGTTATGAAGATCATTGCGGTCCTACAGCTATAACAAATCTTCTTGAAATGATTGGCGGATACAATGATTATTCATCAATCACTTCTGAAGATTATGAAGACATTTTAGAGGCTGTTGCCGACTATGGAATTGAAAACAATTATTATAATAATCCTGGTGGTTCACCCCGATCAACTCTGCCAGATTATATCGAAGGAGCATTTGATCTATTCGACGTTACGGTAACTGTTACAAACTATACAGCAACTTATAGTCGTATTTCGACAGAACTTGAAAACCAAAGGCCGTTTTATTTGACGTTGAATGACCATTCTTATTATGGCGATCACGGAGTAGCAGGTTTTGCTTATACGCGTCTTCAGAGTGAAACAACCGGTTATTATTTAAGCTTTGTAAAAATCGCTGATGGTTGGTCACATTCGGGACGTTATTTAGACATTTCATCAATCCAAAGCTCTGATGACGCAACCTTACGTGCAATTAGGATCAGTTAGGATCTGATTGCTAAAGAAAGGAAAGAAGCCACAAAGGTTTCTGTCTAGATGACAGGAACCTTTGCGGCGATATATGCGTCTTATATTTAGTAGCAATTATCCTTGATAAAGGGAGGCATTATTGTGAAAATACAACGGTTTAAAATCCATATGTCCAGTATATTAATAGGTTTGCTGTGTATATCCCTAATTTCTTCTGTATACGCGCGCAATGATGTTAACTCAACTGCATCTCATTGGTACGACGAAGCAATGAACTATTGTATGGAAGCGTCATTGTTTAATGGAATTCCGGAAGAACTTATTACTCCTGATACTCGGATAACATGGGCCATTATTGCACAGGTCTTAGCAAATAGGACAGCGAATTATCGGGAGGAATACTACCAAAACCAAATAAACACTGAGGATGGACAAAATAATTCTTGGTATGCTCCTGCGTTAAAGTGGATGAATGAAATGGGTATGTCTGACGTTAATGAATCTCCAGAATCACAAATATCACGCGAGTCTGCAGTACGCCTGCTTTTTGAATACGCCTATAAAACTGAAAATGAAACAGATTATAGCATAACAGATAGTAGCAGTCATCTTAAAGATAAAGCGATCATATCAGAAACAGCAAAAAGTGCAGTTTACTGGGCAGAGGAACATGGGATTATTCACGGGTACCTGGATTCATCATTTCGTCCGGATCAACAGATACTTTTTTCGGAGATGGCGCAAATGTTTTATAATGCCAAAGATTTCTTAAGCAAGAACAATATAACCGTATTGTTTTCATACTCCGTATCTGATATTGAAAAAATCGAGTTTCAAAATGGCAGTACAGGAGAACTTAAATCTTATGCAAATAAAACAGAACTGAATGATATTATTGAACACCTTAATTCATTTAGATTTAATAGTTTAGAACCAGCGGGAGACGGCTGGACATATGCCATTCGCATCTGGTTTAGAGAAGAATCTGCCATGCGGCGAATCACACTGTCTCCATCCAGCATATGCGTTGGAGGTAATCGCTATATTTCATCATTGGGGCATGACTACTTTCCACAAGAATGGATAAAGCGATATTGCCCTTAATAATTTTGAAATGCAAATTGATATAAAATAGCACAAAAAGGTTTAATGTGTACGAAATTGAAGAATAGGGTGAAAAATATATTGAACTATAAGAAACTGGCGTTTTGGATAGCATGCGCGGCGGCGGTCGCCGCGGCCGTCTGGGCCGTATTGCTGATGGCGAATCCGGCCCAGACCCTTGAACTTCCGGACACGGCGTCGGTTTTTACTGTAGAAATGGAACAGTTCAACGATAGGTCAAGCGTCGGTCGTGTGGTTATAACCGGTGCCGAGCAAATCGACGCAGTTCTTTCGGCCATGGCCGGCGCGAAAAAAACGCTGAGGCGTTCCGTCAACGACTATCCGGCGCAGGACAACTATCTTGTTGTAAGGCTTATTATGGAAAACGAGACGAGAACGCTGTGCCTGTATTCGGAAGGGGGCCGCGAGTACATTGAGGAGCCGTATGTCGGGTTCTACAAAACTCGCGGGAATTCAAGTAAAGCATTATATCAGGTATATACAGATAACATGGAGAAAAGCAGCGATAACGCAATCAATATCCGATGGGAGGCGTCCGGCGACGTTCCCCAGCCGGTCAGGGACTACGCTGCGGACTATGTGCGCGAGCAGATAGAGTATTACAACAGCCTCGGCTACAACATAACCGACGCAAAGATCATTGCGCTGACCCATATGAACACCGGCACCGCAAGCCTGACCAAGGCCATCAGGATGTGGCGGCTTGAGTACCGCCTGCTCCCGGATGACGCCGGCAAGGTGGTTCTCGCGGGCGGGATGAAGATGGAGGACGGCTGGCTGACCGAATGGGGCAGCGCGGGCCAGCCCTATCTGCTGCTGGTATGCGACGATACCGGGACGGAAGCGTCATGGCAGCGCGTCTGCGTCACCAATACCGATGTGATCACGCAGGAATACGGCACACACGAGATGCTTGAGCGGTACGGCAGCGAGTTTACCGCGGCAGCCATGGAGCTGTACAAAAAAAGCCTTGAAATCCGCACGATCGGCCAGGTTCCCGACGTATATACGCGAAAAGAGGAATTGGGACACACTGCGGTGCAAAGGATTGCGGAAATTCTTATGACCGAACTGCTGAACGGTCTTAAAACAGAGCAGGCCGTGCGCACGTTTACGATTACCGACTGGAAAAACCTCTCGGTGAGCGCCGACCGCATGTACGACGCATGGGTCGTTAACGGAGACGTCGAGGTGCGGTATGAAGGCGTCCTGTCGCCTGTCGGGGACAGCGGTACCGTCCCACAGGGAGAATATGTGAGCGTATCCCTTGGGGAGCGGTATCTGAGGCATGAGGACGGCGTGTATACCCTTTCCCTTTCGGCGGGAGAACAGAGGGCGATCCTTGAGCCGCCGTTTCTTGCTCCGGATATGAGCGTCGGCGTCGGCGTGATTCCCGACTATGCAGGCAGCGACATCCTGGTTTTCCACGGTTATTTCGGCCTGTTTATCTACGACCTGAAAGCGGAGAAGATCGCCTTCGCCGCCGACCTGGAAAAAGCCGTCGGCACAACGGTCATCCAGGGCAGCGAGGGCGCGGCCGTGAGAGTCAGCGCCGACGGGAATACAATACAGCTTTTCTATTACCCCGAGCAGGGAGAGCCAAAGATGGCCTATACCATTGACTCCCAT
>Ga0255342_1003564_pt1 | contig 17105 bp, 15 predicted proteins | sample wastewater_treat_3_FD_192416 | JGI IMG/M metagenome (GOLD analysis project Ga0255342, IMG submission 192416) | Wastewater microbial communities from Lulu Island WWTP, Vancouver, Canada - plant14 | ecosystem: Engineered > WWTP > Wastewater > Unclassified | place: Canada: Vancouver, British...
CAAAGACAGGAAAAAGTGGGGCTTGGAATTGTCAGCCACTGGCATATCACTTACATTTTGAATTAAGAGAGAATGCTCAACAGAATTCTCATGTTAATCCAGTTGAATATATTGAACAGGATTGGGACAAGATTCTAACTGTTGGTTACAAACAGTATCCTGGAAGATTGAGTGGAGATAATCCACATCCAGGGAGATAATTTTAGTAAAGAGAAAATGAATTGTAATATATTAAAACTACTACTTAGTATTTTACTTACTACCCCTATCGCAAATGAATTCTATCTAGTGGAAAATATAGTGTCTCCACAACAGGTCATATTTTTAGATAAAGAAAATATTATCTTTGTACAGGATGAGAAAGTATTAAAGTACAATATCAATAGTAAGTCATATGAAAAGATTTTAGAGAGAAAACCTAATGAGTTTGTAGGAGTAAAAAGTAACGGAGAGATTATCACTTGTGAATTTGAACATTACATAATACAGAGTGAGGATGAGTTTTCTACACTGTTTAGAGTAAAAGATAAGGATGGGAATTTAGTTAAAGAGATGAGATTCTTTGAAACAATTAGACCAATATATATGAATGATGAAGAGATTGTTGCAATTACAGCTATGGATTTTTTAGAACAACATTTTTACAAGATAGATATGGAAAGTGGAGAGAAAAGAGAGATATTTCTACCAAGGAAACAGATATTAAAGCCAAAATTGAAAAGAGAAATGAAAGTTAAAAAGATCTATGAGTTTAAAAAGAAGATATATGTGATAGAGGATATATTTGGGAATGTGTATGTTTACAGAACTTTAGACATTATGAATATGATTAAACCAATATTTATTAAAACCTTTAGCCCTGTACCAAGTAGAAAACCAATAAATGATGCCCAGCCTGATTTAAGACTATCATTGAAATTCTTTTTAGCAAATAGATATTCAAAAAGAACTGCCCCTATAAACGGACCAATCAACATACCTACAATATTTGCAACTGCAAGACCAACAATAGTTCCTACTACTGCTCCAACAGCTCCATAGTTACTTCCTCCTGATTTTTTTGAAACAAAAACACCTAAAAGATTATCTACAAAAGTTGACAGTATTGTAATAACAAGGAGAATTGCTAAAGTTCCCCAAGTAATCAATTGAAATTTACTAACTATTGCAATAATAACTGCTGAAAGAAATATTAACCAAACACCTGGTAAAGATAGTATTGTGAGGACTAAACCTGCTAGAGATAATAGACCTGCTAATATATAGAAGATTGTGGTTAATATTGTACTGTCTATACCTTAACCTTCTCAAAAATCTTAAAGGTTTTCTCTGCACATTTATCCCATGAGAATGTAAGAGAAAGTTCATATCCTTTCTCTACCATTGTTTGATATTTCTCTCTATTCTTGTAGATATCATATATCGTATCTCCTACCTCTACTTCATTTAATCCATCAACTAGCATTGATACATCCTTGAATATCTCCTCATACACAGGACTCTTATGTAATATAGTAGGAGTTTTTGCTCTTAGAGCTTCGGCAGATGAAATACCGAATCCTTCATAAAGTGCAAGATGTAGGAAGCCAAGGGAGTTATTTAGTAATGAATATGCATGTTTATCTTCATAGAAACCTGTAAATACAACTTTCTTCTCAATTTTGTTTTCCTTTATGTAATCATACAACTCTATAACTTCGGGTTTAGTTGTATCCTGAAACTTACCACCTGCAATTACTAGATAAGGAGCTTTCTCTATATCCACACCTTCTTTTTTAAGCTTATCAAGAAAAACTTTATACCCTTTTATCACCCCTATTGAGTTCTTACTCCTGTTAATACCACCACCTAGATAGATAAAATATTTTTTCTCTTTGTAGTCATGAGGTAGTATTTTATCTAATGATATCTGTTTCTCTTCTACATCAATACCTAGATATGTAACAGCTGTCTGTTCTTCTGGATAATCAGGGTAGAATTTAAGAAAATCTTTTCTAGTAGTATCAGAGTTGCATATTATATATTTACAATCTCTAGATTTATTCAGTGTCTTCCAATACTGTATCTTTCTAATGAAGTTGTGTATAGGTGATTGTTGAGAATACATATTGAAAAGAGGTAGATTCATATCATGAACAAAGAGGACTGTTGGCATGATATCTGAAGGGAAGTTTCTCCAGAAGTATGGACAGAAATATATACTATCCTTTCTCCTTATCTTCTTTATCGTAGGTAATACTTTTGTGTAATACCATATGTCATTTTTATAATCATTTATCTTGTATTCACCGATATCTACAAGATCTGCATTTTTGTATTTTGATATATCCTTATCTAATGTAGAAATCTTTTCACTAAATCTTAATATGCTAAATTGAGTAGTAGCATTATTCTTTAGAAGTGAGAGAATAATATTCTTTGTATACTGCCCAACACCAGCATATGCGAACTGGTCTTGAGTTGTAGTTGCATCAATAATGATATGCATGTGATATATATTACCTGTTTTTTTCAGAATAGTCATCTTTTTAGAAAAAATTTTTTACTTTGGATTTAATTCGGTCGAATTCGACGGGTTTAAAATTTAATATAGTTAATAAATAAATGTTTGCGGTACAGACAAAGAACGACTATAATCATTATAGTCATAAGGGAGAATGTAATCCTAAGCTTACGGAATTTTTAATAATATCTCCCCCTATTTATACTAAATGCCTTCAAGTATGATTAAAAATAATATCCAAAACAAAATAATAATATATGAAGGAAAAGGTGGACAACCAAAACTTGATGTACAAATAGATGGAGAAACTGTATGGCTGACAATAGAACAAATGTCTCAACTTTTTGACAGAGGAAAATCAACAATAAATGAACACATTATTAATATATACAAAGAGGGAGAATTAGAACAAGATATTTCTATGAAGAAAATCGGAAATTCCGATTTTTCTACAAAACCTACTAACTACTATAATTTAGATGTAATCATATCCGTAGGATATCGAGTAAAATCTGTAAATGGTACCCGTTTTCGACAATGGGCAACAAAAAGATTAAGAGAATATATAATCAAAGGGTTTACAATAGATGATGATAGATTGAAGAATGCAGGAGGAGGACAATATTGGAAAGAACTTTTAGACCGTATTAGAGATATTAGGAGTAGTGAAAAAGTGCTATACCGACAAGTATTAGACCTATATGCAACAAGCATTGATTACAACCCAAGCAGTAAAGAAACACAACAGTTCTTTGCTATCGTACAAAACAAATTACATTATGCTGCCAATGGTAAGACAGCAGCTGAAATAATATCAGAGAGAGTAGATGCAAAAAAACCTTTCATGGGATTAATGACATTCTCTGGAAGGGGAATTATAAAGTCAGATGTCGTCATAGCAAAAAACTATCTGAAAGCCGAAGAAATAAAGAAGTTAAATAATGTAGTATCTGCATATTTTGATATAGCAGAATTAAGAGCCTTAGATAGGATACCAACCAAAATGAAAGACTATATTGAACAGTTAGACAAGCTAATTCTTTCGATGGATCGCAAAGTTCTAAAGAATGCTGGGAAAATTAGTCATACAGAAGCAGAAGCAAAGGCTCTGCGAGAATACAAAAAATATCAAGTTAAAAACCTATCCAATGTTGAACAAGCATATCTATCTTCAATAAACACCTTAGAGAAGAAAGTTAAAAAGAGTACAAAGCAAGAAGTTTAAGACTGAAGATTTCCAAGAAGAATATGATATTACCTGTTTTTTACTAAATAGTCATCTTTTTTAGAGAAAATTTTTACTTTGAATTTAATTCGATCGAATTCGACTGAATTAAAGTTCTCTTTGCCAGGAATCTGGTTAAAAGCCACTCGATTTCGAGGGGTTTGAAATAATCTTAGGTTTAAAGGCTATTCTTTATAACTTTACAACATAAAACACATAGTCAGCTTGACATAGTGTAGAATATATGAGAATATATATTAGCAGAGGTTGAAGAGTTAATTGCTCTTAGCCGAAGGGCATAAATTGCATTTATACCCCTTCTATCTGCTACTTTTACTCCAATCTCTCTTCCATGTATTGAACCTGTCCTTCCCTACATGTTTTTGTATTTCTAATACTTTTTGAGAAATTTTTGTTTTATAACCTTCTTGATCTCCTGCATCTTTTTTGGAATATAGAAATCCTCCTAGAAGAACATCTGCCATTTGCACCATTAAAACACCATGTGAGATTACTTGTAGAACATTATACACCTGTGGTACATCTGTCATGATATACTCAAACCTTTTATTTGAAGCCTTAGGCTTACGAAGAAAATCAGCAATTAATATTGTTTCTTCATTTTGCCAAAGATTCTTTTCAATTAGTAATTTTATATTACTAATATACATAGCCCATCTTGCAGAAGCATTGGTAGGAGCATTGAATTTAGGGTCTTGTATATCAAAATATATACAATCAAACTCCCAATTGGAATCTTCTTGTAGAATATTCAAAGCATCTAATGTGGTTGGCAGTGTTTTTTCAGTGATTCCTTTGAATGAAAATTCAATCCTAGTATCATCCTTTCTAAGATCTGTACACAATTTTTCATGGAGTCTATGAAGTTTCTGATTTACATCAAATGGATTAAAATATTTAATCAATCCTAAACCAAATAATATTTGTTGATTATTTGAAGACGGAACAAGAAAACCACTTTCATCTAAGAAAGAGTATGTTTTAATCATGTTTCCAAATTTTATATGGGAACTTGAAAGAGGCATACCATATTGTATATAAACCTCATGTTTTGTCTAGTAGATAAGGGTTTCTTTTAATGAAGTGATAATGACATATTACCTGTTTTTTTCTGAATAATCATCTTTTTCCTGTCTAATCTCTTTCACATATTCAACTAACATCTCATATGATGTGGGTTGCTCCTCAAATTTAGTATCAATGAGTTGATTTGAAGGTGAAATAACAGGCCTAAGTGGAAGGTTTTTCTTCTCTACTGGAATAACTGGTTTCTCTATACCCTGAGTTTCAAGTATTTGTAGTGCAAATTCATATCTAGAAAGTACATCTGAGCTACATACATGATATATACTAGGTTCTATATTGGACTCAACAGCTTCCTCCATTCTTCTTGTTAAATATCCAACATATGTTGGACATCCCTTTTCATCTGTAACAATTGTTAGAGGTTTCTCTTCAGTTGCCTCTGTCTCTGTCACAAATCTAATGAAATTTTTTGCACCTGGTCCATACAACCATGAGGTTCTAAATATGTAGTATATACCACCTACATTTTCAATATTCTCTTCCCCTCTTCTTTTACTTTTTGCATATTCATTAAGAGGATTAAACTCTTTACTTTCTTCATCATACTCCCCATCACCAAATACCTCATTTGTAGAAACATGTATGAATGGAATATTTAAATCTTTTGCAACTTCTGCCATATATTTAGGGGCAGTAGCATTTACAGCATTGGCTATCTCTGGTTCTGATTCTGCTTTATTAACATTGGTATATGCTGCACAGTTGATCACAAAATCTGGGTTTTGTTCATAGATAAAATCTTTCAATTCTTTCTCATTAGTTATATCCTTACCATGAATACCCTTTTTCTCATCATCAAACATATCACTTTTAATTACTTCATATCCCTTCTTTTCAAAATAGTTTGATAGATATGAACCTAACATACCATTGGCACCAAATACTAGTATTTTTTTATTCATTTAGCATTTCACTAAGTTTAAATATATCTTCATCACTTAATTCTCCAAGCAAAGGAGCATTAGCATCCTTATCTGAAAGAATTGGTGTATCTGTACCCCATGGTATATTTACATCTGGGTCATTCCATCTAAAAGATCTTTCACTCTCTTTATCATATTTACCACTTACTTTGTATTCAAAATCTACATTGTCAGTTAATGCTAAAAATCCATGAGCAAAACCTTTAGGTATGAAGAATCCTGTATGATTATCTTCTGTTAATTCAACCATATGGAATTGTCCAAATGTAGGAGATCCTTTTCGAATATCCACAGCTACATCAATTGCTTTACCTCTAATCACTCTTACAAACTTATCCTGTGCATTTGGTCCTATCTGCCAATGCATACCTCTTAAAACACCTTCCTTAGAGTTTGAGTGATTATCTTTTACCCAATTTGTAGGAAGACCTGCTTCTCTAAATTTATCTTCATCATATGTTTCTTCAAAATATCCTCTATCATCATGAAAAGCTTTGAGAGTTACTACTACCAATTCCGGTAGATGTTCTACTTTTTCAAATTCCATATGTATGATTAGTTTGAATTTATTTTACATTATATCAAAATGAGTCATAGGCAGAAACAAGGTAGCTATAATATGCTCTCCAAAGCCTTCTTTATAATTTGATAACATTTATCTTTTGGATATTTCTTTTCCTCCTTAGCAGAATACAAGAGACTTTTTACATAATGAGCTTTTATAGGACTTTCAAATATGATTAAAAACCACAGCCTACAACCATCACTTGCACCAGTTTTAGGGTTGGTAACAATAACTCTTTCTTTACACACCCAATATATTAAGCCATCTGGTGTTTTACCATCTGCAACCTTACAACTAAGAAGACCATTTTCTAAAAGAGTATTCTTGTGAGCGATGAAGTAAGTTTCTAAATCCTTCTCTAAAGACCTAAGTTTTTTAAGCCTCTTTAAATCAGAAGATATTAAACTGTTTCCATAGTCTTTAATTTCCACTATCCTGAAGAGTTTTAGCAAATTTACCTACAATGTTGGAAAACTCCCCAGATGAGAAAACAGAATAGTCTTCTTTGGACTGATTTGCCTCCTCAGTATCACGATATTTAACTAAATTATAGTCTATATATTTCCTATCATTGGTTGCTAGATATGGAAAATCTGAATGAGATAACTTACTTATCTCTGTAGGCTTAAGACCAACATATGCATTGTTTACATCATCAATTGTTTTAAGTTCTAGATCTGAGAACACCTTTCTAAAATCTCCAATACTTTTCTTAAGAGCAAATGTTTTTTTAGGAGAACCATAACTTGTTTCTCCTTCTATAATCTCAATATATCCTTCTTCTTTTAACTCCTTGAGATAATCTCCTAAATCTATTATTGTTGGACCATAGTGATTTTTCTTGTACTTAAACCCTGTTATTGATTTACCACTAATCTCATAGCATTCAAAATCACAGAAGTAGAGTAGTTTTTGTAGTTTGGTCTCTGTTAGGTTGGAGTTATTGTATTCGGAAATGATATAAACTATTAGATTTTTTAGCTTATTTTTATTCCTTCTCATCTTAGTAGAATATAACAGAATAACTGTGTATTAGCAATCTTTCTTAACTACAAGATAATGAACTATTTTATCTAATTATTAGTTAATATATTTATTAAAGAAAAGGTTGAAGGAGACTAGTAAAGAAGGTATAATTACACTAATCATGAGGGAGAATACGACCCTGCACTTACGAGGTGCTGAGCGACGCCTCCCACTTTTTTTCTTTTTCAAAAGTTGTAATTAACTATTAATCCTACTTAGCCAATACCACTTTAGAATCATCTCCAATAAGTAGAGTATCTGCCTTAGGAAGTGATTCTTTTGTTGTTACCTCTGCATTCCAACCAATCAAAGAACTGTCTAATCTCTCATGAAGGTTATGCACATTACAATTACCCATCAATATACTGTTCTCTATTTCAGCATCTTTAACTACACTACCTTCTCCAATAGATGTGAACGGTCCAATATATGCATTCTCAACTGTAACATTCTCTGCAATAGATATTGGTCCTCTTAAGACTGAGTTTTTAACAATAGAACCCTTCCCTATCTCAACATTACCTTCTACCTGACTATCCTTTACCTTACCCTTACACTCATCTAAACACTCTCTTTCAAGAATTAATCTGTTTGCTAAGATGAGGTCTTCTGGTGCTCCTGTATCCTTCCACCAACCTGTTACTTCTGATGCTGTAAAGGTATATCCATTTTCAATCAACCAGTTGTTAATTACTGGAGGATAGTATTCTGGTTTACCTGTACCCTTTGGATCTATAGGTTTAGCATGATCGAATGCTTTAAATACAGCAGGTGTAAAGAAGTAGATTGCAGAGAGAACTAGATCACTAACAAACTCTTTAGGTTTCTCTACTGTATGTACAATCTTATCATCCTTCATAACAGCAACACCAAAGTTTTGATAGTCTGGTCTTCTTACAACTAAGACATGTGCATCTGATTTCTTCTTTTTGAAATCATCGTAATGTTTCTTAAGACCACCTGTTAGAATATTATCACCAGCAGAGAAGAGAAATTCGTCATCCCCTATTAACTTCTCAGCTAGTTTAATTGGATACATCATTCCATTTGGTTCTGGTTGTTCAATATATTGTAGCTTTACACCCTTACCAAATCTTTTACCATCTCCTAAGAGTTCAGGCATTTCTTTATCACCTTTATTGATATTGATGATGATATCTTTAATTCCTAAATCTACTGCATCTTTGATAATTCTCTCTATCATTGGTCTGTTACCAATTGGTAACATATGTTTGTTTTTAGTATGTGTAAGAGGTCTAAGTCTTGTACCTCTACCACCTGCTAATATGAGTGCTTTCATATATATATGAGTGTTAAATTAATCTAATCTTTTTTCTAAATATCTTTCTGCTTGTTTGTCTGCTACTGGTTTTAGTGGTTCCCACCAATCCTTGTTATCCACATACCACTGTACTGTATCCTTTAACCACTCTTCTACACTCTTCTCTGGTTTGTAACCTAATTCTTTCTCTGATTTGGAGTTATCAATTGCATACCTTACATCATGACCTTTCCTATCTCCTACATGAACTATTAGTGATTCTGGTTTGTTAAGATATTCCAATACTGTTTTTACAATCCATATGTTCTCTCTTTCACCATCACCACCAAAGAGATATGTTTCTCCTAACTTTCCATCTTTTATTGATAATTCAATACCATGTGCATGGTCTAGTACATGTACCCAGTCTCTAATCTGTTTACCATCACCATATACTGGTATTTCTTGATCTAACATTGCTCTAGTTACAATCAAAGGAATTAGTTTCTCTGGGTATTGATTTGGTCCATAGTTGTTTGATGTGTTAGAGATTGTAATTGGTAACTTAAAGGTATGGAAGTATGCTCTGACTAGGTGGTCTGATGCTGCTTTAGATGCAGAGTATGGACTTCTAGGTGCATATGGCATATCTTCTGTAAATTTTAATTCTGGTTTATCTACTGGTAATTCACCAAACACCTCATCTGTTGATACATGGTGGAATCTAATACCACCATTTTGTACTGCTGCCTCTAGAAGGTTCTGTGTACCCATTACATTTGTTTTAATGAATACTTCTGGTCCTTCTATACTTCTATCTACATGTGATTCTGCAGCGAAGTGTACAATCAAATCTATACCTTTGGTTAGATCCATTACCAGGTCTTTGTCACATATGTCTCCTTTTACGAATTCATAATTTGGATTATTCTCTACCTCCTTTAGGTTTTCTAGATTACCTGCATATGTTAGTAAGTCTAGGTTTACTATTTTATCTTCTGGATATTTGTTCATCCAGTATTTTATGAAGTTTGAGCCTATGAAGCCGGCTCCACCTGTTACTAGGATTTTCATATTATTTAATAATTATTAAATTTAGATATCCTAACGATTATAGGGTACTAAATTAATGAGAGGATGTGAAGGGGTGGGGAATACTTACTACTAATCACTAACACACCACTTTAAAACATCTTTAAATTTCATAGATGGTCTTTTTAGAAAACCTTCCAGATTAGATTCCTTTGGTGTCGGAAGCTTATCTCCAATTTCAATAAAGTTTTGATTGTTTGGTACAACATATCCTTTCTTCTCTCCCTTCTGTGCAAAAGATAAATGCTCATCAGTTATATATACTGGAATTCCCATAAACTCAGCGAATACACAAAAAGTACTATATCTAGGAGTAAACACATAATCAAATTGAGGAAGAGTCGTTTTTATATCCTGAAACAAATCCCCATCTTCAACATTACTACTCCAAATCTTTTCTGCAACTACTCCACCACTTTTATCTATTGTTCTAGCTGTCCAATCCAATTCTGGATAAGACTTAATTAATTTATCATATGTTTCTTGATTGTATTCTGACACATCATACATCCAATGCTGTGCAACAAATAATGCCTTATTACCATTATGTTTACTCATTTTAATATCATCAAAATGAGCATTGCCAATAACTAATATATCTTTTTCAGGAACACCCAACTCTACTAAACTACTCTTGCCGATTTCACCACTCGAGAGATATTTGTCTGAATATGGTTCTACTCCTACCTGTCCATATCCATAATATGAGCCAAAACCATGTTCATATGAAATGATTTTCTTACCTTGTCGCCTCCACTCGTCTAGAGGTTCTTTCTCTTCAAACCAAGTAAACACTATATCTGCTTCCTCTAAACTACCTCCCCAATCATATGGCCAGTAATTATGATGTCTTATAACATGATATTTAGGTCTGTTTCTTCGAAAAAATGGAAACAACATATCTTTTTAATAAATTATTTTAGTATTTCTTAATATTTAGTATACTCTAAAACAATGAACTTGTTTACCAACATCTTTAAAAAGGAAATCTCATATCATGTCATAGATCATCATTCTATATGGGGGTGGACAAAAACTTCTACCTCAGCAGAAGATGCTGAAATAATATTCGTATGGAATGACTTTGGTATGAAGGATAATGTTTTAAATTGGCAAGCTCAAGGTAAAAAAGTAATATGTTTTGAACATGGTTGGAATGCATTTTTCGATTATGAATTAAACAATCATGAGTTTGTTGCAGATGGGTATATTGCTCTTGGTAAAAACTCCGCAGAGAGTCTAATCAGACATGGTTTAAATCCTAGAAAGGTTCTAGTAACGGGTAATCCTAATTTTGACAATATTAAAGTAGAAAAGAAAGACACTAGCAACAAACCAAAAATCCTTTACACAGCACTTCATTGGATGAGAGATATGACAAGGTATAACAATGAACAATTGGATAAAATTATTCAAACATTTGGTCAAAAAGCTTATATATATATAAAAACCAATAGTAAGAGCAAGGTGGACATACCAGAAGGTGTTGAAGTATGGCACTCAGAGATAGATGAAAACACTAATTTATTTGAGGATATTAAAAGTAGATTACATGAATTTGATATTATTCTAACTCCAAAAGAAAGTACATTTGATTTCATAGCCCTAAAAGCTAAGAAGAAGGTTTTTAGGATTGGCAAACCAGAGGAATACAGGATAGAAGGAGATCCACATACTAGAAATATACTCCCCTACGAAGAGATATCAACTGGTCTACTTAACAAAGATAGTAGTATAATGGTAAACCTTAAAGATGAAATTATAAAAAGTATTAATATTAGAAGAATTTTAAGATGGGTAAAGAAAATCTAGAAAAGAAAAAATGGAAATATTACTCCCCTACCTTTGAATTTACAAAAGATTTACCACTAATGTCTTCTGCTTGGAGTGGACACTATTTCTTTGTATATGATCTAATTAGGAACACTCAACCTCATGTTGTAGTTGAACTAGGAACACATAAAGGAAACTCTCTCTTTTCAATGGCACAAGCTATCAAAGACGGAAAACTTAAAACAGAATTACATGCAGTAGATACATGGAAAGGAGATCCCCAAACAGGATACTATGGAGAAGAAGTATACGAAGAGTTTTTAAGAATATCAAAAGAGTATTACAAAGATATACAGATTATCCCACATAAAATGCTCTTTGATGATACTGTAAAAATTTTTGAAGAAAATAGTATAGATATATTACATATTGATGGGTTACATACATATGAGGCTGTTAAACATGATTTTGAGACATGGTTACCTAAAGTAAATAAAGATACAGGCATTATTATGTTCCATGATGTATGTGAGACTAAAGATGATTTTGGTGTGTACAAATTATGGGATGAGTTAAAAAAGAAATATAGAAATACAATTACATTTAAACATTACCATGGGTTAGGAGTTATATTTTTAAATAACGATATAAAAGATATTGAGAAGCACTTCTCTGTTTACTACACAGCTCTTTCAAAGAATCAAGATTTAGAATATTCATTAGAAGAGACAGGAAGGAGAAACAAAGAAATGGAAAAAGAACTTATTGAGGTTCATAATACACTTGGGGAGAAAGAGAGAATAATTGGAGAGAGAGATAAAGCTATACAAGAAAAAGATAAAATTATAATTGAGAAAGATAAAGCTATGCAAGACAAAGACAAACTAATTGAAGAGTATCAAGGCGAAGTGGAAGAATTTAGAACTTTCAAAAAAGGTAAAATCTGGAAAGCATTAACAATCTGGAGAAAATTTAAAAAATATTTTAAAAACTTTTTCATAAATATAAGGAATGATGGTGTAGTTGCAACTTTCAAAAGAATGCCTACTAAAATTAAAAGTATCATTAAAAACAGGAAGCAACGAGACATGGAAAACAACCCTTATAAATATTGGGTAAAGAATAATCAAATTGACAAAGAGAGAAAAGAAGAAATCCGAAAAGAAATAGACAAACTAAAATATCATCCACTAATTAGTATTGTAATGCCTGTATACAATGTTGATGTTAAATGGATAAGAGAAGCTGTGCGATCTATAAAAAACCAAATATATACAAACTGGGAGCTATGCATAGCAGATGACGCATCTACAAAACCAAGATTAAGAAGATACTTAGAGAGGATTAGTCAGCATGAGAAAATTAAAGTTGTCTTTAGAGAAAAAAACGGGCATATATCAGAAGCAACTAATTCTGCCTTGAAATTAGTAGAAGGAGAGTTCGTTGCACTCATGGATAATGATGACTACATATACCCTCATGCATTAGCAGAAGTAGTGAAAGTACTAAACAAGAAACCTGAAACAGATTTTATATATTCAGATGAAGATAAACTAGAAATGACAGGTAAGAGAGTGGATCCTTTTTTCAAACCAGACTGGTCACCTGATCTGTTTATGTCTACTAACTACTTATGTCATTTTACACTCGCTAGAAAAAAGATTATCGACCTAGTTGGAGGATTTAGAAAAGGATATGAAGGTTCTCAAGATTATGATTTGTTCCTCAGAATAACAGAGAAGACACAGAATATAGAACATATCCCAGATATACTTTACTCGTGGAGAAAGATACCTGGTTCTACTGCCGCTGTATATTCAGATAAGGGATATGCACAAACAACCTCATTACAATCCCTAAAAGATGCTTTAAAGAGAAGAAAAATCAAAGGGACAGTTACTAAAGGTCTATTCCCTGGTTCTTTTAGAGTAAAGTATGATATTGTAGGTAATCCTTTGGTAAGTATAATTATCCCAACTAAAGATAAGAGAGAATATATAGAAAGATGTATTTCGTCCCTACTATCTAAAACCACTTACAATAACTATGAAATCATTATTGTAGATACTGGTTCTACAGAAAAAGATACTCTTGAGTATTACGAAACAATTAAGAACAATCCCAAAATTAGATTTGTATATTGGAAAAAACCTTTCAATTACTCTTCTGTTAATAATTTTGGAGTACAACATGCTAAAGGTGAGTATATTCTCTTGTTAAATAATGATACAGAAGTAATTTCCCATAACTGGATAGAGGGAATGCTAGAACATGCTCAAAGAGAAGAAATTGGTGCCGTAGGAGTCAAACTGTTATACCCAGATGATAGAACACAACATGTAGGTGTCATACTAGGAGTTGGTGGTCCAACAAAAGAAGAAAGTATTGCAAACCATGCTATGAGACTATTTTCAAATGATATAGCAGGCATCCCATACACAAAAGACATTATTAGGAACTATTCTGCGGTCACTGCAGCATGCTTAATGGTTAAAAAGGACAAGTTTGAAAAAATCGGTGGTTTTGAAGAAAAACTAAGAATTGCTTTTAATGATGTTGATCTATGTCTAAAGTTATGGGCAGATGGCCTGTTCAATCTATACACACCTTATGTAGAACTTTATCATCACGAATCTGTTTCTGTAGGAACACCAAACGATGGAAAAAGAGATATGGATGAGTTTAAAACAGAAGTAGAATACATGAGAAACAAGTGGGGAGAAGTAATAGAAACTGATCCTTTCTATAATAAGAACCTAACATGGAGAAATACTTCTTATACACCTAACTATGACTAAAAAGTACAAATCCTTTCTTAATAGAAATATATTTTCAATATTGCAAATACTATCTTGTATTCTACTTATAGTTGCAATTGTATTTCCAAGAACATACAAGATTCAACAACAATATGGTAATGGTAATAATTCAATCACAACACCTTTTAAAAAAGACACAACAATAGAAGGAACTTTTATTTCAAAAAGTGATTATATGAACCAAGTAGGAATTGTATTTTCTACATTTACTAAAAAAAATGAGACAGGAAGTATAAATATTATAATTGCTGATACTGAACAAAACCCAATTAAAGAAATTAACGAAGATATAAAAAATTTAATCGACAATCAAACATATTACATAGAATTTGATGAAATAAAAGATTCAAAAAACAAGCTCTATCATATCAATATTACATGTCAACATTGTACAGAAGAAGTAAGTCTCACCACTTGGTACAGTGATTCTAACAACAACAAAGAATACACTGTTATCGATGGTGTAAAATCAGAGAAAGTATTGACTTTGACCACTTCTGGGAAGAAAAAAGATTATACTTATACAATCTTCCCTGTTTTGCTTTTAGCTTTATCATCAACTCTTAAGACATTAAAAGAAAATGAGAAAAATAATAGAAATATATAAAAAGACAAATATCGTTTTTAAAATATTAATACTGTTAATTTTTTCTGTACTGATAACTTTCTTTATTACAAACTTTGAAGTTTTGCAGTTAGAGAAAGGTGAGAGAACGGAAAAAATCGTACAGCCAAATGATACAAATATGTCCTTTGAGAATATGACACTCGATAATAATAATAAGTTGATTATGAACAAGGAGAAAGCAAATATTCTGATAGAAACAAACGGACAATATATAGAGAAACTAAGATTTTTTTATAATGCCAAAGAAAATATTGCAGTGCATATGAAAATGGTAATTTGTGATGAGTACGGTTCTCCAGTTGAGATTACAATAAAAGAAGATTTAGTTGCAATGTTGAATGTGTCTGCAATATCTTTAAGACAGAAGGTCAACTCTATAAACATAGAATTTACAGGAACAAAAGGTGATATTATCTCTGATATAACAATCGACAACCAAATAGCATTTAATCCATATGTTTTCATTTGTACTATTTTGATTGGAGTTGTAATTCTTATTTCAACACATACACAATTCATCAAGAAAACAGAGAATGTCTTTCTACTTGTTGCAACAACAACTGGCTTAGCATTTCTATTTCTACTGCCAGTTAAAATAGGTTTGTCATGGGATGATGAAACTCACTTCTTAAGAGCATACGAGACATCCTCTTGGAAGAGAGAGAGTATTACCCTATCAGCAAAATTAATCACTCAAGATTTCTTTGGACCTTTCTCTCACATTGATACAATAGAGGAAAGAAAAGCAACTACTAATATTTTAAACAATGTAAAATCCGAACAAACACCAAGAACAAATTATAGAAATACTCTAAGTCAACAACCATGGCTTAAGATTGTATATCTACCTTTTGCTTTAATGATAAAACTTGGAACAATATTAAACCTCCCTTTCTCTGCTCTGTTTTACACCACAAAATTATTTTACTTATCCATATATATAGGGATTGTATACTTAGCTATTAAGAGAGCACATATTTACAAGAGAATTATCGCTTTTGTTGGTTTAGTTCCAACAACAATATTTTTATCAGCCCAATTTTCATTGGATCCTCTTATTACTGCTCTCTCTTTATTTGCTTTTGCATCTTGTGTGAATGAGTTTATACAGAAAGATAAGAAACTCACAGTAATAAACGCTTTAGCTTTTATAGCTCCTATACTAATTAGCTCTCTTGCTAAACAAGTTTACATACCTTTTCTACTTATTTATTTGTTTCTACCAAAAGAAAAATTTATCAATAAAAAACAAGAGGTCTACTTCAAAATTGGAATTTTATCAATATTTTTAATAATACTGTCAACATTTATAATCCCATCAATTTTTAACCCTTCAAGTATTGAGGATCCAAGAGGAGGAAATGTTGATATGTATAAACAGTTATCTCTTATCATTAGCCAACCTATCTCTTTTATTAAAGTCTTTGCAAAAAACATTGCGGAGAACTTATTACCAAACCTCCTTGACAGTAGAAGTGCTATTAATTATGCATATCTTGGAAGAAATAATTCTAGCAACTTAAACTTATTATTCATAACAACAGCCATATTCTTTGGAATAACAGACACTTATAAACAAAAAGAAAAAGGTACGCTATCAACTAAAGTTAAAATAATATTCGTACTTATATCAATTGTTATCATATTAATGATTTGGGGTTCTATGTACTTATTATTTACACCTATTAGCTCTACATATATTGCTGGAGTACAACCAAGATATTTCATTCCTCTGCTGCCAGTTTTACTTGTACTAATTAACTCCAACAGGATTACAAATAATATAGAGCAGGTAGAATATAACAGAATATTATTATATTCCACTACAATTGTAATATTCGTAAGTATCATACAGTTAATAGTCAATATTTACTGCATATAGTCAAATACACGATAACAAGAACTACACACATCTATAAAAATAATATATAATCAAACTATGAAGTCACAAACTTACATAACAATACCTATGTATAACGATGAGAAGATGATTCTCAATGTAATTAAAGATTTAAACAAGGCTGGATATCATAATATTGTTGTAGTAGATGACGGTAGTAAAGATAATGGATACGAGGTTGTTAAAAAGAATACAGATGCAATAATTACAAGACATATCATAAACAGAGGACAGGGAGCAGCATTACAAACAGGTATGGAAGTAGCAATAGACAGAGGCGCAA
>Ga0255342_1003569_pt1 | contig 17092 bp, 19 predicted proteins | sample wastewater_treat_3_FD_192416 | JGI IMG/M metagenome (GOLD analysis project Ga0255342, IMG submission 192416) | Wastewater microbial communities from Lulu Island WWTP, Vancouver, Canada - plant14 | ecosystem: Engineered > WWTP > Wastewater > Unclassified | place: Canada: Vancouver, British...
TGCCTTGATTTCTAATAAAGAAATAAAAAAGGTTGAAAATAAGCTGAACAACCGACCGAGAAAAACTCTTGGTTTTCTAACACCGTTAGAAGTTTATATTAATTGCGCTTAGTCATTGAACACAGCTATAATATTTTTAGTTTTCCGACAGGTTTCGGCGGTATTACATTTGGTGAACCTTTAACTTTATTGTTTTTATCCGGAAGAGGTTTGAGCTTTATGTTTTTTACCTCGGATGAGTTTATGGCGATCTTTTCCTGATAAATCTGATTGCCTTCAGCCTCCACAAAGAGAGTATATGTTCCTGGAGCAGGAAGATGAATACTGAAATTCCCGTATTCATCTGTATTTGTCTTAGCCTCAGTCTCTAAAACCATAACCATTGCTTTGTTAACCGGTTTTAAGTCTGTGTGCAGAGTCACTGTTCCCTTTAAAAATATTTCTCCATCAGCAGAAAGCGTCATGTTGAAAAGAAAGATTCCAATGAGAATTGTTGTTTTTTTCATCATTATACCTTTCATAAATCTTCAAGTTTGAACTTCAATGGAAGCTCCATCTTTATCGGAGAACGCTTTCCGTTTACAATCGGCGGAGAAAATTGCGCACCGAGCAGAATCTTTTTTGCGTCTGAAGCAAAGTCTCTGTTGTATACATTTCCCATTTCAAGAGGAACGCTCTTTGAGAGCCTGATGCCGATAATTTTGACGTTTACAACTTTTCCGCTGATGTCTATGAGTACCTCCGTTGTTACTGTAGCTTCTATTCCGCCTTCTCTAGCGCTCTTCGGATATATTTTTTTAAGTCTTCCGACAGGTTTAGGCGGAGCAACATTCGGATAAAAAGAAATATCTACCGCATTGGCATCGTCATTTGTTCCCATTGCACGGTCAGTGCTTTCTGCTGTAACTTCTCCTTCTGTTGTGCTGATCTGTTTTTTTACAATTCTTTTGGGAGCACTCATTCTTTCAATGTCTATAAACTGAATTGAATCGTTTGAATTGCTCAGATCTGCGCTTGAAAGATCAACACTCGGAGTGCGGAAAATAATATAAAGCACAAGCGAAAGAGAAATTATAAATGAGAAAAGATACGGATGATTGTCATCAATATTCAGCAATATGAGAAACAGTTTTCGTAATCCTCTGATCATTGTCCTCCTCCTGCCGAATTCGGTTCGGACATAAAAAGAACATTCAGAAAATCCTGCTCCTGAAGTGTATTCAGAACTTTTGAAACCGCTTCGTAAGATAAATCCTTGTCGGCAGTTACAGATACGCTTCGGTCTTTTTCGTTCTGTCTCATGGCAAGTTCATCATGAAGTTGTTCGAGAGAAACTTCCTTCGAATCAAAATAAATTTTCTCATCTCTTCCTATTGTGATGTAAATTGAATCCTGTTCGGCTCCTTTAGTCTGTGCTTTAGGCAGATTTACTTCAACACCCTTAGGCGGTTCTGTTGTCGTTGTAGACATAAAGAAGACGAGAAGCAGCATTGCGATATCTGCCATGCTCGCGCCGAATGATCCCTGTTTTATTTTCGATAGAGTAGATCTGTTTCTCATTTCTCCTCCGCGAAATCTTTAAGTGAAAGTTCTTTCACTCCGCTTTCCTTTGCTGCGCTTACGGCATCAACCAGGCGTTCGTATCTGACTTCCTTTTCCATATTTATTACTACAATCGTTTTCGGATTGTCCTTTACCCTTGCGCTAAGTGAATCTTTGAGTTTTTCCCTGCTGATGAGATTTCCGTCATAATAGAAACCTTCGTTTGAAGGGAATACATCTGCGATATTGCTTTCTTCTACTTTTACGGCTCCGGCAGTTTTTGATGGAAGATTGAAGAATATTCCCTGACGGATGACAAATGATCCCGTAACAATAAAAAATATTAAAAGAAGAAAAGCCATATCTCCGATAGAAGTAGCTTCAAATTGAAGATAATCCTTCGGTTTCGGGCTGTGAGCCTTCTGTCGTGACAGAAAACATTTAATGTATCTTTTAGCTTTCATTATTCCTCTCAGTCTGAAAGTTTCTCAGACATCCTCGGGAGTTTTGCGCTCAATTTTGCGATGTATTCTTCTGAAAGAATGTAACGGTTCTGGATTATGTGTGTGAAAACATAGAAAGCAAAAAGAATCGGAGCGGCAACGACGAGTCCGCCTGCTGTAGTTATGAGTGCTATCTGTATTCCGACTGCTACGACTTTTGCGTTTACGGTAGTTGCTGCTGCGATAGCTTGAAACGCTCCGATCATTCCGACAACTGTTCCCAAAAATCCCAATACCGGCGCAAGATTTCCGCATCCGGAAAGAAGTCCCATTCCTTTTTCAAGCGAGCTTGCGAAAACCTGAAATTCACCGCGCAGTTCATCTTCAAGTTCTTCTCTGTATTTCGCAGTAGATTTTGAAGCAATGGTTTCCAGGCGTTTTTTGAGACCATTTGCCGTCCATGCATCTTTTCTGAAATAATAAATTACGCGTTCAATGATTATTGTAAGTCCGATTACTCCAAGAGCAATGATAAAAGGCATAAGCTTTCCGCCTGCTTTTACTGTTTCAAATAAGCTCATGCCTTCAAATGCGTCAGCACCTTCCTGTGCAAAAAGACATCCTGACATTAAAGCTAAGAATGCCGATGTGATGATTTTTTTCATTTATTTATCCTCCAATTATATGCGGTTTATATTTTTAACAAGTGAGACCGCTTAATTTGTCACTTGTATCATGCATATTTATAATAATTAGTCGTCCGGACTTCTAAGACCGGACTATTTAATTTTTTTGTACATTCTGGAAGAAAACTTATCCCTGAATTCGGACGGTGTGAATCCTTTGAATTTTTTAAATACATCATTGAAAACCGATTTTGAGTTAAAACCTGATTGAAAGCAAACTGAAAGAATGTTAGCAGACGGATTTTCGCTTAATAATTTGGCTGCGTATTCCACTCTGAATTCGTTTATAAATGAGTAAAAATTTTTGCCGAAAGCGTCATTTAAGATCTGAGAAAGATGATGAGACGGAATTTCTGTGGATTCCGAGAACTGCCTGATCGTAATTTCGCTTTCGAGATATAGTTTGTCATCATGCAGAGCTTTATTTATTCTTGAAATATACTCTCTTTTCTTTTTTTCATCAATGAAATTCTTTTTATACTTTTCATTTTTTGCTGAATCTTCTTTGAATTCTGAATGAATTTTGCCGTACACGTCCGGCATCAAAAGAATAAAATAGCCGATTGAAAAGAACATGATAACCACAGCGATAAAGAATATGTTCAAAGTGATGCCTGCAGCTTTTTCACTGAACATGATTGAACACAAAGTCGAGAAAAATGTTGCGGCCCATATGAATGAAATCACATAAATCAAAATTGAAAGCCATCTGCAGCTGATTTTGTGTATGTCCGAAAAACTTTGAAGAATGCGTTTCTTGTACCTGTTCATTGCTCTGCGCGAGAAATAAATATAAACAAGAACCTGCAAATAAAATGCGATATTAACAATTGCGGAAAAGATTAATTCGACTTTGCTTTCTTTCGAGTCTTTCAGGTTTTCAATTCCGGTAACGGCAATTTTTATGAAAATTCCTGTAAGTATGAGAAAAAATAATATAAAAGGAATAAAATGAATCAGATCTTTTCTTTTCAATTTTTCCTTTTCGGTTGTAATAAAAGAAACGTAGAAATAAAAAACAGGTCCATAGAGAAGAAATATCGCATTTTCAAGTAGAAAAACGGGAATGTTGAAATATGTCAGATCAGCGTTTGATTTAACGTCAATAGCGAGAAACTCGGTAAACAGTTCAATTGTAAAAAGAAAAAGAAGTAATGATAAAAACTTACCGTGCTTTTCTTTTTTAAAAAAAAGAGCCAAAGATAGAAAAAGTCCCTGGGCGGCACCTATTAAAACGAGAAATTTCATTTCCTGCGTATGGCTCCTTTATGTAATAGATTTCAAATTAATAACAACACAGCAGAATGAAAATGTCACAAAATTAATATAAATTATACAGCACTAAGCAAAAATAAATAATGTCCGGCATTTGATGAGCGCTGTTTGTTTTTATCAAGCGTAATTTATATATTAAAGAATTATGCGCTGTTATTTAAGTTTAAATTTAATAATTAAATATTATTAACAGACCGGTCATCCGGTTAAAAGCGTGTTCCTGCAAAAAATCCGATTTTTCCGGCGTCTAGCTAAAATTTAGAGTTTTTCTTTCCAAACATTGAACCATGCCGGAATGCGTTAATTCCGGCCATAAACGAATCATCATTGTATCCTATTATGTATTTCGTGTTTGAATCATAACTTACTTCTTTGTCGCCGTTTTTAATATGAAAAAACATTAATGGGATATCAGAAAAAATTTTGATTCTAAAATTATTAGGAGAATTGTTTATTTTATCATCTTCGGATGTCGAATTATCAGCCGAAAAGAGTGATGAAAATGAAGTAAAGAATATCAATAAGAATAAAAAGACTTTCATCGATTCAATTTCCTCCGTTATGCTGATGGTTCGCAGGTTTCCTTTTAGATGATTAGATTCAGAAATTGATACAATTATATTTATTTAAAATATAATTGTTAAATTAAATCATGTTTCGAATACTTTGTCGTCCGGACTTATTGGTTCGGTCTCTTTTTGAATAATAAGTTAAATTGTTCGGGATTAACATATGTTCTATTTGCGGCTTAGACTATTAGTCGAAAATTCACTGCCGATTCATGACAAAATTTCTCTTTACAGTTTTTGGGCATGTTTGTTTTATCGAATCTGAATTTAAAATGCAGTAAAGGAATTCTATGTCTTCCGTTTTTTTTAAAACAATATTTCTTCTTGTTCTTTCTAATCTGTTCATGACTTTCGCATGGTACAGCCATCTCAAAAATCTGAACGGAACAAAATGGTACATAGCGGCATTCGCAAGCTGGGGAATAGCCTTTTTTGAATATATGATACAGGTTCCGGCAAACCGGATTGGGTATACGGAGCTTTCGCTTGGTCAGCTGAAAATAATGCAGGAAGTAATAACTTTATCAATTTTTATACCTTTTTCAGTTTTTTACATGAATCAGCCGTTTAAGACAAATTATATATATGCAGGGGTCTGCATGGTCGGTGCAGTCTATTTTATGTTCAAGTGAGGATTATTTATGGATATTTTCAGCACACTTTTTGAGACAATTGAAGACCGCAAGGGCAAAGATCCGAAAGAGTCGTATGTTTCTTCACTCATGGCAAAAGGAACAGTAAAAATCAACAGCAAAATCACGGAAGAGGCCGCCGAGACTTGTGAAGCGGCTCTTGAGAATGACAAAGAACACCTGATTTATGAAATCTGCGATCTTATTTTTCATACTTTTGTGCTTGCAGGTTATAAGAACATAACTATTGATGATATAAGGAAAGAACTTGAAAGACGGCATGGAACGAGCGGTCTTACCGAAAAAGCGCAGAGAGGAAACAAATGATTAGCGACAGAAACCGTCTAAGATTTGCCCTTCCGGGCAAAGGAAGACTAAGGGAACCGACTATTGATCTGCTTCAGAAATCAGGATTCAGTTTCAGAGAGAAAGACAGACACCTTTATGCTACATGTACTAATGAGAACATCGTTTTCATATTCGTGCGGGCTGACGATATTCCTGTTCTTGTCGAGTCTGGGGTTGTAGACGCCGGTATTACCGGCAGCGATCTGGTTATTGAAAGAAAAGCTTCAGTCAATGAGGTCGTATCTCTCGGTTACGGAAGATGCAGACTTTGTGTGGCTGTCCGTGATGAATGTCAGGAATCTTCTCTCAAATGGCTTGAAGGAAAAAGAGTTGCGACTTCTTTTCCTCATATTACCCGGGAATTTTTCCTTTCTAACGGAATAAATATTGAAGTAATTGAAATGAACGGATCCGTCGAAATTATGGTTGCGCTCGGTCTTGCCGATGCTATAGTAGACATAGTTGAAACCGGAGACAGTTTGAGAGATAATAATCTCAAAGTTTTTTGCGATATAGGTAAATACGAAACGGTTCTTATTTCAAATGAGAACATAAAAAATGATGCGCGCATTGAAAAGGCGAAACGCCGGATTGAAGGTGTTTTGACAGCAAAAAGATACAGTATTCTTGAGTATAATATTTCAGAATCGGCACTCGGTGCAGCGGAAAAAATTACGCCGGGTTTTAAATCTCCGACCATATCTAAGCTTGACACGGAAGGATGGGTTGGTGTAAAAGTGATGGTTGAGAAAGGTTCTGTTCCGAAAGTTATGGATGAGCTCGAATCTCTCGGCGCTACGGCTATTTTTGAGACAACAATAATTAACTGCCGCTTATAAGCGCGCAAAGGAGATATGATGGTTTATGTAGTATACGGAATAATTCTCGTTGTTATAATCGGCGGTTTTATTGCTTATAAAATAATCAGAAAAAGAATAACAAAAAAGATTGCTGCACAGCAGGAAGTAGTTAATCAGCATAAACAGACTGTTACGATTTTTGTTATTGAAAAGAAAATGGCAAAAATTTCGGAAGCCAAACTTCCAAAAGCGGTTGTTGACCAGATTCCTGCTATTTATAAATTAAAAAAACTTCCGCTTGTTACAGCTAAAGTCGGTCAGCAGATAGTTACTCTCATTTCCGAGGATAAGATTTATTCAAGCATTCCTGAAAAGAAAAATGTGACTATCGAACTTGCGGGAATTTTTATCGCGGGTATAAAAAATTCTAATAACAGCGCTCCGAAGAAAAAAAGGAGATAACATGAAGCCTATTCACGAGTATACAAGTGCAAATTATATAAAGAAAATAGATTCTGAGGATAGATTTGTCGCTATTGAGGATCTTGCCAAAGTTTTTGAAGGAACCGAGATATGCTCGAATATAGATAAACTCGTTTCTGCACTGAAAGAGCGTGAAGAAATAATGAGCACGGGAATCGGATGCAATATTGCGATTCCTCATGCAAAAATTCCTGAAGTTAAGGATATTGCCTATGCTATTGGTGTGTCCAAAAAGGGAATTGATTTTGATTCAATGGATGGAAACCCGGTACATCTGGTAATACTCGTTGTTGCCGGAGAAAAACAGCATAAAGACTATCTGTCACTTCTATCTAATATAATGGCATTCCTGAAAGATCCCGCTGTCAAGGACAGTGTTATTAATGCTGAAAACCCTCAGCAGGTGTATGAGATACTAATGTCCGCACAGGCCCGCTGAGGTTCGTCTAACTGCCTTCATTTTCAATTTTACCATTTCTTGACTTATTCCGTTTAACGCGCTAAAATGCGTTAGGCGGTTTGGATATGAAAGAATATTCTCCTATTCCTCTTAGAAAGTTCGTTGCGCCGGAATTTTTGTTCGGCTGCGGTGCTATCCCGATGCTCTCGCGTTACATTAAAAATCTCGGGGTGAAGAAAATACTTCTAGTTTCAGATCCGGGAGTTGTGAATGCGGGATGGGTTTCGGTTATTGAAAAACAAATAAGAGATACAGGTATTCCTCATGTTCTGTTTGCAGATGTTTCTCCGAATCCGCGTGACTGTGAAGTTATGACAGGTTCCGAAATATATCAAAAAGAATCATGCGATATGATTGTAGCAGTCGGCGGCGGCAGTCCGATGGATTGTGCAAAAGGAATCGGAATAGTATGTATCAATAAAAGCCATATTTCAGAATTTGAAGGTGTAGACAAAATTCCTCTGCCGGGTCCGCCATTGGTTTGTATTCCGACAACTTCCGGCACTTCTGCTGATATTTCGCAGTTTTCGATTATACTTGATTCTGCAAGAAAAGTAAAAATGGCAATTGTAAGCAAAATTCTGGTTCCCGACGCCGCATTGATTGATCCCGTGACTCTTTCTACAATGGATGCTAAACTTACGGCAGAAACGGGAATGGACGCGCTTGTTCATGCATTCGAAGCGTATGTATCAAATGCAAGTTCTCCCATAACCGATCTAAATGCTTTACGTGCAGTAGAACTCATTCGCAAAAATCTTGTCGGAATGATTAAATGCGGAGGTAAGGGAGAAGAGGCGGACAATATGATGCTCGGAAGTCTTCTTGCCGGTCTTGCTTTTTCAAACGCGAGTCTGGGAATTGTTCATGCAATGGCTCACGCTCTTGGGGGATTTCTCGATCTTAGACATGGAGAATGTAATGCAATTCTTCTTGAGCATGCGGTAAATTATAATTATGAAAGTGCGCATGAAAAATATAACGGCCTTGCATCAGCGATGGGTATTGAAACAAAAGGAATGACTGACTCTCAGATAAAAAAAGCTCTAACTGAATCCATTGCTGAGTTGCGTTACGATTCGGGAATCCGCCACGGATTTTCAGCACTCGGCTTAAAAAAAGAGGAAATACCTCTTCTGGCGGATTATGCTCTTGCAGATGCGTGTATAGTTACAAATCCGCGCGAGGCATTGAAATCCGAAATAGAGGAACTGTATGCCGCAGCCTTCTGACGGAATCAGTGATAAAGATAGTCTGAGAAATAAAATAATGGGGATGGGAGATGCTTCTTTGAAAAAGAGTTATTATACTCAGCTTCAAGAGCATGTGCTGAATCTCGAAAAAAGCCGCATGGAAACCGAAGAATCTTTCAAGCGGGCTGAAGCAAATAAAAATCTTTTTACAGCATTGTTCCATCAGGCGAGCGACGGAATTATCGTTGTGAATCTTGAAAGCGGCAAATTCAAATTCTGCAATAAAGCTTTTGCCGACATGTTTGATTATCATTCGGAGAATCCGCTGCTTTCATTTTCATCAGCTCTTCCGTCAGAAGATGCCGAAAATCTTGAAAATGCCTTGAGAAAGATGGCATCAGGCGAAATGCGGTTTTTGAATAATGTAATAATCCATAAAAATGACGGTGATTTGGTTTATGCTGATATAAGCGGAAGTGCTGTAGAAATTGAGAACCGGAAATACGTGTTAGCCGTTTTTCGCGACATGACCGGCGCAAGAAAACTTGAACTTGAAAAAGCTGAATTTGCCGCAAAAATTAACCAGTCTCAAAAAATGGAAGCTATTGGAACACTTGCAGGCGGAGTCGCCCATGATTTCAATAATATCATCGGCGGCATTATGGGTCTTGCGGAAATATCACTTGATGAAGTTACAGATAACGCAGATCTCCGGGACAATCTGAATCAGATAATAACTGCATGCAGAAGAGCACGTGATATAACAACACAGCTTCTTTCTATTGCATACAAAACAGAAAAGAAATATGAACCTGTAAGTTTTAACGGAATAATCCGTGATTCTGTAATATTATTAAAGGCAACGCTTCCGGCAAGTGTTTCTATAAAAGTAACTGAATCCGCCAAAGAAGATACAGTTCTTGCTGATCATGCAGGGATAAGTCAGATTATAATAAATCTGTGTACAAATTCTGCACATGCGATGAATTATTCGGGCGATATCCTCATTAGAACCAGCAATGCCGATATCGATGAATATCTTATACAGAAGAATCCGGAGCTATTGCCGGGAAAGCATTTCCTCCTTGAAGTCAGCGATACGGGATGCGGAATTCCTAAGGATATAGTCGGCAGGATATTTGAACCGTTTTTTACAACAAAGGAGAAAGGAAAAGGGACCGGGCTCGGTCTTTCGATCATTCATGGTATAGTGAAAAATCACGGCGGAGTAATTTCAGTATATAGTGAAGAAGGAATGGGGACGACATTCCGAATATTTTTCCCGCTTGCGGCAGAGAGAGTCAAGTCGGTCGCCGCAGAAGAATATAACCCTGAATCTGTAAAAGATGCCCTTGTTTTGCTTGTTGATGATGAAGAGTTGCTTGTAAAAGTGGGAGAGAAGATTCTTTCAAATATGGGGAACAAAACTGTTTCATTTACAAATCCGTTGGAAGCAATTGATTATTTTAAAAATAATGCTGAGATCATAGACGCTGTTATAACGGATATGGCAATGCCTAAAATGAACGGACTACAGCTTGCGGAAAAAATTCATGCAATAAAAAACGAAACTCCGGTAATTTTATGCAGCGGATACAGAGATGAGCTTATGAAAGAAAACACAGATATGAAAGATATTTCCCGGCTGATTATGAAGCCGTTTTCTGCGATAGATTTGTCAAAGGCTTTAACGGAAATTCTTAGCACAGTAAAAAAACAAAGGGCTGAGTAGCAGCCCTTTGTTTTGTATTTTATCCGAGAATCACTTCAACTTTATGAGTTCCGTCTTTAAAAACAGGAACAATATTTCCTTCAACGCTTTTGCCGTCAACAGTCATGCTTTTAACGCCCTTGCAGACCTTCGAAGGATTTTTAACTTCAATTTCGTATACTGCTCCGCGGTATTTTCTTACAGCTGAAAATCCTTCCCAGTTCTTGGGAATACAAGGATTGATTTCGAGTCCCTTGTATGTAGGAAGAATTCCCAGAATATATTTTGTAGCAGCCTGATATGTCCATGAAGATGTTCCCGAAAGCCAGCTGTTTCTTCCGAGTCCGAACTGCGGATGCTCATTGCCGAGAATATTCTGCGGATAGCAGTAAGGTTCGGCTTCAAACTCATCAATTTTTTCGTTCTTAAACGCAGGATTTATCTGATTATAATATTCATAGGCACGGTCGCCATTACCTATTATTGTTTCAGAAATCATTGCCCATGGATTGGTATGAAGAAATATTCCGCCGTTCTCTTTTGCTCCCGGAGGATAAGTGGAAACTCCGCCGAGATTTCTGTCATAACCATTGTATCCCGGAGCGCTCAGCTTGATCCCATTTGAAGTGTTGAGGTGTTTACGTACAGATTCCATTGCAGTAACAGCTCTATCCTTATCTGCGAAACCAGCCATAATGTTCCAGCTCTGTGAATTTACATAGATGCTTCCGTATTTGTTGTCTTTTGATCCGAGCTTTGATCCGTCGCAGTCAAAATATCTGAGATACCATTCTCCGTCCCAGGTTTCTTTGTTTACGGTTTCTTTCATTTCATTGTAGTACTTTCTGTATTCGCTGACTGCCGCAGAATCTCCGAGAGCTTCCATCATGTCGATCATTTCAAGAAGAGCTTTTCCGAATTGAGGTGCTACAAAATTTGATTCTGCTCCGGTACGCAGGTTTACTGTATCGTTCCAGTCGGCAAATCCCAGAAGAGGCAGACCGTGTTTACCCTTGTTTTCCCACGTGAATTTTATTGCGCGCTTCAAATGCTCGAGCACTGTTCCCTTTTCGAGAGGCTTTTTATCCGCGTCTTTTTCGTAAAAAGGAATTTCCGTTTTAAGAAAGTCCATGTCGCCTGTTTCTTTGATATACGCATTAACTGCAAGAATTATCCAGAGATGGTCATCTCCGTAAAAATGCGGTCTGTCAGGGAATTCGTGAGAATCGCCGACGGTAGCTTCCATTGTTGAAGGAAAAAACTGATGCATTGCGGATCCGTCGCGTTTCTGAACATGTAGCAGTTTGACGATAAGATCTTTTCCGCCTGCCGGATCATTCGACAGCATTCCCATTACGTCCTGCGAACTGTCACGGAAACCGAGACCGCGTCCGCCGAAGCCCAGCTGGTAAAGAGAAAGGTCACGTGACCAGTTTTTGGTCATGTAGCACTGGCGCGGATTGTGGATGTTAACCATACTGTTCATATTCGGATCAGGAGTCCTGACCTGAAGAATTGAGAGATATTCGTCCCAGAATATTTTCAGTGAATTAAAGGCAGCATCGACATTAGCTGGATCGCGGAACTTGTTAATGTTCGGCATATCCTTTTCAATGGAAGGGGTCTGTGAAAGCTGAGTGATTATGCGTTTAGTTTCACCGTTTGCAAATTTTCCGAGATGATGAAGAAGTGCGCCGATATTATCTCCGCGAAGGGCTTCATAATTTGAAAGTTCGTCGTTCAAAAGAGAAAGAGGAGCCTTCCATGTTCCGTATTCATTGTCTCCGAGAAAATTCTTTCTGTCGGATTCGAATGATGAAACAGGATGATTTGATGTGAAATAATTTTCGGCAGTACCTTTCATCATAAATGCGCACTGTGAAAGAACAAGTTTTCCGTCGGATTCTTTGTGAGCCTTGCTCTGCATGGTCTGAGGAACCCAGTCTGCGTTAGTAAACTGTTTGAGTGCGTCGAAGTGAGTATATTCAACAACCGGAATGTAGTCTATTTCAATTTCCTTTCCGCTCTTATTTGTAATCTTGATGTCGCGGATTACACGGGATTCTCCAGCCGGAACGAAGACTGTGATTTCGGTACGTATTCCGTAAAATTCGCTGACAAACTTAGAGTATCCTAAGCCGACGTGACATTCGAAAAGATCATATTTGTCGAGAGTAGGAACGAAATACGGTGAAAAAACTTTATAGGTTCCGTTTTCTTTGAAACGGATATATGCACTTTCTCCCTTAAAATCGGAAGAAGGCATCTGCGGTATGTATTTAAGAATTCTGTTTAGAGCAGGGTCTCCCTTGCAGATGAGAGAGCCTCCGGTGTGATCTACGAATCCGCCGAAAGAAAGTCCTCCGACATAATTAATCCATTTGACTGGTGTTTTCGGGTTTGTGACAACATATTCCTTTGCGGCGTCGTCAAAATAACCATATTTCATTATTTAATCCTCCTAAAAATTGCGTGACTAATAATTATAGAATAAGTGCGTTTCATGGCTTGAATTTGTCAATTTTATTATTGCAAACGTTTGTATGAAGTAAACATTAATAATTTCATCTCTATCATTGGTTTATGCTGAAAGATGAAATGATTTTTATAATTGAATGCTGATTTCTATGAATGACTCCTCTTGTATGAGATTTTAGCTCTCTATACCTCCTTAAAAAATTAATTTTCTGAATAGTCGATTCGAACTTTGCCAGCCACCTTTTGCAAAGCATCAGAAAGACTGCTTTTATCATAATAATTTATAAGTTTCGAATAAATTATATCCTTTTGACCTTTTATTTCAATTTTATAAAATTTAGATTCAAATTCCAGTATTTGATAGAGTTCAGAAGATGCTAATGTGTTTTTTTTCCGGCTAATAGTTTTCAATCTAATTTGTGTCAGATCAGGTTTTGCTAATATTTTATTTCCTATTTTTATTCTATCTTCAGAGCACTCCCATATTAGTGGTTTGAAAGGAAAAACAAGCCGTATTAGCAGAATCAGAAACCATGGAATCATCAGAAAGAAAACGAGTTGTTTTAATTCCGGTCTTGCGTACGTGAAATTATTTTGATAATAGTCAATAACCAGAAAAACAAACGGAACCGCATTGATTATGACGAAAAGATAGATGAATTTGCTAATGAAATCTTTTTTTTCTGATTTCGTTTTATGTTTCCAGTCTCTGTGAAATAATAAATTAAAAGAACCCTTTGCTTGTTCGATGATTTCCCAGTTTTCGGTTTTTGTTTTCATGCTGAAGTTACCTCACACAAAATGCGAATCATCATGATATCATACGAAGAAAAAAGTATTATATTGCATGAATATGTACTTTAGTGATCATATCACTTCTTAACTTATAAAATCAAATAAAATAATAAGCAGGTACAATTTCCATCGGGAAATCTCTTTTCGCATATTAACGAATTAGTCTTTAGTTGTTGGAAAAAGTTTTAAATCAGTACAATTAATTTAAAACTGGAATTAATTACTCTTGAAGTATAATATTGCTTTAACTCCTTCAGTTTGTTGCTGTGAGTTATTTTAAAACATGTTGTTCTTATGTAATGCTGCTGTTTTATCGCTTTTTGTTAAGATTGGATATTTTATTGAGGAGGCGCGTCGGAATATATGCGGCGATTAAAACTTCTGAAAATAGTAGTATTTGCTTTTTTTCTATCAATTAATCCGGATGCTTCTTCCGCTTTATCGCATACGTCATCAAAAAAGATTCTGATTGTAAATTCGTATCATAAAGGATATTTGTGGAGCGACCGCATTATGGAAGGTGTCGATTCCGTATTTAATTCGGTTAAGGATTATGATGTTTATTATGAATATCTTGATTCCAAGCGCAACAGTTCTCCCGAGTATATGGAATACTTAAAACAGATATTCGTTCTAAAATATTCCAGGAATGATTTCGATATGATTATTCTATCGGATGATAATGCTTTCAATTTTATTCTCCAATTCCGAAATAGTGTTTTCAAAAATGTTCCGATTGTGTTTTGCGGAATAAACAATTACGATCCATCGATGATAAAGGGATGCTCTGACATAACAGGTATTGCGGAATACTATGATCCTGCAAAAACACAGCAGGCAGCCCTATTTCTATTTCCGGAAAAAGATCTTTATATATCAATATGCGATAATACTGAAAGCGGAATTATAAATAAGCAACTTTTTGTTGAGTCAGCAAAGAGTTTGCCGAAGAATATACGGATTGAATTCTGGGAGAGATTATCCAGCAGTGAACTTGAAGAAAAAATCAAAAATGCTCCGTCAAATTCGGTATTATTCTATACGGATTTCAATCGTGACGGTGACGGCAAGGTTATTTCAACACGGGAAGCGTCACAGTTTCTTACAAAAAGCAAAGTTCCTGTATTCGGACGTCAGGAGTGGCTGTTAGGCAAAGGTCTTTTCGGCGGAATGATAGTCAGCGGATATTATCAGGGAAGAACGGCCGCACAGATGGCAATAAGTATTTTGAATGGTAAGGATGCCGATTCTATTCCTGTTGTTGCAGAAAGTGCAAACAGATATATGTTTGATTATATGATGATGAAAAAATATAATATAAAGATTTCGGATTTGCCTCAGGACAGCATTGTTATCAATGAGCCATCATCGTTTTATGATTTTTATCGAAAGAATAAAACTTATGTATTGGGTATCAGTCTTGTTTTTTTAATTATTATCGTGGCTGTAATGTCTGCCGCGCTTATTAAAATCAGCTCGCTTAGCAGAGAAAGAAAAATTCTTATAGCAGATCTTTCTGATTCAATTAAAAGGATAAAGCGTATTGATGGTCTTCTTCCGATTTGTGCTGTTTGTAAAAAAATTCGTAACGATGAAGGATACTGGGAGCAGGTTGAAGATTATATTAAAGAACATTCCGACGCGGACTTTAGTCATTCGTTATGCCGGGACTGCGCGAATAAGCTTTATCCTGATTTGGATTTTGGAAAGGATGATGATGCTTAACAGATTTATTCTTTTTGATATATCTTGAGGAATTGTGAGTTTGTTAACATGAGCTCATTTGATTGAGTTTGAAATAATATGAAGTCACAATAAGAGTATTATAGGCTTGTTGAAAAAGTATTAACAAGTTGCCCGCAAATTGCTCTTTTCTGCGTAGAGAGGTTATACTATTATGCGGCACACGGCATTATTTCTAATCTTAAATATTTTATCTTTTCTTTCTTTTTCTAGTTGTTATGATGAAAATGAGGAAAAAGATCCATACTACAAAGCAACAATTATATTTGATGGAGAAACATATAGTTGTGAGCAATCGGGGCATGTTTACAATTATGTATGGGATAGTCCATTAATTCCTTCTGATTATATTTTTTCTTTGAAATCTAATGATGGTCGATGCACTTTAACATTTACAACATCAACAAATTGGGATAGGACAGTTGGACACTCTGTTAAAATTGTCAGAGATGGCTACTCTTATGATTCTTCATTAAACTCTTTGGAAGTAACCTTTACTAGTACTGGTTTTTCTTATGAAAGAGAGGATGATGGTCTTTTTCATATTGCGGGGACATTTTCTGGAACTATAAATGATGGAATAGATTTGCCAATTAAGGGTAGTTTCGAAGGATCTAGAGATGTAGATGGAGCCGAGTAAGACTCGGCTGTCTTAAAATATTGTCTCAAATCATAAAGAATTTCACCAAATGCATTTTGCCAATATTTAAAGAACAATGTTTGTGTTAGAAGTTGTCTGCTTATAAGTCAGCAATGTAAGGCTCATGTTGCATCCATGTAGTCTCTATGTCTTTATGAAAAAAAGTTCCCCATTTTGTTTCATCGAAATCGCAAAGTTTCATGTTTTTCAAATCTGAATAAATTCTTTCCATTAGTTTGGGTTTTCTGTTTTTCAGAAGCTTATGAATGTTTCTCATGAATTTTTCGGGCTTATTTTCAGCTTTTTCTGTTTCTTTGAGCATCCATTTCTGAAACGGATATAAAAGTCTGTTATGGTTGAGAATCAAGCGGCAGGAATACATTATAAAATTGCTGACAGCAAGATTTTCAAGATAACGGTTTTTGTGTTTTTTTCCTTCAGAGAGAAACCATTTCCATGCAGTGAGTTGTGCGAAAAAACGCCGGGCATGATCTTCTCTGGCTGACTCGTTGAAAACGGGAATTCCTTCTATAAGTTTTTTGATGCTGTCATCCTTGCAGAAAATAAAAAAAACGTCCTTGAAGGCGTAGCGTGTAGGTTCGTTTCCCTTTTCATTAACCAGACGCAAATAGTTCAAATTGACGCATTTGCCGTCAACATAACCATCGGGGTATGTGCACAATTCCCGGTTGAAATAAAGCAGATTATCCCCGGATTTTCTGCGGTCATATTCTTTATCCGTTAAGACAAAAACTATGTCGATGTCTGAATTTTCTTTTGCATACCCGTGCGCAATCGATCCTCCAACTAGAATAGCCAAGACATTGTCGTCAGCAATAAATTCTTTTCTGATGTTTTCGATAGTGCTCTCGTGATGGGGATATAATTTCATGGTCATAAGAAATTTCCTTTTGCAAACTGCGTGTATAGAAAATGCTTAAATTATTAAATATATTTATCTGAAGATTATATTTTGAAAATACCGACTGTATGATTTAATTTTTCCGCAAGAGCATTCAGGTTTTCTGCATTACCTGCAAGTTCTTCGGAGCCTCCGGCAATGGCCTGGGCTGATTCGTTTATAGTGGAAATCGAAGAAACGACTTCCTGTGAAGATGTTTTTTGTTCTTCAGTTGATATTTTAACATTTTCCGAATTTTTTATAACATGCTGTGTTCAATGACTAAGCGCAATTAATATAAACTTCTAACGGTGTTAGAAAACCAAGAGTTTTTCTCGGTCGGTTGTTCAGCTTATTTTCAACCTTTTTTATTTCTTTATTAGAAATCAAGGC
>Ga0255342_1003572_pt1 | contig 17087 bp, 9 predicted proteins | sample wastewater_treat_3_FD_192416 | JGI IMG/M metagenome (GOLD analysis project Ga0255342, IMG submission 192416) | Wastewater microbial communities from Lulu Island WWTP, Vancouver, Canada - plant14 | ecosystem: Engineered > WWTP > Wastewater > Unclassified | place: Canada: Vancouver, British...
GAGACAAGAAAACCGGTCACGTTGTCTTTACAAAGCTTGCTTTCGATCTCGACCTGAGGGATATAGAACAGTCAGTTATCCTTTCGCCGCTTTCGGCCATGGCCGGGGAGCAGGTGACGCTTGACGGGCTGACTTCAAGCTTCGAAGGTTCTACCGTTATGAATTATACATGGCACCTGGGCGATGGTCAGTATTCAAAAGAAGGAAAATTACAGCATACCTTTGATCGGGCCGGCGATTATGATATCAGGCTGGGTCTGAAAGTAAGGAATGACAAGACCGGTGTTATCCGTGAGCTCTGCTCAGTTAAACCGATAAAAATTTTCAGCAATGCCGGCGAAAAGGAGGCTTTTGACAGGCAGAACGCGGAACCGGCTCCGGTTGTGGATATTTTCGAATACAATCATGCTGTGAAAACAAACAGGTATTCAGCCGAAGATGAACTTTCAGGTTTCGCTGTTTACAGACTTGAGATTCTGAGATCGGAAACACAGCTTGATAAAAATGATGAGGCTTTCAGAAAACTGCCGGGAAAATACATTCTTAAAGAAAACTTCCTTAGTGAAGAGAATATATACAGCTATACTGTCGCAGAGGAACACACTCTGATGGCAACCTATCCTTCCTACAGGGAATTGGCTGAACTGGGATTTACTGATGCAAAAGTTTATCAGGCTGAGGTTGAGGATGCTGCAGAAAGAGAGCTGAATAACCTCGAAAAGGCATTCGGTGTGTCGGCTGATGCACTCTTTGTGAGGAATACCCAGACCCTTTCGTCTACAGGCACACAGTTGCTGGACCTGGTTATGGGATTCATGGCCAAGTATCCTGCCATCAGGCTTCAGATAGCATGCCATTCGGATAATACAGGATCGGCAGCTGCAAATCTTACGCTGACGAACAGAAGAGCCGAGACCATGGTGAACTATTTGGTTATTAACGGAGTCAATCGCAACAGGCTGGTTCCCATGGGTCTGGGAGGCACTATGCCGATTGCTCCGAATTACCAGGAGAGCGACAGGAAAAACAACAGGAGAGTGGATTTTACTATTCTGTAGAAAAGGCTTTCAGACCGGCAAACTATTCTATCTTGATACCACGAGTTTCTGGGTGAACATGGTGATGTTGTCCGTTCCCATCTGTACAATGTAGACTCCATGCTTAAAGTTGACCGGGATCTGGAAATCTCTTACTCCCGGTTCAACCAAATCGCTGTAAATTATTTTCCCGTCGAGGCCAAGGATCTTGATAAAATCGGGATTGAATTCAGGATCATCTATTCTGATATTCACGATATCCCTGGCCGGATTTGGAAATAACTTCACAATCAGGTCTTCATAATCGGTGCGGCTCTTATGCCTGTAGCCGAAGATCCTGAGTTCCGAAACATAGTTCCAGTTGTCGGTAGAATTGCCAAGCCCTACGAATTTAAGGTAGCTGTATTCGGTAACAGCTTTTGACAAGGGGAATACAAATACATGGATCCCGCCTGAGAATGAGCATGATTTGGCTTTTTCAAGTATTGATTCCCAGTTCTCGCCGTCATTAGAGCCATAGATATCAAAGTAGCTCTCGCTTTTTTGACCTGGCTGGAACGCGATTTTTATGTGATGTATGATGAATGGGGATTTCAGTTCGAGGATAAGGCTTTGTTCTTCACCCTTTGACGACCACATGGTAGTGATATTGCCGTCGACCACGTTGTAGGGATGGTTTGTAGAATGGAAATCCGACGCGCTTACCGAAATTACTTCCGCGGCCTCGAGATAGGGTTCGTAGGGAATAATGGTAATAGGAAAGGTTTTTGTCTGTGTAGTCTTGCCGTCGCTGACTGTCAGAGCGAATTCATATGTCTGTTTCGTATCAATAACGGGGGCAAGAAATTGAATTGCTTCACCGGTGTTTGATGAAACAGGAATGTTGTCGGGAGTCTTCCACGAGAAGCTTAGCTTGTCCATATCCGGATCATAGCTTCCTTTGGCACTTATATCACCGATAAAGCCCGAGTAGGTCCTTTCCGGGAAGTTAACAACCGGAACGGGAGGTGAATTGGGAGTTGTCGGGGGCGGAGTGACAACAGCAGGAGGCGAAACAGGCTGGCTGATTCTGTTTGTAACGCTTTGGGCGCTTATCGTGGCCGCCTGACCTCCGGCAGCTGTCTGCAAAGGGTTTGTTGAAGGTTTGGTATATGCAACAGTGACGGTGTTACCGTAGGCAACCGGGATCGCAAGGCTAAGAAGCACTTTTGTACCTGATACCGACACTGTACTGATGCTGCGCGTGGTCGAATTGACCTGAACGGTAAATGCCGAAACGGCCGGAACTATATTGGCCAGCGCGAGATTGTAGGTAATTTCGATAACCGAGGGAGCTGTGTTTTCAACAACCGAACTGACGTAAACCGGAGCCGGGGGTGGAGGCGGAGCTGCTATCCTGTTTGTAACGCTTTGGGCACTTATCGTGGCCGCCTGACCTCCGGCAGCTGTCTGCAAAGGGTTTGTTGAAGGTTTGGTATATGCAACAGTGACAGTGTTCCCGTATGCCGCTGGGCTTGACAGGGTAAGCATGACTTTTGTACCCGATACCGACACTGAACTGACGCTTCTCGCCGTGGAGTTGACCCGGACTGTAAATGCAGATGCAGCGGGTATAATACCGGCAAGGGAAAGGTTGTAGCTCATCTCAATAACGGAGGGAGCGCCGTCTTTTATCTCGGAACTGACGTAAACCGGAACAGCGGGAGGTGGAGGCGGAGCTGCTATCCTGTTTGTAACGCTTTGAGCACTTATCGTGGCTGCCTGACCTCCGGCAGGTGTCTGCAAAGGATTTGTTGAAGGCTTGTTGTATGCTACAGTGACGGTGTTGCCATATGCCACAGGGCTTGAAAGAGTAAGAAGCACCTTTGTTCCTGATACGGAGACTGAACTGACACTTCTTGCTGCAGAGTTTACCTGGACTGAAAACGATGAAGCTGCCGGTACTATGTTGGCCAGCGAGAGATTGTATGTCATTTCCAGTATTGAAGGAGCACCGTCCTTAATCTCTGAGCTGACATAAACCGGTACGGCCGGTGGAGGCGGAGCTGCTATCCTGTTTGTAACGCTTTGTGCACTCAGCGAGGCTGCCTGACCTCCGGCAGGTGTCTGCAAAGGATTTGTTGAAGGCTTGTTGTATGCTACAGTGACGGTGTTGCCATATGCCACAGGACTTGAAAGAGTAAGAAGCACCTTTGTTCCTGATACGGAGACTGAACTGACGCTTCTTGCTGCAGAGTTTACCTGGACTGAAAACGATGAAGCTGCCGGTACTATGTTGGCCAGCGAGAGATTGTATGTCATTTCCAGTATTGAAGGAGCACCGTCCTTTATTTCGGAGCTCACATATGCCGGTACTGCCGGTGGTGCGGACGGGTTGGGATCAACCATGAGCACCGCAGAGGTATACGGCGCCAGGGTGATAGAACCATCGTATTTTGTACCCTTCACGTCGACATAGTTGCCATCGAGCGAAACAACCTTGTTCGATGTGGAGGCGTTGTATTCGAAGCGGATTTTATTTGGGTCGGATATTGTAATAGGTGATGAGGATGAGTGAATATCTTTCCCATATATTGATTGCCATTCTGAGAGATTATACGCCATTCTGTCACCGGGAGCCCATCCCCACGCGTTTTTCCAGGCTTCAATATAATCATCATTTTTTACCGGTCTTGCAAAATAATTATAGTCAGAAGTACCAAAACTGGTAAGATCGGCCGCATCGAACTTGGTAACAACTCCGAAAGTTAATTGATTCCAGTTATTTGAACGATCTACTACTTCTTTCGCAAAGAGAATATTATGGTTAATATTGTGATTTCTTGCGCGAGTATTCGAACCAGATGTAATTCTTATTCCCCAGATATTATCATAGCAGGTGTTATTTTCAGCCGTAATATTTTGCGCCTCATTTATGAAAACACCACAGCCATCATTGCTTGCAACCGTATTATTGGCAATCAGCGCATTTCTAACTCCATCAAGATATATTCCATGAGCTCTTAAAACCTCATAATAAGCCCATCCATCCGGACAAGCGAGGGAGTTGAGAATTATATTGTTCTTTATTACTTTGCCGGTATTATAATCTCTCCATGAATATATGCCAGCCCCGTCGTCTTTACAGAGATTACAGTAATTAATAAAATTATATGAAACCTCACAATTTTGCCCTCCAAACCTGATAGCACAATACCCGGTATGTTCAACTTTATTATAGGTTGTTAATGAGCCAGGTCCGTCATTAATTATTCCGCAATAAGCATAAAATCCACTAGTACCCATTCCGAGTAAATAACCGGAATAACTTACATTATTGTTCCGTACAATATTTCCTATGGAATTATCTCCTCTTAAATATATTCCAACATTATTGTTATTCCTGATAGTATTATTCTCGATAAGAAGGTGGTCGGAACTTGCTTCTGCTTTTATGCCGTGTTGACCACTGTATTCGATAACACAATTTTTAACAGACATGTAATCTGAAAGATCATTATATATCGCATCAACGTTGGCGCCTTCAAAATGAACGTAATCAATTGTTATATAATGTTTGGCAAGCATTATAATCAGTTTGTCCTTCGTTCCAATTCTAACATGATGATTATCAGGATTTTCAGACCCAAAGAACATATAAAGAGTACCGTTGCTATAGCACCATTCGCCATAGCTGTCAAGTGTACTTCTGTGGTTTTGAATAAAATATCCAACCCCATTTACGGGATCCTGGGTTAAAGGGGTGTATGTTAGCGTGCTTCCGGTATGATTTAAAACAGTAGAACGATCTACCAGGCTGGCAAATGTCCTTATTATTACTTCAGCTCCAGTCCAATCGGGTGATGCGGGTAATTCAGAATCTGTGAAAGATGTATTACCGCTATGTGAATCAATTGTTTTCCATCCGGTATTTGGCCAGCGACCTTTGGCTTTGTTTACCCCGTCAAGAACCAGAATATTGGGGCTAGATTCACAGGATATCGCTTTGGAATAAATTCCTCCACCGCAATTGGTCCATCCTGTGACTGTTGTGAAACCACTTATTCGGGGGAGAGCTCCTGTTCCGTATGAACTTATTGTAATCGGACTGCTTGCAGTTCCTGATTTTGATACTGTGATTGTACCATAAAAAACATCCCCTCTTTTAAAAAGTATTCTGTCGCCAGGATTAAGTTTTGAAAACTCAGCATTTACTTTTGAAATTGTCCTCCAAGGAGTTGAAGATGAAAGGCCGTTGGCTGAGTCATTGCCAGATGAACTTACATAATAATCTGTTGCAGTGGCGGTAAAACTAATTAGACAAAGCAATAGAGTAAAATATCCTCTCATAGGCAAACCATTATTGGTGATCTGGTATTTTGACTAACAAAAACAAAATGTTGACTAATGCTGCAAAATAAACGATTAATTTTCAATTTTGTTACAATAAAGGTATTTTAATTTTTATTTGAATAGATATTTTTTTGAATTACTTTTTCTACTTTGCTACTTTTTATAATAATTAATTACAGATTGTTCTCTAATTATCATATTCTATTATTATTGGGGACTTATAGTCAATATGGCAATAGTAGTAGCCAATAGTAAATTAGTCTAAGGGTTTCAACAACAATTTCTGACTGGTTTGGTTCTTCTTTTTCTATAGCGTGGGCTACAGGCAGTGGAATTACGCCAATATCGAACTTGTTATCAAGTACTTTTCTGTAGGTTAACCAGGTTCTTCTTGCATGGATACTCATTGTTATAATGTTGATTCCGACAATATCTGGTTTTGATTTGACCAACCATTCATTAAATGCCAGGGCTCCGTTAAGAGTTCTGTTTATCCTGGTTCTTTTCCCGGTTACTGCAATAACTTTTGCAGGATCTGCTCCATTTCGGATCATTTTATTTCGGATCATTTCCGAATGCGAATTATAATCATTGACAATTCTGTTATTACCTCCCAGTTTCCCAATATCATATATTGAATTAAATTGATATGGTATCGTTAATTCATTATCAATGACAAACTCCTTTATGTAAAGATTTCTGTCACCTGAATCATCTAAATAATCATTAGTGAACTGAACCGTCAAAGAGTCAATTTCGCTGATTTTCCCAAACCATTCAATCTCGTAACTTCTGGGCTTTTCATCAGCATAAAAATCACTAACGATTGAGTCATTAATAAACAAATTAAAGTGACAACTGTATTTTCCTCCCATTTCACTTCGTGCAACAACAGCGATTTTATGTGGTTTACATGTAACTTCCTGTGTTAAATTAATCTTTGGATAGAAAATGAGATACCCATTCATGGCAATCTGACAGAAGTCGAGTTCTTCAGATTGAATTCCTGCTGTAACATAAAAATCATAGGAATCATTTAAAACTTCGCTATTTATTATTTCAATAGCTTTATCAGGAAGCCAGGATTCAATAATCAGAATATTTGCATTTACAGCGTGGGATTTTTCCAAATAGCCGCGTACTTTTGTGCTTTTTAAATAAAGAAGAAGTAATAATATGCCGAATATGGTAAATGAAATCGTTAAGAAAAATGCCAGTTTCTTCAAAAATTTTTTCAATTGGGCATGATTTTTTGTAGACTTTAATTTTCTTCAAAGCTAATGGTTAAAATTCAGACAGCTTTAAATTGTTGACAAAACCGACATCATTGTTAATAACTTAAGTAAATAAACCAACAGTAGCCATGGAACTTAGAAGGTTGATTATTCCAAGCCAACCGTTGTTTTAATTGAGTGATTATTTATGGGTTTTGTCAGATAATTATTGTTTTAAAAAATCATATATACCGGCATGTATGGATTCCTTTTGTGGAAAATTGATTTAGGCTCACCAGATCAAAATCAGGGGCTTAGTGGGTCATTAAAGTTTAGTAAGAAATACAATAATAATACGCCCAGGCATACGTTTTGGTAAGTGAAGGTAATTTGAAATTACCGTTTTTTTCATAATATGTTTTGGTTATGTCAATGGGACTGACCAAGCGAAGCTGTGTATATAGTGAAAACAATCTATCTCTAAGCCGACTTAATTTTAACTTTTTTTTGAATTTGGAGTAATTGATGGCCAATTATTTGGATAAAGCAATAGTTCTTGCGAAAAACTACCTTTTTACAGGTCACGAACGAAGTGTTCGGGCAAAAAGAAACATTCTTGCCTCATTCTTGATAAAAGGATGTAGTATTGGAATCAGCCTTTTGTTGGTCCCGATGACGATAGACTATATTAACTCATCAAGATACGGGATATGGTTAACACTAAGTTCTATCGTAGCATGGTTAAGTTTCTTTGATATTGGTCTGACACAGGGATTGCGAAATAAATTTGCTGAAGCAAAGGCAAAGAACGATGATAATATTGCTAAAGTATATGTAAGCACTACCTATGCTTTATTGGGAATAATATTTTCATTATTATGGATTGTTTTTATGATAAGCAATTCATACATTAACTGGTCCGATGTACTGAAGGTCGAGTCAGAAATGCAGTCAGAGATTTCTATTCTGGCAATAATTGTGGTTTCTTATTTCTGTATGTCATTCGTATTAAAAATTATTACGACAATCCTTCTTGCAGACCAGAAACCAGCAAAATCTTCTTTGATTGATCTATTAGGACAAATCATATCATTGATTTTCATATTTGTTTTGATTAAAACCACAGAAGGGTCATTGATTAAACTTGGTATTGCCTTGTGTGTTTCTCCCCTGGTTGTTCTTATTGCAGCTAATGTTTTATTATTTAACGGCCCATACCGTAAGTACAGACCGACATTCTCGACAGTGAAATTCTCATATTCAAAAAGTTTGTTTAATCTTGGCTTTGTTTTTTTTGTTATTCAATTAGCGAATATTATACAGTTCCAGACTGCAAACATCATTATTGCCAGGTCTTTCAGTACAGAGGATGTGACTTCTTATAATATTGTTTATAAGTACTTTAGTGTACTTAATATGATTTTCACGATATTTTTAACACCATTTTGGTCAGCTTCAACCGAGGCATTTCACAAGAATGATATAAACTGGATCCGAAATGGGATAAAGAAATATAATCAACTTAATATCCTTATGGTACTGGCAGGGCTTGTAATGTTGATTTTCTCGGAAACTGTCTACCGTTTATGGATAGGGGAAGGTAAAGTCTCAATCGGTTTTACACTATCCCTTTTTGGCTTCCTTTTCTTTAATACTTCAATTTTCGGAGGAAAATATGTGAGTTTTCTGAATGGAATAAGCGCTCTCAGAATTCAGTTTGTTGCATGTCTTATAAGCCCCTTTCTATATATTGTTTCAGCCATGTTTTTTATAAATTATTTAAAAATGGGGGTTTATGCTCTTTTCTTGGCATCAATTCTTTCAAACTTCAATACATTTATTCTGGCGCCGATTCAATATCATATGATAGTTAACAAGGGTAAGGGAGGTATATGGCTGCGTTAGTGGTTGATTTCTAAATTTTAAAAAGTTAATTTAGCGTGATGCAAATCCCAATACTAAGAATGAAGATTAATAATAAAGTCTGGAACTATATCAAAGACTATTTTTATTATCATCGGATATCAGATACTCCTGTTATTCTTAATATAAATGATGATTGTAAGGGTGATCAAAAAAGAGCTGTTATATGCTATCTGACTTACAGTTTTCTATGTGATTGGGGTAGTACTAATATAGGACGTACACAACCTTTTGAGATAATGAAGATTGTTAAAACAATTTCAGGATTTGGATATGCTGTGGACATCATAGGGTGTAATGATCTTAAAGCTTTAGTAGTTCTTAAAAACAGGAAATATGATTTAATCTTTGGTTTTGGCGAAGCTTTTTATCAGATGACAAATTTGCACCCTAATGCAAAATCTATTCTTTATATGACAGAGAATACTCCTGCTTTTTCATATAAGCAGGAAAAGGAGCGGATTGACTATTTTTATCAAAGACATGGAAGGAAAATCAATCTGAGACGAAGCGGGAAGTATTTCAAGAAACACCATCTTGATAAATTATATTCACATGTTATTACGATGGGTGAAGCTGAATTACTTCAAAATTCATACAGTAATCCAAAGTCAATTTTTCCCACTGGTTTGAGAAATATAAGGTATTCCTTTACTGAAAAAAATCATCTGCAATCCAGGAACAACTATCTTTGGTTTGGATCAACAGGTGCAATTCACAAAGGATTGGATATCTTATTGGATGTCTTTTATAAAAGAGATGATATTATATTGCATATTTGTGGATTGGATAAGAAAGAAAGAAAAATATTGAATATCCGTCAAAAGGATAATATAATTGAGTATGGTCATGTTGATGTTAATTCAGATGCCTATCTGGAATTGATTCAGAAATGCACATATATTATACTACCTTCTTGTTCTGAAGGCTTTTCCACCGCGGTTACAACTGGTATGCTTCATGGACTGATTCCAATTGTAATTAAAGACACTGGGTTTAACAGGGCAGGCGATAATGTAATATTACTGGAGGACTATAAAGTGGATTATCTGGCTGAAACAATAAATGAATTATCTTGTTCAGATCCACATGAATTATCAAAACTCAGTAAAAAAGTTTTTGATTTTGCACAGGAGAATTTCAGTCTTGAAGCTTTTGAAAATCATTTTAGGAAAATAATGACTGAGATTATCTAATGCTGAAATATCCCTGAGTCTCATTACAGATGGAAACGACTAGACCTTCTTTTTTAAAATTCAAACGTGAAAACGCGTCACGATTCTTGATTTTTTTCTGGATAGGATTTATTATATACTCAGCAGCATTTACAATCTCAACAACCGGACAGGTTAACTATGTTCTTTGTAATCTTTTCCAGATTATTGGATTGTTCTTAATAATCCCATCGACAATCTTCCTAATTGACTTTAGAATTGATGAGGGTTATTTGAAGACTGTTATGTGGTTGTACATAATTTGGACTATCAGTGTTGTAATAAGAGGATTTGTTTTTGATTATGATACTATTAAACTGCTCCTTTTTAATGCTTTTGAATCTTTATTCATATACTTCGTTCCACTTATTGTTTTCTTCCCAAGAAATGTTCAGCATTTTAAAAAAGTCTTTCTGGTAATCCTGATAAGCGGGCTTATTTATGTATTGTATTCAGTTATATTTCTAAAACAACTGCTTGTATCCTACGATATAAAAGAAAGTCAGGATATGATTGAATATTTTTCGAAAACACTAAGTATTCCATGTGGCTTCATTATTCTGACTTACATTTATCATAACCGGAAAGTGAATCTTTTTGCTCTATTTGTTTTGGGGCTTACTTTTTTTATGGCAGTTGTTAGGGCAAGACGTGGTTTGGCTTTTTTATCTTTTTTCCCAATTCTGGTATCATACATCTTTTATCTTTTCTATTCAAAGAATACTTTTTTGAAGGTGATATTTATGATGTTGCTTGTAATTATGATCACTTTAGGCTTTGCTTATTCCCGGTCGATATTTGGTTATTTTGGACAAAAAAGTTCAACTAGTTGGTTTATTGATAGAATTACCCAAGATACCAGGAGTGAAGTTGAAGAGTATTTTTATCAGGACATGAAGCCTGTTGATTGGATAATAGGCAAAGGTATTAATGGACAGTATTATTGCCCTGGTGTTGAATTAGGGCAGGGTAGAATTTCGATTTTCAGGAGGGGAATCGAGACTGATTATTTGACAATTATACTTAAGGGTGGAATAATTAGTCTCGGTTTAATATTACTTCTTGCAATACCAGCAATGATAAAAGGATTTTTTAGTTCACGAAATCTATTAGTTAAGGCAGCATCAACCTGGATTTTATTATACTTACTTTGTTTATATCCTGCTCCTGTAACAACTTTCACATTAAATTATTTAATAGTTTGGATATCAATAGGTTTGTGTTATTCGCGGGAGATTCGAAGTTTAACAGATGATGATTTGATAGGATATTTTTCAAAAAAATAACAGTCCTATAGAAATTTCTATATTCTGCATTTTTCTTAGGCGAAGTTAACCAGTCGATCTTTCAAAAGCGTTTAACTTGTTGATTATTAACAATTAATATTTGTATTTTATTTTGATTATTTGCAAGGAAATCATTAAATTAGATAAATGCCTTTTAGAATGAAAGAAAAAATCCGAAGAATGCTGGGAAATTACCTCGAAGGCAAAGAATGTGATATGGTTAACGCAATTATATAGATGTAGTATTCAACTATGATGATAATTCTGAGGAGAATCGTTAATCATTTATCATATGTCTTAAATGGACCTATAGAAAAACTGATGTTGAAGTATCAGAAACAGTTAAGATAATACCAAATTAGATTTTTAATGACATTTCGTAAAGTCTTGATATTTGGCCAGCCTTTCAATGATTTTTCAGGGGGGGGTATTACTTTGAGCAATCTTTTCAAAGGATGGCCCTCAGATAAGATAGCGGTTGCATTTCTTGGCCATGGTTTATTTAATGTGACCACTGATATATGCAAAACCTACTATCAGCTAGGACGTGAGGAACACAAATGGATCTTTCCTTTCAATCTAATCCAGAGAAAATTTGAGTCAGGACTTAAGGATTTTAAACAATCGGGAGAGTTTACAGTTAACCATATTCAAAAAGGGCTGAGATATCGCCTGGTTAACGGTTTCTTTTATCCATTCCTGAGGTGGATTGGTGTTTTTCATTTTGCTTCACGATTATCCGTTTCAGAAAGATTCAGGAACTGGCTGTCAGAATTCAAGCCGGAAATCCTGTACCTCCAGGTCTCTACAAGGGAGGAAATACATTTTGCCAGTGAACTGATAGACATGCAGGAATGGCCTTCCGTTATTCATGTTATGGATGACTGGCCATCAACAATAAGTAACAGGGGACCTTTTAAAAAGTTATGGGCAAGGAAAATTGACATTGAGTTTAGGGCGCTTTTGGAAAAAATTGATTTGCATCTAAGTATAAGCGATGCCATGTCTGATGAATATCTTAAAAGATACGGGAAGACCTTTCTGCCTTTTCACAATCCTATAGAAACCGACGCCTGGCTGATTCATTCAGGAAAAAGGGTCTCTTCAGGAAATGACTGCATCAGAATCCTATACTCCGGTCGCCTTGGAATCGGGATAACGGATTCAGTGGTGGAAGTAGCCTCAGTGCTGGAATCGTTGAATAATGAGGGTTATAATATTAGATTTCATATTCAGACACCTACAAAGGAACCTATCATCCTTTCCCGCTTGAAAAAATTCAATAATGTAGTTATTAATCCCTTTGCAGATATAAAAGACATTCCCGGGATTTTTTCCAATGCTAACATCCTTGTCTTAGCAAATGACTTTTGTAAGGAGGGTCTTGATTACCTGAAATTCTCCATGCCAACCAAGGCCTCTGAATACATGATTTCCGGTACTCCTATCCTGGTTTACTCGCCGGAGGAAACGGCGGTCTCACGGTTCTTTACACAAAATGAATGCGGCCTTGTTGTTCCCAGACATGATCGTGAAGAGTTGTTGAAAGCATTCAAATTTATTATCGGCAATAAGGAATATCAGGAAAAAATAAGCCGGAATGCTGTACGATACGCGATGGATAAATTTGATGCCAAGAAGGTAAGAGGTGAGTTCCAGAATCTTATTAATCAATTATCCAAAAATAACAAAAATGTTTTCTGATAAAGTACTTCTGATAACCGGAGGAACAGGTTCCTTTGGAAATGCAGTCCTGAAAAGATTTCTGGATACAGAAATAAAAGAAATAAGGATATTCAGCAGGGATGAAAAAAAACAGGATGACATGCGTCAGTTTTACAGGAATCCTAAAATCAAGTACTACATAGGCGATGTGAGGAATTATGAAAGCATTAACAGCTCAATGAGGGGCGTGGATTATGTCTTTCATGCTGCTGCACTGAAACAGGTTCCCTCTTGTGAGTTTTTCCCTATCGAAGCTGTAAGAACAAATGTTCTGGGTTGTGAGAATGTCCTGAATGCTGCATTGGAAAACAATGTTAAAAGGGTGATTGTGCTGAGCACCGACAAAGCTGTCTATCCGATTAATGCAATGGGAATGTCAAAAGCCCTGAGCGAAAAGGTGATGATGGCAAAATCCAGAAATCTGGATTCCTCAGAGATGGTATTCTGCGGTACGCGTTACGGTAATGTAATGGCTTCACGGGGATCTGTTATCCCTTTATTTATTGATCAGATTAAAAGGGGTGGCCCATTGACAATAACTGATCCGAATATGACACGCTACATGATGTCGCTTGACGGAGCAGTAGACCTTGTTTTGTTTGCATACAGGAACGGAAGACCGGGAGACATATTTGTTCAGAAAGCTCCGGCTGCTACAATTGATGTGCTTGCAAAAGCATTACTGGAATTATATAATTCAAAATGTGATATCCGGATTATTGGAACGCGTCATGGTGAAAAACTCTATGAGACGCTCGTTAACAGAGAAGAAATGGCGAAAGCAGAAGATCTTGGAAATTACTATCGAATACCAGCCGATACAAGAGACCTGAACTACAACAGGTATTTTAATGAGGGAAGATCGGAAATCTCACAGATTGAAGAATATAACTCACACAATACACACAGGATGAGTATAGAGGAAACTAAAAAAATGCTATTGGAATTGGACATCATCAAAGAAGATATAGGGATTTGAGCTAATGAGGCTTGTAAGGAAATGAACAAACAAAAAAACATGGATTATCCAAGAGTATTGATTTTTGGTCAGCCATTCAATAAAAGACATGGAGGGGGAATTACCCTTACTAATTTATTTAAAGGCTGGGACAAGAGTAAAATTGCTGTTGCCGATTCAGGCCATATGATGTATGAAATCACAAGAGATGTCTGCGATACTTACTACCAGCTTGGTAAAGATGAATACAAATGGATGTTTCCGTTTAATCTGATACAGAAAAAATACAAATCAGGACTTAAAACATTTGATGAAAAGAATGAGAAACAGGGAAATGAAACCAAAAATGGGATAAGATATAAGATTGTAAACAGGATCTTTTATCCTTTAATGCAGTGGTTGGGGTTGTTTTATAGTGTAATAAGGATAAAGATGTCCGCGCAATTCAGGAATTGGCTGACTGAATTCAATCCGGAGGTATTATATGTTCAGGTTACAACACGCGAGTCAATTCTTTTTGTTGCCGAGCTGATTGACACTTTGAAAATTCCGGCTGCAATTCATTTTATGGATGATTGGCCTTCTACAATTGTTAAAGGAGGATTATTCAAAAATTACTGGAAGAAAAAAATTGATTCCGACTTGAAGAAACTGCTTGATAAAGTTGATCTTCATTTGAGCATAAGCGATGCAATGGCAGTGGAGTACAAAAAGAGATACGGAAAAGAGTTCAGGGCATTCCATAACCCGATTGACACAGCTTTCTGGCTTCCTCATACAAAAAACGACTTTTCAATTAATAAAGACAATATTAAAATTCTGTGTTCAGGAAGGATCGGACAGAATGGAATTTCCGAATCATTGATCGAGGTTGCCTCAGCTATAGATAAAATGAATGCCGACGGATTGGGAATAAGACTTCATATCCAGACATCAACCAGGGAAAAATCTATCATTAATCGACTCAATGAATTCAATTGTGTCGTTTTCAACCCGTTCGTCAATTACACCCAGCTTCCGGAGATTTTCTCCTCAGCTGACATTTTGCTGCTTGCAAATGACTTTGATTCAAAGAGTATAGATTATCTGCGGTATTCAATGCCGATAAAGGCATCAGAATACATGATTTCAGGCACTCCCGTACTTGTCTATACATCAGATCTCGCGGCTGTTTCAGTTTTTTTCAGTGAATATGAATGTGGTTATTGCATTTCAAAAAACACTGAAGAAGAAATTATAAAGGGGATAAAATTCCTTATTGATAATGAAGAATATCGAAGGAAAATCAGCAAGAATGCCGTAAATACCGCTCTGCAAAAATTCGATGCCTTGAAGGTGCGTGGTGAGTTTCAGAATTTGTTGTCCGCTTTAGCTGTAAACCAAAAAATTGAACATAACTTTAATGTAAGAATATATTGAGAGGGAAAAATGATAAGCCGGTTTTACGGGAAAATGGAAAATAATGCCAGAAACTAATCCCGAATCAGAAATTTACCGGAAACAAACGGTAGAAGGAAAGGCTCTGGTAAAAGTATTATGGACAGGCGGTTTTGATTCAACATACCGGATGGTTGAATTGTCACGGCATGATGTTATTGTTCAGCCGTATTACTTATCAGACAAAATCAGGCGTTCTAAAAATTTAGAGTTGCGCGCCATGAGCGAAATATCTGAAGATATCGAAAACGATCCAGGAACCAGATGCAGGATTCTTCCCCTGATTATTAATAAGGCATCGGAATTCAAACCTGACAGGAAAATAGTTGAAGCATGGAAAAGGCTTCGAAATTCTTCAAATATCGGAACTCAATATGTTTGGCTCGCTCAGTTCGCCAAATCAAATCCCGGTATGGAAATCTGTATTGAAAGGGGTTCCTCCTGCTCAGGAACCTCATATTGTATCAGGCAGAATGGGAAACTAAGGGAAATCAACGACAGTGGACTGATTTACAGGGTCCTGGATCAGGATAATTCAAATACGGATATTTTAGCGCTTTTCGGTTCAATGCATTTCCCCATAATTCATCTTTCCAAAATGGAAATGCTTGAAAATTACAGAAATATGGGTTTTTCCAAAGTGATGGAGAAAACATGGTTTTGTCATACACCTGTAAACGGGGAAACATGTGGAGTTTGTAATCCCTGTAAGCAAGCAATTGAAAAAGGACTTGGTTTCAAGGTCTCGGCTGCCGGCCTTAAAAGAAATGAACTGGAATTGAAATATCAGCGCTTCTTATGGTTCAAAATCTGGAAGAAATTCAGATACAGAATCTATGGCTATTGAAATGTCTTTAAAACAAGTCCGTTTTATATGCAGGATTAATTTTATCGAAACGTTATGAAATCGTTGCTGATACTTACCGACGAACAATCAGAATTTCTGGTTTCCAAAGCTGATTCCCGCGGCTATACTTCCATGGATATCAATAAAATAGCTGATTATTTCAGGGAGCGGGATTATTCAGTCAAAATATTAAAATTCAGTGAACTGAATCTCAGGGAGGATTACCGGGGTGTGTATGTCGTTTACCAGTCGTCTGAAACTCCCGGAGGATTTTATAAAAGATACATTGAAAGTATTGTGTACTACCTCGAGAAAAAGGGTGCGACAGTATTGCCAAATTCCGAATATCTAAAAGCTCATCATGACAAGGTGTTTATGGAGCTCATGAGATCACGGTTTTCAGATGATGCTCTCAAAACTCTGGAAAGCAAGCCCTATGGTTCATGGGTGGATGCATTGGGATATAACCTTGGCTTTCCGGTTGTAGTTAAGTCTGCATCAAGTTCAGCGTCTGCAGGCGTTTTTCTGGCCCGTAATAAATCCGAATTTGACAAGGCGATCCGAAAGGCAGGCAGGGTTATTATTTCGGACAATCTCGGTGATTATTTGAAAGGGTGGCTTAAAACTCAGGTGAAACGACTGATCAAGGTCTTTGATCCCGCGAAAGAGAAATATTACTGGAAATATAATACCACTCCTTTGAGTTTGCCCTTGATAGTCCAGCCGTTTGTTGAAGGCCTGGAAGGAGATTTTAAAGTTTTGTATTTCGGGGGCAAGTATTTCAGTATGTACAGGAGAAACCGGGAAAATGATTTCAGGGCAAGCGGAAGCGGAATGTTTCTTCAGGTTCCTGAAGAGAGATTCGAGGGTTTGCTTGGTTATGCGCGTAAAATAACACTGGAAATAAATTTCCCGATGATTGGCATGGATATCGGATTTGACGGTAAAAATTATCATCTTATTGAATTCCAGATGATAGACATGGGGCCTTCCGCTCTTCAGCATTCTCAATTCTGGCATGAATACAAAGACGGCCGCTTTGTAAGATATGACGGGAAATCCGATCTGGAGCTTGAATTCAGCAGATCTATCCATGAATTTATATTACAATTAG
>Ga0255342_1003577_pt1 | contig 17065 bp, 16 predicted proteins | sample wastewater_treat_3_FD_192416 | JGI IMG/M metagenome (GOLD analysis project Ga0255342, IMG submission 192416) | Wastewater microbial communities from Lulu Island WWTP, Vancouver, Canada - plant14 | ecosystem: Engineered > WWTP > Wastewater > Unclassified | place: Canada: Vancouver, British...
ATTTTCAGTGTCCACGATGCAGATTCACTGTCTGCAAATTGGGATTTTCTCAATAACAGTTACCTGCGCTTCATTTATTGCAGGGTGGGTGCATTTTTACTGTCTACTTTTTGGGGGACAATTTAATTGAAGGACATATGGGATTTTAGCCCCGGCTCTATCTGATTTTGTGTGAGCAGCGAGGTAAAGCCTCTCGAGCTGACGTTCATGAACATCTCTCCATCGGTTTTTACCCAGCGGATATTGTCCACAAGGCCGTGATGCACCATAGCTCCGTTAATGAGCAGTATCACCTCCGCCGCGTCCTCATAGGAGTTCCTGACGGCTCTTACTCTTGCCCTTAGGGTGGTATAAGGAGTGTAGAGGTCCTTATCGAACACGAAATTGAGCACCTTTCCCTCCGCAAGGGAGGTACCGTCGGCGGTCTTTATAATGACAGAAGCGGTCATGGGTCATCGCTCCTCTCTATGGTCTCGGCAGTAGTCAGCGTCACCGCTACATCTGCCCATTCGCCGCCCTTGTCCTCAAAGGTGTAGGACAGCATTCGGCAGCCGCTGAATGTGAGCCCCATGTACACTACGGAAAAGTCCGCAGGGGAGTGTACAAGGGCGTTGAAGCCGAGGATAAAGTCCTCGGGCTGCCCCTGAGTGCAGACCCTGCCCGAAAAGGACAGCCTGCTGCTCCTGAAAGCAGAGTTGGTCACGGCAGTACCGCCGTCAGCGGTGGACTCCTCATTGAGCACCCTTGCCGCCGAAGCTTTGAAGCTTTCGCAGTAGACGGTTATTCCGCCTATGTCTACGGGAACGGCTTTGCGGCAGGAAAAGGCAGTTACCTCACTCATGAGCTGCTCCTTTCAATTTTGGTGATACCGCTGGCGCCCAGCTTTATCGTCAGCACAAGGCGCTGGATATTGCTGTCGAACTTCACGCTCATCTTGGTGAGCTTGCAGGTGAGTCCCGACATATCGCCTACCGCCGCGGATATCTTCTCATCGTAGTAGCTGTAGAGCTGCACCATTGAGTAGTTTTCGGGAGCCGTGACGTTTATCTCCACCTCAGCCTTGAACGGCACATAGACCATTGCAGGTGCGTAGATGGGAGCCGATGACTCAAAGGCGCTTATCCCGACAACAGTGAAAAAACCGCTGCCCTTGCGCTCCATCGCCATGGCGTCAAAGGCGCTGTACACATTGGAAACGTCCTGCGCCCTGAGTCTTGAAATGATATTCTGTATCAGATCCCTGAGCATTTTATACCTCCTCCTCACTTGAAAAGCTGCTGAAAATGAAATGCTGCGGCTTGATAAGGTCACTGCATATCTGCATATAGTCCCTGACCAGCAGCTTTGAGTACTCATATGCGGAGTTCTGGGACTCCTTCAGCACCTTTCCTGCATATGTGACTGCGGCGCGTTCCCTTGCGGCAAATATCTGCTGCACTCTGTAATAGGCAATGGCAGCGGCAAGGAAATTCAGCCTTGTATCCGTCTGGTCAGCCCCGGGACGGAGCATCATGCCTGTTTCATACACAGCGAGATTGATTATTCTGAAGTACTCCTCGCCGTTGCGCTGTCCCGTAAATATCTCAAATATTTTAAGAGCTGCATCTACGTCCATAAACTCCCTCCTATCTCATGGAAAATCCCTCTGTGGGGTCGGCTTCCTTGTTATCGGGAGCAAGCTGCACCTCAGCCCTGCCCCTGCCGCACTGCTCCTCAAAGGACCTGCGAAGAGCAATGAGCTGCTTTGTGGTAAGGCTTGCCGCGGAGAGGGAAGCTATATCCGCTGCGGACCTTCCTCCCGCAAAGTAAGCCAGCCTGCGGATATCGCGGCGGAGCTCATCATCTGCCGCAGAGATATCCTCGCCCTGAGCCTTTACTGTGTCGGACTCGGTGTATTTCTTGGTGACGCCTGCATTTACCTGTGCAGGCACAGCCACGAAGCTCCACTCATAGGCGTCGGTGATATCGTCAAGTATGGTGTGGCACAGCTTTCCGCCGTACTTTCTGCCCTTGACATGGTTGCAGGAAGTCACAGCCTTATCGCTGCCGCAGACCGAGCAGATACGCTTGGCTGCCGAACAGGAGATGCTGACCTCCTTTTTTATGCCGCCGTCTATTTCCGCGATGAGGTTTTTGTTCTCCTCGGTGCGTACCATATACGCCATTGCCCTGAGGTACTTGTAAGGCTTGCCGTCCGCGGTAGTGCGCGAGTCATCTGTGACAAGCTCCGTGTCGAAAATACGGGCGTTCTGGTTGGCGGCGGCAGTGTCATGGTCGAAGATGCCTGTCCTGCCCACAAATCTCTCCTTCAGGGACTGAAGTGCCCCGTCGGAAAATCTCTCGCAGTCGCGGTCGATATCGTTGTCGCAGAGAATGACCGAGAAGACGTAGACCTCGTCCTCTGTGAGCTTTCTCCGCGTAAATCTGTTTATCTTATCGAGAATGATATTGTCCATAATATCTCCTTTCGGAATAGACATTCAATGTAGGGGGCGATGTCTTCATCGCCCCGCACTAAGCACTAACAACTGATCTCTTACTCTCCTGCCTCCACAGTGAGCACCTTTACTGCCTCGGGAGTTATCTTTCTGAAGCCGCAGGTCACAGACACCGTCATCTGGTCGAGCTGACGGTCGATGAGCTTGTCGGTCTCCATGACAAGGTCGGTGCTGGTGATGAACTCCAGAGCGAAATCGCGGTCGATACCGATAACCGTATCAGCTCCCGCAGCAGAGGTCTTGATGAGCTCCGCACCGAAGGGAAGAATGAGCTTTCCGTCGGGAGTTGCGGCGCAGTCCTTGAGCTGCTCCATAGCAGCTATCTTGGAAGCCAGCTCGGGAGAAGCGATGACCGTAGTCATATCGAAGCAGTCGAACTCGCCGTAAAGTGCAGCAAGGTCGTCATAGGTGAGCGCCTCTGTGGTGATGGGCTCAACGCCCTCCACAAGTACCTCCACAGCCTTCTTCACAACGGATGCGGCAAGTCTTACGCCTACGCTTCTGAGCATGACGCCGAAAACGTCAAGTCTCTGCTGGCGGATAGCCTCGTAGGAAGCGCTGATGAGTCTGCCGAACTTCTCAAGGACGGTAGCCTCTGCGCCCTCTCTGACCGTTGCCTCGGGGAGAGCAGTTGCCTCTGCGGTTGTGGAATAGGCTGCCTTATCGTCAAGTACACAGCCCAGATACTGGCTGCTGGCGCAGACTGTCTTTGCGGCGCATACGGACCTCAGCACCGTCTCGTCGAAGCCCTTTCTGATGCATCGTGTTACGAACTCGGGGAAAAGAACCGCTGTCTCGGTGGTCGAGAAGAACTTCTCCACGCAGTCGCAGTCCTGACCGCTGATCCTGATGTTGAAGCGCTTGAGCTGTCTCTCGAAAGCGTCCAGCTTCTCAAGAGGAGTTCCTGCATATGCCGAGGAGGGGTCAAGCTCCTCGAGAGCGGCTGTGAAAGACTTGCCGCTGAGATTGTAAAGACCCTTTTCAAGCTTGATATCGTTATACATAATTCATCCTCCGTTTTAATTCTTTTCAAGGCGAAGCTCAATTTCCCTCGCCTGTGCGTTTTTCAGCCTTGCCTCTGCAAGGGCTGTTTCGTCCTGTAGGTTGATGTTGTCCCACTCCACTGTGCAGGCTGCCTCCGCTCCGATAGAAGCAAGATAGGCATTTCCCACATCGCAGATGACGGGAGTGAGAAGTCGGCGGTAATACTCCAGCTCAGAGGTGAGTATATCCGCCTGCTGTGATGACATACGCTCCGTAGAGCTCCACGACAGTCCCAGCAGGAATGGCGGTATGGACAGCTTTGCGATGAGCTGCTCAAGTATCTGCCTTACGGGCACATTGGTATCAAAGAGCTGGTTTTCGGCTCCGATGACCTTTATATCAACGTCGCCCACCGCAACAAAGTCCTTTACCTGACCGTATTTCGCCGAGTTCATGCCATCTGCCCACTCACGGGCTATCTGCTGAGCCCTCTCACGGGTGAACATTACGTCCGAGGCTTCGCCTGTGGGCTTGTAGGTCACTGCATAGCGGATGTTGCCTGCACGGTCGTAGTTCTGACCTATGCACTGATATATCCTCATGAGGATGCCGCTGAGTGACGGAAGCCCTCTGAGCAGCGAATTGCCGCCCGTCAGCTCCGCGTAGACTATGCGCTCGGGATGGGCTATCCTGCGGCTTGTGCCGTCTGGAGCCCTGAGTTCGTAGCTCCTGCTGAACGGGTCTGTTCCCGAAGAAATGCGTATTTTGGAGATATCCCCGTTCCAGAGCCCTGCTATCCTGCGCTGCTCATTGTCCGTGACTATCTCCCCAACAGCCCTGCCGTAGGTGAGCAGGCTGTCAAGGAAGTTGTCCGCGAAGCAGCCCACCGACCGCCCCGTAAGTCCTACGGGGACCCCTGCGAGAAAGCTGTCCAGCTCCTGCTGAAAGCTATTATCGCTGCATACGACGTGAAAACCGCCCGTGAGCCTGATTATCTTCATGATGGCTGCGTCGATTATGGGAACTGCACAGCGGAGCCTGTCATAGAGCTCCTTTTCATAGGGCTGTACTGCGGCAGGCAGGTCAAATCCCTCCGCGCAGCCGCGCTGTGCGCCTATTAGCCCGGGAGCGCTTTTCGGAGCGTTCTTCTTCTGAAAAAGCTTCATAATTCCTCCTTCTTTCGTACTGAACGGCGTCACGTTCTTATCGGGCTACGGACAGCGCAATGAGCTCGCCGCCGCCCTGTGACCTGACCATATCCGCCACAAAATAGCGCATATCGTCCATTGCGTGGTCGTTTTCCTTTACGGGAGCGTCCGCCCCTGCCCTCTCGTTCCAGCAGTACAGCGAGAACTCCCTGATGATGTCACGGCAGGACTCATGGAAGCGGAGCCTGCCCTGCTTCAGAGCTGTGCTGACCTGACGGATGCCCGATATAACATCGTTATCCGCCTTTGCCACGCGGAATTTCCCGTGGCGTCTTATGCATTCGATAAAGCTGGCGGCAGACGGGTCAACTATGACCTTTTCCACAGCCCTGTCTCCTGCAAGCTCCTCAAGAGCGGCATAATGCTCCTCATCGGTGCGTGATGAGCCCTCCCGACGGGAGTCGTAGTAATACTCCCTGAGTCGGTACCAGACCCCGCCGCTGAGTCCCCACAGCCCGAAGGACGAGGGATTTACGGTGCCGTAGTCGCAGGAGATGACATATCTCTCGCAGCTTATATCGCCGCTGAAAACGTGCTTTTCCGCGCTGAACATGGGGTAGACCACGCCCTGTGAGGCAGTCCATTTTCCCAGCACAAAGCGGTCGTAGAATGTGCCCGAGTACATACGCTCATAGCGCTCCATGACCCTCTTTGTCAGCGAGGGATTGTCCTCCATGGTAAAGTGAAGATAGAGAGCGTTTTTCTGCTTTAGCTTCTTTATCCACTCATTGTAGAACCAGTGGGAGGGATTGTCGGGATTGCAGTTGAACCACATCTTTGAGCCGCTGACAGAGCATCGTGCAAGTGCCTGCTCAACGAAAGATCGCGGCATGAGAGCTACCTCGTCGAAGAAAACTCCCGAGAGAGTCATTCCCTGTATAAGCGCCGCGGAGCCCTCGTCCTTGCCGCCGAAAAGGTACACCCTGTTGGTCCTGCCGAGGAAGGTCATATCGAAGTAGTTCCTGCTTACCTTTTCGTTTATGATGTAGCCGTACTCGGTCAGCAGCGGCAGCATGGGCGTTATCACATTCCTGCGAAGGGAGGTTATGGTCTTGCCGCACATGGCAAAGGAGCCCCCATTGAAGCATTTGCTCGCCCAGAATATGAAGCCCAGCGACATGGAAAGGGTCTTGCCGCTTCGCACCGCTCCGTCGCAGATTATGGCGTCGCGGTCGCCGTAGTTACGCATATTCCACCATTTCATCGCAAGGAGCTGCTTGTGTGAGAACTCAGTTATCATCATCGTTCCCACTCTCCTCCTCGGCGGTCAGCGCCTTTATAAGGCTCTCTGCCTTGTCACGGTCGCTGAAAGCGTTCTCCAGCTCGAAAAGCTTTTCAAGAGCTTTCAGCCTGTCGAACAGCTTTACCTCAACTCCGCCGCCCTTTACGCGCTTTATCTCGGAGACGTTGAAAAGGTCCAGCCTGCCTATGACCTCCGCAGGGGGAAGCTCATCGGCAAAGACCAGATACACCGCGTCTGTGCAGCTCCCGAAGGCGAGCCGTTTAAGTCCTGCGGCTACTGTGCCGCTGTCGGCAAGGAGTCCGCGAAGCTGTGATATGAGCTGTCGGCACTCCTCCGTTTTCATAAGCTCTATGCCCTCGGAAAGGGCTGTCTCACGGGGAAAGCCTGCCCTGACAGCCGCCTCCTCGACACTGCCGAGAGTTACATAATTGCAGCAGAAAGAGTTCAGCCTTGCTTTTGTGTTTCTGTTCAAAAAATATGACCTCCTTTCGGTAATGAACGAAGACGCCGTTCATAAGTAGTCCGGAAAGGGGGTCAAAACAATGGGAAACCGTTGTATAACTGAAAAAAAGTTTTTGACTTTGTATACCTGCACAAACGAGAACATCTGTTTCTGTGCAGAGCGTACAAAAATGCAGGATGACCTTTAGTGTCCGCATGGCATAAAAATACCGAGTCTGTAATTTCAGACTCGGTGATCCGTTTTATATAGTAGTTTATGCCTCGGGATGTTTCATCGCATTAGCGACTTAAAAAAGCTGCACATATCGTCGTTTGCCTGAGCAGCTTCGGCAAGTCTCACATTGCAGTGGAAAACGTGGCCGAGAGGCTCTTTTTCGGTGCCATAGAGCTTATACTCGCACCTGACGCCTGCTTTTGCGAGGCATTCCGCAAAGGCTGCGGACTCCTCCCTTAGGAAGTCACCCACGGCAGTCATAAGGAAGCAGGGCGGAAAGCCGCTGCTGACCATATCCACCACATTGATCCTTTCCAGCATTGCAGGATAGTCCTCGTCCCTGAGAAAGTCCCTGAGCGTGGAAACTGTCTTTGAGTCTACGACCTTGTAAAGACCGCAGCTGAGCCCCAGTCCTTTCAGCACGAGTCCCTCTGGAACGGTGAAGTCATAGTACTCCGCGTACTTTTTGTCGGTGACGATGAGGGCGTATATCGCCATGCCCAGAGCTCCTGCGGAGTCTCCCACGCCGAAGATATTATCGGTGTCAAAGCCGTATTTGTCCGCATTTCCGAGGAGTCAGCAAAAGACCTCGTTGGTGTCCTCATATGGCGCGGGATATCTGTATTCGGGAGCCAGACGGTAGGAGTAGTTCACCACGGCAAAGCCCCTTTTTGCAAGCTCCATACAGTAGAACTGATACACGTTCTTGTCACCGTAGACCCAGCCGCCGCCGTGGAAGCTGACGATGACGGGGAGCTTACCGCTAAGCGCCTTCGGTCTGTACACATCGAGGACATTCCACTGACTGTCGCTGCCGTACTGTATATCATCGAATCGCTCCACCTCGGGAGGAGTAGTGAGACCTGCGTCGCGCTCGGCGTCGCTCATGGCACACATCTCCCTGAAGATAATACTTTTTCTTGACATCGCACCGGCTCCTTAAAGTGATTTTATCCTGTCGGCAGAGTCGCTTATCTCAGCCCACGAATAGTCTATCATATATTCGCCGTGATAGGAATTCATGGCAGCCGCGTCTCCTGCAAACAGGTCATAGAGGTCGCAGTCAACAGCTTCCTTGTTCACCTGTATCTGGCGGTTCTGCTTGATTATGACGTTGTGGAAGCCTGCCGATTCAAGGTCCTTTATGAGGTCAGAGACATACTGCGACACCTTTTTAGATGTAGGTCTGTCGAAGTCCTCCACCTCGAGGACGTCTGCCGCTATCTCCTTGCTGGTGACGGGATAGCCGCACTGGTCTATGAGATAGGCGAAAATTTCCTTGGAAATGGTCCTTGAAAATTTAAGGGGAGCGTCCTCATTGCCGAACACGCGGAAGTTGCCGAAGGTACGCACCTTCAGCTTGCCGCTGTCCTTTTTCTCGGGCTCGGGGACATATCTGAAGTTATCAAACTCGTTCCTGATATCCTCCTCGGTATAGGGCTTCATTATATAGCCGCTGGGACGCATCTGGATAGCTGCAAAGGCGTATTCCGAGTAACTGGTGACAAAAACGATATTGCAGTGAGGTGAAGCCTTTTTCAGCTCTATCGCCACCTGTATCCCCGACATCTTTCCGATGCGGATATCGAGGAATGCGGCATCAAAGGTGTCCTTTTCCTCATATTCGAGGAACTGAGAGGCTCTGCGGAAGGCGACTATCTCCGCATCGGGCTTTACCTTGTGCAGAGTCTCTACCAGCATCTGGAGTGCGTATCTTTCGTCATCAATTGCCAGAATTTTCATTGTTTTTCTCCTTTGGGATAAGTATGATACATTCCGTTCCCTTGTCGGGGACACTGTTGATTATGAGCTTTCCGCCGCACTCATCACTGAGTCGCTTGCGGACATTGATTATACCTACATGGCTGGCGTCAAGGTTCTCTATCTCATCGGTATCGAAGCCTGCACCGTCATCGGTAATGGTTATCTGATGGAACTGTTCATTCTCCTCGGTGACTATCCTTACGGTGCCGCAGCCGCTTTCCGAGCCGTTGATACCGTGCTTTACGGCGTTCTCTACCATAGGCTGGAGAGTCAGAACGGGCAGCATGAACATATCGTCCTTTATATCGAATTCCACGTTCAGGTCCTCGTCAAAGCGGAGCTTTTCAAGTGAGAGGTACACTCTTGTGTGCTCCAGCTCCTCCTTGATGGAGACAAGTCCCTGACGGCTGAGAGAGTCCACGTTCTTTCTCAGGTATTTCGAGAAGTCGATGAGGGCACTCTTGGTCTTTTCGGAGTCCTTGTCGCAGAGGTAGATTATGGAGGTGAGAGAGTTGTACATGAAGTGGGGCTGTATCTGTGAGAGCGCGATGAGACGGCGGCTCCTTTCCAGCTCAAGCTCGCTGGTACGGAGCTTTACCTTGGTCTCGCTCTGATATATAGCGACCAGATAGAAATAGTATATGATAACGTCGAGGGCAACTATCTCGTCCATAAGGTCAACGACGATATACGCCGCCTCGAGGTAACATTCGAGGATAGTGAGGAAAACGATGAACACTACCGCAACGCCCTTGCTCATTTGTTTTTCCTTGAGGAAAATAATGGAGTATCTCAGAAGGAGCAGCAGATAAAGCATTCCTACGAAATAGGGAAGCAGGAACAGCAGGTCATCGTGGAAATCCAGATGCTTGTCATAGTGGAAGATATACTTGGGACCGAACAGGTTCACCGCCTCGGCAATGATGAGTATGAGCTCGGGCAGAAAGGTTATGTATTTCTTCTTTATGGGGGCTATGAGCAGCAGCAGCGTATACGCTATCATGGGGAACAGTATGTGCTCCGCAGTGGACCTGATGTACATGAACCACATGGCGGTATTGCCGCGATAGTCCATTGTCGCGTCGTAGACCCTCATGAAGAACCATTCCTTCAGCTCCGTATTCACGACGATGATGGTGAGCATAACGACAATGACGGCGATGTGCTCGGAGCCCCGGGGACTTTCCTTTCGGTTCTCAATTAGCATGATGACGATACCGATTATCATAGCTGCGGAGATAAAGTTATAAGTCAGAAGATGCGACAAAAGTTCCACAGTATCCCCCCCTCATTATTAAAAATAAATATATAATAGCATTATATCACATTATGCACTGTTTGTAAAGAAAAGAATTGCCGCTTTTTGTGAATTTTTTTACCGAAGCCTTGCTGCCGCCTGTCATACACCCTCGAATTTTCCGCGTTTTCCGCGGTTTTTTACATTTTTTCAAAAAAATGTAAAAAATGCTGTGTTTTTGTTGAACCATGTGGAACAGGTTATGATATAATAATTACGGGATATGATAAGTATATATCGTGATAGTAGATAAGCGAGGGCGTATGTGCCGCGGCACGGCAGGGGGGGTTACAGTCGTGGTGCGTTATGATAATATCGCCGCTGTGTGCCTTGCGTCCTCCTTGCTACGCTATCACCCTCTGCGTTATTTATGGCTCCGTTCCTCCTCTCAGCAGTCACGGAGCAATTAAATATGATAATTTCTTTCAAGGGGTTGTATTTATCTTCATTGTTCCTAAGTTGTGTGTATGCGCAGTCATAGTTGACTGCGCCCTTTTTTTGTCCTGAAGCAGGCAGCGGCACCGCCTTAAAAAACTGTTCATTTTTGGCTTCTGCAAAATAATATTCTCATTATATCCGATAATGTCATAACGCCGAAATCCCATTGACACCGCCATTTTTAAATGCTAAAATGAAGTCGGAAAGCAAACGTGAAAAGATCATACTTCACATAAAAACAGAAAGGAAGATCACAGATGAAAGCATTAAAAAAGACTATGGCGGGTCTTTGCGCGCTGTTCATCAGCGCAGGCTGTGTGTCCGTTTCAGGCACTGCGGACAGACAGACAAAGGCTTTTGCAGCAGCTAAGGACATCTCCTCACAGATGGAATGGGGCACCCTCAGAATAGGCGGAGGCGGCTTCGTTTCGGGAATCGTCACAGGCAAGAAGGAAATGTACGCAAGAACAGACGTAGGCGGCGCGTACAAGTACAACTATGACACAGAGAGCTGGGAGCAGCTTTTCGGCTTCCTCACCGAGGCTGACCGCGGACTCCTCAGCGTTGACGCAATGGCAATAGACCCTACCGATGACAACACGGTGTACTTCCTCTGCGGCTGTGCATACTTCTCAGCCGAGAAGACGGTCATATTCAAGACCACAGACGGCGGCAAGACCTTCAAGGAGATAAATGTCACCAACCTTATAAAGGTAATGGGCAACGGTGACGGACGTCAGTGCGGCGAGTCTATCGCTGTAGACCCCGATAACCCCAAGGTAATATATGCAGGCGGCGACGTTACTGCCGATGAGAAGTCAAAGTCCGCGCTCATCAAGTCCACCGACGGCGGCGAGACTTGGGAGCCTGTTATCGGCTACGATGACCTCGGACTTTTCAAGGCTACTACAAAGTGGCCCACATGGACGGATAATATTGCCCGCTCAGTTACCTCCGACGCCTACAACAACCAGAATGGCGTTGCGAATATAGCTATCTCAGACGGAAAGGTATATGTGGGAACTTCCATTAAGGGAACTGCCAACGTTCACGTTGCAAGCACAAAGGACGACAAGTTCACCGCACTCAGCAAGGATCTCCCCACAGACCACTTTCCCTCGCGTATAAATGTTGACGCAAACGGCAACCTCATCATCACCTACATGGCAGGACTTGCCTTCGGCGGAGCCTCCGGCGGTGCTTACAAGTATGACGTCAAGGCAGGCAAGGCTACTGATATCTCTCCCTCGGGCAACGGCTTCGGCGAGATATATCCCGACCCCAAGAACCCCGACCACCTTATCGCAACTACCTGCGGCGTATGGGCAGGACAGATGTATTCTGCCGACGCATGGGACAGAGATGCAGTTGCATGGGGCGACCAGTTCTTCCGCTCAACTGACGGCGGAAAGACATGGGAGGGCATAACTCCCGGCAAGGAAAAAGGCTGGAACCAGCCCTGTGAGGCTGACTATATACAGACAGGCGGCTATGACTGGATAAAGGACAAGGCTATTCACTGGGTAGGCGCTATGGTCCTCGACCCCAGAGACCCCTCAAGAGCATTCCTCACCTCGGGCAACGGCTCATTCGTCTGCACCGATATATGGGGCGAGCTTCCTGTTTACACATTCCATCCCGACGGTATCGAGGAAGTTGTTTCCCTCGACTTCACCAGCACCAAGGACGGTCTGGACCTGTCCGCTATCGGCGACTATGACGGCTTCGTTCACGAGTCCGAGGACAAGATAGGACTCCAGTACAAGCCCAACATGGGCTCCACCTCAGCTATCGCCGTATGCCCTCAGAATACCGACGTATGGGCAAGAATTGCTGAGGGAGACAACGGCGGCGGCTACTACACCACTGACCGCGGCAAGACATGGAATTCATTTACACCTGCTGCAAAGGGCGGCAAGCTGGCTATCGCAGAGATAAGTGCAGGCAAGTACCGCATATTCAATACGGGCAAGGAAGACGGCGCAGTTTCATACAGCGATGACTGGGGCAAAACATGGAACAAGTGTGAAGGGATTCCCTCACAGTACGGCTCCAAGTCCACAATGCTCCTCATCGAGCCCGATGACCCCAATACAGTCTATGCATATGCAACATACTTCAACTCCTCATGGCATTACTCAAAGGACAAGCCCGATGCTACCAATGCACAGTATAAGTTCTGCGTCAGCACAGACGGCGGCAAGACATTTACCTCCACAGATGTTTGTATGTACGACCAGTGCGACAGCGCAGGACGTATCGCATACCTCGGCAAGGGACACCTTATCCTTGGCGGCGGCTGGTACGGAATGTACGACGCTGTTGTAAAGGACGGCAAGGCGACCATAACCAAGATAGACGGCGTAAGCTACTGCAAGACCGCAGGCTACGGCGCTCCCGAAAAGGCAGGCGGCCCCAATACCATCTACTTCTACGGCAAGCCCGAGGACTCAGACCCCGAGGGTATCTACCGCTCAACAGACGGCTGCAAGACATGGGTATGCATCAATACCGACCACCTCTACGGCGGCACAGGCAACGGCAACTACATCGTAGGTGATATGGACGAGTTCGGCAAGGTATATATGTCCACAGTAGGATGCGGTATCGTATACGGAAAGCTCTCAGGCAGTGAGCCTGCACCCTCCAAGACTACCACAACTACCGCAAAGACCACAACTACCACCACATCGACTACCACAGCAGTTACCTCCACCACCACAGACAAGAATTACAAAGCAGGTGACGCAAACTGCGACGGTACAGTTGAGCTGGCTGATGCTATCCTCATCATGCAGAGCCTTGCAAATCCCAACAAGTATGTTATTACGGAACAGGGCAAGCTCAACGGTGACGTTGACAAGTCCACTACGGGACTTACCTCCAACGATGCGCTGAAGATACAAGAGTTCCTGCTTCACAAGATAGAAAGTCTTTAATTACCGATAATCAAAAATGAGCCATAGTATTTCTGATACTATATCAGAGGTACTATGGCTTTTCTGTTGACAATAGTATAAATCAGAATTTAGCTTTGCTAAATTTTGATTTAAGCCGTTAGCCCATAGCCATTAGCTAATGTAGGGGACGCCGCCCTCGGCGTCCCGCGAGATATATTACACTCCCAACGGGACGTCGAGGACGCCGTCCCCTACATAATGCTAAATTCCGATTTAAGCTAAAGGCTAAGGGCTTTAGAGGACTACCAGCCGTTCAAGCTCTGCCTTGTCGCTGCGCCAGTGGGGGCACACTCTGTCCAGCAGGGAATAAAAGTCCCGCGAGTGGTTCGGATATATGAAATGACAGAACTCATGCGCCACAACATGGGCGATACAGTGCAGCGGTGCTTCGATGAGATAGCGGTTCAGCACTATCATGCCCTTGGTGTAGTGGCAGCTTCCCCAGCGGGCTTTCATTGCCCTTATCTTCAGCTGAGGGAAGGGGACTCCCATAGCGGCGAATTGAGGATATATCTCTCCCATAAGACCGGTGAATACCTCCCTGCACCTGCCGTCCAGCCATTTAGCGTAGAGCCGTTCTGCACGGGTAAGGTCGGAGCTGTCCCTGAGGGCAATGACGATACGCTGTCCCTCAGCGGTGACGCTTTCTGCTGTGGACTGCACCATGCAGAGCTCCATAGGTCTGCCCAGATACATGACTGCGGCGCCCTGAGCGAACCTGCGCTCCTTTGCGGCGGACTCGGTGCGGCTGCGGAAGTGTTCCTGCGCCTGCTTTATATAGCTGCATTTTGCGGCGATGAAGCTTTCTATCTCCCTTACGGGTACACGGCTCGGCGCGGACACATATACCGTTCCGTCCCTGCGGACGCGGAGATTTATGTTCTTCACCTTCTTGCGCTCGAGAGTGTACTCTATGCCGCCTGCGGGCGTTTTTGCTGTTCTCACTGATGATGATACTGCTTTCATTTGTTCCTTTCCTTTTTGGTGAGCGGCTTAGCGTTTGATCATCTGTATTATAACACAGCTTTGGAAATTGTTCAATAAAGTTTTTCGGAGAAAATTTCAAAAACCCCTTGACAAATCGGATTTCTTGTGCTATAATCCAAAACATAAGCTGTGAGGAAGACACGCAGAGGATTGCCAATGTCTTGCAGAGAGCCGACGGTAGGTGTGAGTCGGTGATAAGCAATGCTATGTATCCCTTCTGAGCCGAAGTGCTGAAAGTTTCAGTAAGCGCTTCCGTGATTCTGCGTCAATGAATAGGACTTGCTGGAGTCTGAAGTGGTGTTACGCAATAGCGGCACAATTTGAGTGGTACCGCGGGTAATCAGGATTGATACTCGTCTCAAAGTTAATCTTTGAGACGAGTTTTTTGTTTTTACGCGGCAAATGTCGGCAGTATTTCACAGCGCCCGTTTCATTTTCCAGTACAAAAAATTTTTTAAAGGAGAGATAATTATGAGCGACATGATGAATTTACAGAATGCAGAGACAAGGATCAAAGAGGTCGCAGAGCGTATCGCAAGCCTGCGTGAGGACTTGGGCATATCCGTTGGGGAAATGGCTGTTATCACGGATTATTCAGTGGATGAGTACAAGAGACTGGAATCGGGCGAGCAGGACTTCAGCTTCACTTTTATATATAAATGCGCCAATGCTTTTCACGTTGAGATAACCGAGCTCACGGAGGGCAGCAGCCCCGAGCTCAGCGGCTATACTGTTACCAGAAAGGGCGAGGGAGTGCCCATCGTCCGCAGAAAGGGCTTTACCTATAACCGCCTTGCCGCTAAATTCAAGAACAAGTCCGTGGAGCCCTTCCACGTTGTTATCCCCTATTCCGAGGAGGCTCTCTCCCAGCCTCTCCACATGGCAAGCCACGAGGGTCAGGAAATGGATATCGTTCTCAAGGGAACTCTCCGCATGACTGTTGGCTCACATACAGAGATACTCCACGAGGGTGACTGTATCTACTACGACAGCTCAATGCCCCACGATGAAGTGGCTCTCGGCGGCGAGGACTGCGAGATATACGCTTTCGTTATGCCTCCCCAAGGGCACTACCGGCATGACCGAGTACCGCGAGCAGGTGGCTGAGCATCACATCACCAATGTTGACAAGGCAGGTCTTCTCCACCCCGTTTCAGAGAAGTTCGTCAAGTGTGAGACCAATGAGCAGGGAATCCTCAGCGCCGTTAACTTTGAAAATCAGGATAAGTTCAACTTCGCTTACGATATCGTGGACGCTATGGCTGAGAAATGTCCCGACAAGACCGCTATGATCTATGTTGACGTCAACAAGAACGAGCGCACATTCACTTTCAAGGACATCAAGAAGTACTCCTGCCAGACCGCTAATTACTTCAAATCTCTCGGCATAAAGAAGGGCGACAGAGTTATGCTGGTGCTGAAGCGCCATTACCAGTTCTGGTTCTCTATCATCGCTCTCCACCGCATAGGCGCTCTTGTTATCCCTGCTTCAAATATGCTCAAGAAGCACGACTTCGAGTATCGCTTCAACTCCGCTGAGGTATCGGCTATCGTCTGCACCGCTGACGGCGATGTGGCAAATGAGGTGGACCTCGCCTGTGCGGCTTCTCCCACACTGAAAACAAAGATACTGGTAAACGGTCAGCGTGAGGGCTGGCACGACTTCAACGCAGAGCTCTCCGCTTACAGCACTCACTTCGAGCGTACAGAGGACACTCCCTGCGGCACAGACCCCATGCTCATCTTCTTCAGCTCGGGTACTTCGGGCAATCCCAAGCTTGTCCTCCACAGCTATCAGTACCCCCTCGGTCACTACGTTACTGCACGCTACTGGCAGAACGCCGACCCCAACGGTCTCCACTTCACTATCTCCGATACCGGCTGGGGCAAGGCTCTCTGGGGCGAGCTCTACGGTCAGTGGATGTGTGAGGCTGCCGTATTTGTCTATGACTTTGACCGCTTCCACGCAGATGATATACTCCCCATGTTCAGGAAGTACAATATCACTTCATTCTGCGCTCCTCCTACTATGTACCGCTTCTTCATCAAGGAGGACCTTTCAAAGTACGACCTCTCCTCACTGAAATATGCCTGCATCGCAGGTGAAGCCCTCAATCCCGAGGTGTTCCACCAGTTCTACAAGGCTACGGGCATCAAGCTCATGGAGGGCTTCGGGCAGACCGAGACTACTCTGTCTATCGCTAACGTTGTTGGCATGGAGCCCAAGCCCGGCAGCATGGGCAAGCCCAATCCCCAGTATGAAGTTCAGGTGCTCATGCCCGACGGTACTCCCGCAAGTGTGGGCGAGACAGGCGAGATATGCATAAAGCTCAAGGATACCACCGCTCCCGGTTACGGCGTTCCTGGACTGGCTCTGTGCTATTACGGCGACGAGGAAAACACTGCCGAGACATGGCGCGACGGCTACTATCACACAGGCGATACCGCTTGGGTGGACGAGGACGGCTATTTCTGGTATGTCGGTCGTGTTGACGACGTTATCAAGTCCTCGGGCTACCGTATCGGACCCTTCGAGATCGAAAGCGTTCTCATGGAGCTTCCCTATGTGCTGGAGTGTGCTGTAACAGGCGTTCCCGACGAGATAAGAGGTCAGGTGGTAAAGGCTACCATCGTCCTCACCAAGGATAAGACTCCCTCGGAGGAGCTGGTCAAGGAGATCAAGGAGTACGTCAAGAACGGTACGGCTCCCTACAAGTATCCCCGTGTGGTAGAGTTCGTGGATGAGCTCCCCAAGACCGTGGGAAGCGGCAAGATCCGCCGTGCAGCTATCCGCGAGATGGATAAGGCTAAGTATCAGAAGTAATAAGAAGGACCTTTCTGCAATACGGATATTCATATAATAGTTCTGCCCCTGAGTGTTATAATGACCCGCCCCCTGTCAAGTAGACAGCGCAAAAAACAAAAATAATCTATGTAGTAACCAAAAGCAGTCTGTGCAATTTGTGCAGGCTGCTTTGTCGTTGGCAGCAATTGGCAAGCACCTTTTGGA
>Ga0255342_1003580_pt1 | contig 17055 bp, 13 predicted proteins | sample wastewater_treat_3_FD_192416 | JGI IMG/M metagenome (GOLD analysis project Ga0255342, IMG submission 192416) | Wastewater microbial communities from Lulu Island WWTP, Vancouver, Canada - plant14 | ecosystem: Engineered > WWTP > Wastewater > Unclassified | place: Canada: Vancouver, British...
CGCGCTTGGGTTCGAAGCCAGGCTCCGCCCCCAAACTCTGGGCGCGGGCGTAGTCCAGCAAGCGGTCAAGCATTGGCGGCCTCCTTCGGAGGCTTCCGCACCTCCGGCGAATCGAAGTCCGGCACCGCCATCACGCCGCCGCGCAGATTCGCCTCGAACAGCGTGATGAACGGCCTGTCGGTGCATTCGCCCGGCCGCGAGAGGTCGAACACATCGTAAAGCATCCACCCGATGTGCGCATCTATCGAAGCGGGCGGCGGTCCTTCCTCGCCGTGTTCCAGCAGCTGGTAGAACGCCGGGAACTCACGGCAGCCGAAGTACGGCTGTTGGAAGCACTTGCCCGCGCCAGCGATGCGGCGGAACTTCGCCTCCATGGACACGAGCTCGTCCTGATAGCCGTTCCACGGCCGAATCTCGGCGTGAAGCCGGTAACGGACGTTCTTGAGCGCCATGGTCTGGCGCGGTGTGTTGGCCTCTTCCCCGGCGCCGGCCCGCAACGGCTGCGGCTCTGCCGTGCCGGACATCCACTGACCAATGGTCCGCTCCGAGGGCGTCTTATCCTTCACCTCGTTGCGCCGCAGGGCAATGTAGCCGGGCGGCGACAGCACCTCCACCTTCAGCACCTGCCAGCGGTACTTGTGCCGGTTGACGCAGATGGCGTCGAAGATGCCTCGCGCCGCCGATGGCGTGATGACCGGGTAGCTGAAGCGTTCCACTTTGAGTTCGGGCCGGGTGAAGCACGCCAGGCTCCCCCAGACCTCAAGCGTTTGACGCGACGGCGTCATAGTGTTCCTCCTCTTCTATGCGATAAGCACCTGGGACTCGTCCGGAACGACAAGACCAAGGTCGGTGTCCCTGTCGTAGTGGGCCGGGTCCAGGTAGATGAACCACTCGTCCGAATCACCTCCTCTCACAACGGGTACCGGCTTCAAATAGCGGCGGATCGGGTCCGCCGGCCGGGGCCGGAATACGGAGACCGCGAACGGCCGCGCCCGCCTCTGCCAGCTTGCCGTCAGACCCCTCTGCTCCGTCTCCCTGCAGAGCACTTCAAACTCCTCTTCCTCATAGGGAACCAGAACGTTGATGGCGTCCGCCGCGATAATCCGATACTCCCTTGCTACCGCCTCGAAATCCTGCGCTGCGATGGCATCGCGAAGTTCCCGGTTGTGCGTTTCGGGGCGGGCAATATCGTACATCTCTGTGTAATAGCGCGCGAACAGCTCCGGGTCGTCGATGTCCATAGCGTCAGGGCCCAGCCTCGACAGCAGTGCCCACGTGACCGCTGCCGCCTGTGCGTACGCCCCGGGCGGATAGGCTTCGTCCTCGGGGCGGAATACAACGACCTGCCCTGTCTCCAGCCGTCCGTTCCGGTTGCAGCGGCCCGCAGCCTGCGCAATCGCTTCCAGCGGACCCATAGCTCGATACAGCACCGGGAAGTCTACGTCTACGCCAGCTTCCACACACTGGGTGGCGACAAGGCGGCAGGCGTCGCTTTCACCGTTCTCAAGCGTCTGGCGAATCTCGTTGAGCACACGCTGCCTGTGCGCCGGACACAGGTTTGTGGAGATGTGCCGGACACCAGCTACGCCGCGCTCCCTCAACAGGCGCGTGAGTTCAGCTGCATGACGTTTGAGATTGACCACACACAGGACGCGGGGATGCAGGGCCAGCGTGTCGGCAAGCTGCTCCCAGGATGTTGGTTCCTTTCCAGGCCACGTGACGCTCGTTCGCCGGATACGCCCGAACAGCCCCAACTCCGGTGAAGCGATCTCGGCTGGCGCCCAGCCGGTGTTTCGGTCTTCGCGCACAACGCGGCTCAGAGTCTCGAAAGCCGGCTGTGTGGCGGTGGCAAACACGACGCTGGCCCGGTAGCCGGCCGTCAGGCGGGAGAGAGTCTTCAGCGTGGCGATTGCCAGTGAGAGCGGCAGCGTCTGCACTTCGTCGAAGAGAATGACACTGGACGCAAGCCGGTGCAGCTTCCGGCAGGCCCCCGGCCGGTTGGCAAACAACGATTCGAGGAGTTGCACGCTTGTCGTGATGATGACGGGCGCATCCCAGTTCTCGGCCATCAGCCTCTGGCGGCGCTCCTTTTCGGCCACCGCGTCGCCTTCGCCGACTGTCTCCTGGCCCGCCGTGGAGCGCGTTCCGGTCAGGCTGTGATGCTCCACCACATAATCCTCTCCGAAAGAGGGCCCCAGCAGGTCCCGATAGACACGTGCCGTCTGCTCGATAATGCTGAGGAAGGGGAGGACGAAGATCAGGCGCCGGGCAGATACCTGCTGCGCGTGCCGGAGCGCGAACGCAAGCATCGCCAGTGTCTTTCCCGCACCGGTGGGCGCCGTCAGGGTGAATAGCCCCGGCTGGCGGGCATTCCCTGCCGAAGACAGGCACGCCTGGAACAGATCCGAGCGTAGCTTCAGGAGCTCAGGATCGGCTCCGGGCATCTTCGCCAGGCCTTCAACGTGCTGGCGCACGACCTGCAGGGCTGCGCCAGGCTCCAGGCTTGGCGCCGCGCGCCTCGCCTGTCCGTGGTTGAAGTGGCGCTCGGTGTCCAGAAAGTCCGCGTCGACCAGCGCCGAAAACAGCATGCGGATGTCCAGCATAGCTGAGGCGGTCTGCTGAATACTCTTTCCGTAGATCGACGGGTGAGGGTCTGCAGGGTCCAACCCGGCCGCATGGAGCATGTCCAGCAGCCTGCCGGGATCGTCAACGGAAAGCGCAGGTCCGTCGGGGTGCCTCGCTCCCCAACTGCCCGGATCCAGCAGGCGCAGGGTGTTCTTGTCAACCTGCCTGAGACCTTGATGGTGACCTTGTACCGCCATCGCCACAGCGAGGTTGCGATACCTGGTGATGGCCGCCCAGGCTCCTGGCGACCAGTGGTCCACGTTGCTCGCCTGCCCCCGAAGACGTTTCTGGAACAGGTCTCCGGCCTTTCCGGCGTCGTGCAGCAGTCCGGCAAGGCGTGCTTCATCGCCCGCTCCGAACGGGGCGCCGAACTGCGCGGCCAGTTCGGCAACCGCCCGGAGGTGGTCATCCAGCCGGTGCCAGTTATCCGAGCCTTCCGGCGGCGTGTGCGCGAAGAGCGGTATCGGCGTGCGTTCGTCTGTATTCATCGGTCGGCTGCTGCCTCCGCCGCTATATTAGCACATGCCACTGACAAATTCTGTCAGTGAGCGCCAGATAGCCCGCCAGCCCGAGATGGGAGCGCAGTTCCCCCGGACACAGTGCGGCCAGCAGAGATGGCCGCACATCAGGCAACAACCAACAACCAACAACCAACAACCAGCAACCAACAGCTAGCAACCAGCAACCAGCAACCAGCAACCAACAACCAGCAACATCCGACGAATTGACAGCCCCCCGCCGCCTGACTATACTGCCTCTTGCCGCGAAATCCACCGTCGTCGTGCGGGAATTCGGCTGGCGGAGATCACGGTTCACGGGGCCAGATGCAAAAGCACGAAACAGGCGACGTTCTGGACAGGACTGCTCAGGAAGTGGTAAAGGTTGCCGCATTCCCCACGCGATTCGCGTTCGAGCAGTTGTTCACGTTTCTGGACAACGTCGGGGAGGCCGTCATTCTGCTCGCCCGCGCCATCGGCTCCGCGCTCTCAAAGCGTGCTGTCTGGGTGGACTCCCTGACCTACATGGGGGTGCTGGGCGTCAACTCGCTGATGATCGTCGTTGTGACGGTGACGTTCTCGGGCATGGTCCTCTCGCTCTATTCGAGCCTGCTGGCCGTCAGGTACGGGGCGGGCGGCTATGTCGGCGGAGGGCTCGGGCTCTCGATTGTGCGCGAGATGGCGCCCGTGGTGACAGCGGTCGTCGTTACCGCCCGGGCAGGGTCGGCCATTGCCGCCGAAATCGGGTCCATGAAGGTCAGCGAGCAGATTGACGCCCTCAGATCTCTGTCCATCGGTCCCATCGAATACCTTGTGGCGCCGCGTATTGTGGCGGGTGTGGTCGTGTTTCCCATGCTCACGGCGTTCGCCAATGTCTCCGGGCTTGTGGGCGGCTACCTGGTTGCCGTCGCGAACCGTGTCCCCGGAGGAAGCTTCGAACAATCGCTCGCGCAGATGGTCACGGGACGCGACATCACCATGGGGCTCATCAAGGCGGCGGTCTTCGGTCTGGTTGTTACTCTCGTCTGCTGTCAGCAGGGGCTTCGTACCACCGGGGGCGCCACGGGCGTCGGGCGCTCCACGACCAACGCCGTCGTCATCAGCATTGTGGTCATCTACATGGTCAACTTCTTCCTGGCCATGCTGATGTTCGGGCCGGGGGTGCGGACTTGAGCGCCGCGCCGGAAGAGCAGGCGGTCGTCGTGGGCGGGCTCGTCTTCACCCGCGACAGCCGCGTCATCCTGAACGGGGTCAACCTCTCAGTCAACCGGGGCGAGATCGTGGGCATCATCGGCTCGTCCGGCTCGGGCAAGAGCACGCTGATCAAGTGCATGGCTGGCCTTCTGGCGCCGGCCGCGGGAACCGTGCGCCTGTGCGGCAAGGAGATCGCCGGCCTCGGCGAGAAGAGCCTCCTGAATGCCCGCGCCAACGTCGGCTTCGTCTTCCAGTACTCCGCCCTTTTCGACTCGATGACCGTGTTCGAGAACATCGCACTTGCGCCAATGCGCCGTTTGGGGTACACCAGAAAGACCGCTGCCGCTCTCGTTAGGGACACGCTGGCGCTTGTGCACTTGAGCGGCACGGAGGGGCTGTATCCCAGCCAGTTGTCGGGAGGAATGGCGAAGCGGGTGGGGCTCGCGCGGGCGCTTGCGACGAGTCCGCAGGTGCTGTTCTACGACGAGCCGACCAGCGGCCTCGACCCGCCCACCGCCCGCTCCATTGACGAGCTTATCGCGGAGACGAGGCGGCGGCTGGGCCTGACGTCGGTGGTCGTGTCGCACGATGTGGGCGCGCTAGCGCGCATCGCCGATCGCATCGCCCTGCTCCACGACGGCGCCGTCGCGGTCTATGCGCCGCCCGGCGAGTTTCTGGCGTCGGAGCACCCGGTCATCCAGCGATTCGTGCAGGCCGGAGCCGGCGGCGCCGTGGGCCCGAGTTGATCGAGATATGGAATCGAACCGACTCAGAAACCTGAAGGTTGGCATTGCGGCCATCGTGAGCTGCCTGCTGCTCGGATTCTCGTACTGGTATGTCGGGTCGCTGCGCCTGGCGTCCGGAACATACCTTCTGAAAGCCATCTTCCCGAGCGCGCAGGGGCTGGAGAAAGGCACGCCTGTCATGATAGCGGGCGTCCGGGTCGGCGATGTCTCCGATGTCCGACTGAACTCCTCGAACAAAGCCGAGATCGAGCTTCGCATCAACGACCGTGTCGTGGTCCCGAAAGGTTCGCGTGTCCGTCTTGCGTCGCGCTCGGTGCTGGGCGACCCGTACGTCGAAGTCGTGCCGGGCCCGGTGAGCGCGGGCCCGCTGACCGGCGGCGAGACGCTGCCCGGCCAGCCGCAGGTGAGCCTCGACGATCTGCTTCCGAAGGTCGCGTCCGTGCTCGAAAGGCTGGATAAGGTCGGGGCTTCGGCGGACAAACTGCTGTCCGATAAGTCTCTGCACCAGAATCTCGAGGCGGCCGCCGTAAACCTCAGGCTTGCGTCCGCCGCCGGGCTCGGCCTGATCACCGACATGCGGGGCGTCGCCGCCGAGAACCGGGACGAGGTGAACAAGACCACCAGCAGCCTCGCGGGCGCCATGGAGAACCTTCAGGTCGCCACACAGCACATCGAGGAGTTCCTGAGCGGGACGGGCAGCGGTGACCTGCGCGTCATCGTCGCCAACCTGAAGCAGGCGTCCGCCGATATCGGCAACGCGGCGGACAACGCAAAGAAGATCACCGACATGCCCGGAATGCCGGGCATGAAGCAAGACCTGGAGCAGAGCATCCGGAACCTCCGCGAGACCACCGAGGGCGCCAAAGCCATCGTCGAGCGTGTGAGCAAGGTCGTCGGGGTTGGCCCTCAGGCATCCGGAGCGGAGGAGCGGCCGCAGCCGCCGCCGGTGCCCTCCGGCAAGGGGCCGAAGGTGGACTTCCTGTTCGATTCCGACCGGGGCAAGTTCCGGACCGATGTGAACTTCACCCATCAGCTGCGAAGCGGAGACTTCCTGCGCATCGGCGGATACGACCTGGGTGAGAACACGAAACTGAACCTGCAGGCCGGAAGAATCCTGAAACCCGGCCATGCTTTTCGCGGCGGCCTCTACCAATCGAGGCTCGGTATCGGGTATGATTGGCAGGCAAGCGATAAATGGATGCTCCAGGGCGATCTCTACCGGCCCAACGCTCCGCGCGTGGATGTGAAAGGGCTGATAGACCTGACTCCGGGGTACGGGGGGTGGTTGGGCTTCGAAGATATCGGCGGCAGCAATCGGGCTGTCGCCGGAGTGCAGTTCAAGTTCTAGCGCGGCGGGAGGCTGACGGCAGCCAGCGCGCTGTCCGCCCGCGGACCTGTTCCGGATAGGCAAGAGATGAAAGTTATTCTTACCAGAGACGTTCCGAATGTCGGGAAGCACGGGGAAGTGGCGAATGTCGCCGAGGGGTACGCCCGCAACTTCCTTTTCCCGAGAAAGCTGGCCGTCGAGGCGACGAAGGGCAACCTTCAGGCCATCGAGCGGCAGCACGCCCTCGAGGTGCGGCTCGGCGAGCATCGCGTGGCCAACGCGAAGGTTGCCGCGGGGCAGCTCGAAGGGGCGAAGATCGTCATTCGCCACAGGGCGGGGTCCGGGACGAAGCTGTTCGGCTCCATCACCGCGCAGCATATAGCCGAGGCGGTCAAAGAGCAGCTTGGCGTGGACGTGGACCGGCGGAAGATCGATCTGGACAAGCCGATCCGTTCGATAGGCGAGTTCGACGTGCCGATCCACCTCCATCGCGAGGTCGTGACCACGATCAAGCTCGAGGTAGCGCCCGAAGAGGCCGGTTAAGCGGGATCCCGCGCTCCCGCCCCGGAGGCGCGCCTATGCTCCGGGGGCCTGCTGACAACTGCGCCGGCGTAGCCGCCGCGCGCTCTTCCCTGGCTGGAACGCATGCCTGCGTCTGGGCCGCACCGGGGTTCGCCCGGGGGCGGCGACAGCGTGGGGATGCTCTGTCACGTCGCACTTGTTTCTCGCTAAAAGACACGGGGTAGGCACGATGGAATCGTTAGAGGCGCTCGCAAAGACGCCCCCTCACAATCTTGAAGCCGAGCAGTCCACCCTCGGCTCGATGCTCCTCGACCGCACCGCCTGCGACAAGGCCGCGGAGATACTGCAGACCGCCGACTTCTACCGGACGGCGCACCAGACCATTTTCGAGCATATCCTCCTGCTGGTAGAGAAGGATGAGCCTATCGACCCGATCACCGTCTGCGAGCAGCTCCGCGCCCAGAACCTGCTCGACAAGGTCGGGGGGCGCGAGTACGTCGTGGCGCTGATGGAGTATGTTCCCACCGCCGCCAACGTCGAATACTACGCGCACATCGTCGAGGAGAAGGCGATCTTGCGCAGGCTGCTCAACGCCGCGAGCGAGATTCAGGCGCTCGGCTATTCCGAGGACGGCGATGTCACCGAACTTGTTGACAAGGCCGAGCAGATCGTCTTCCGTGTGGCGCAGCGCAGGGTGGGGCAGTACTTCTCGCCGCTCGTTCCGCTTATGAACGAAGCCTGGGTGCGGATGGAAGAGCTGATGGAGTCAGCGGGCGCGGTGACAGGCGTGCCTACGGGCTTCGAAGACCTCGACGACAAGACGAGCGGGTTTCAGGCAAGCGATCTTGTCATCATCGCCGCGCGGCCTTCCATGGGCAAGACGGCTCTGGCTCTCAACATCGCCGTCAACGGCGCCCTGGCAACGAAGAAAGCCGTGGCCATCTTCAGCCTCGAAATGTCGCGCGAGCAGCTTGTCCAGAGGATGATCTGCTCGCAGGCGAGGGTGGATGCGCACAGATTGAGGCGCGGCGCTCTCGGCGACACCGACTGGATGCGCGTCACGAAGGGCATCAACTCGCTGTGGGAGGCGCCGCTGTTCATTGACGACTCCCCGGACTGCTCGGCGATGGCCATGCGCACCAAGTGCCGCCGCCTGCGCGCCGAGCACGGGCTGTCGCTCGTCGTTGTGGATTACCTGCAGCTCATGCGCTGGCACCGAAACGTCGAAAACCGCAACCAGGAGATCTCCGAAATCTCCCGCTCGCTCAAGAGCCTCGCGCGCGAGCTTAAAGTGCCCGTCGTCGCGCTCTCCCAGCTCTCACGGCAGACCGAACGCCGCGAGGGCAACCGCCCGATGCTCTCCGACCTGCGCGAGTCGGGCGCGATCGAGGCTGAAGCCGACGTCGTCCTGATGATATACCGCCCCGAGTACTACAAGAACCGCGAACTCCGCAAGGAGGCGCGCGAGCATCCCGAAGAAGAACTCGAGGTGCCGGACTACTCGCAGGGCGAAGAGGCCGAGATTATCATCGCCAAGCAGCGCAACGGCCCCACGGGGACCGTCAAGCTGTCGTTCATACCCAAGTACGCTTCGTTCGAGAATATGGCCGACCACGTGGAGGAGCCTGATTAGCGGTCCGCCCGCGTGAAGGAATCCCTATGCGCGAATCTGATCTGAATGTCCTTGTTATCGGTTCGGGCGGGCGCGAGCACGCTCTTGCCTCAGCCCTCGCCGCGAGTCCGCTTGTGCGCCGGGTCACCTGCATGCCGGGAAACGCAGGCATGGCGTCGCTGGGCCGCTGCGTGCCGGTGTCGGTCAAAGACAGCGCCGCCATCTGCGCCTGGGCCAGGGAGAACGCCGTTGACCTGGCCGTCTGTGGCCCGGAAGTGCCGCTCATCAACGGGTTGGGCGACGCGTTCCTGGCGGAGGGGATTCCGTTCTTCGGGCCGCTCGCCGCGGGGGCAAGGCTCGAGGGAAGCAAGGTCTTCGCGAAGCAGGTGATGCGCGAGGCGGGAGTGCCCACGGGAGAGTGGGAGGCGTTCGAGGAGTTCGAGAGCGCTCTTGCGGCGGCGGCGCGGCGCGTGGAGCGTGAGGGCGGGGTGGTTGTCAAGGCCGACGGCGAGGCGGCTGGCAAGGGCGTTTTCGTCTGCTCCACGGCGGCGGAGGCCGAGGCCGCCCTCAGAACCATCATGATAGACCGCGCGTTCGGCGCCTCCGGCGACCGCGTCCTCATCGAGGAGCGTCTGACGGGACAGGAAGCCTCCGTGATGGTGATCGCCAATGGCGAGGAGATCATCGCCATGCCGCCCGTGCAGGATCACAAGCGCGCATACGACAACGACGAAGGGCCGAACACCGGCGGAATGGGCTGCTACTGCCCGGTTCCCGCCATGCCGCCCGAGCTTCACCGCGAAGCCATCGAGCGGGCCGTCATGCCCGTCCTGCAGTGGATGGGAACGAAGGGGACGCCGTACTTCGGCTGCCTGTACGCCGGGCTGATGATGACCTCTGACGGGCTCAAAGTGCTCGAATACAACTGCCGCTTCGGCGACCCGGAGACGCAGGTTGTGCTGCCCATGCTGCAGGCCGATTTCGCCAGTATCCTCGTCGCGGCCGTCCGGAATCGCCTCGACGAAATGAGGCCGAAGTGGTATGATGGCTGCGGGGTTTGCGTCGTCCTGGCTTCCGGCGGATACCCTGGCAAATACCCGGTGGGATTCCCGGTCGAGGGTGTGGATGAAGCGTCCGGGATGGATGGCGTTTCCGTGTTTCAGGCGGGAACGGCGCTGGACGGCGGGAGAGCCGTCACTTCCGGCGGGCGTGTTCTCAGCGTGACAGCGCTGGGCGCGTCCTTTGCCGATGCGCGCGCGAAGGCCTACGAAGCCTGCTCGCGCATCCGTTTCCAGAACCAGCATTTCAGAAAGGATATCGGAGCCCGCCTTTCTTGATCCCGAGCGGCGCGACATTCTGCGCTGAGTCAGGGCAGAACTCTGCTTCGGATTCGGCCAGCCTGCCGGACTTCGGCTGTCTTCGGACAGCACACACCGGAGTCCGCTCATCACCGCACACTTCCCCTGCTCCCTCCCGCCGCGCTCCGCATCCTTTGGGGCGCAGGAGAACGCGCACTTGATCACCCGCTACAGCCTTCCGAAGATGCGCTCCATCTGGAGCGAAACCAACAAGTTCCAGAAGTGGCTCGATGTCGAGCTTGCCATCTGCGAAGGATGGTCGAAGATCGGCGTCGTGCCCGCGGACGCGGTCGAGAGGCTCCGGAAGAACGCCCGCTTCAGCGTCGAGCGCATCGAACAGATCGAGGAGACCACCCAGCACGACCTCATGGCGTTCGTGGGCAACGTCGCGGAGCATGTGGGCGACGACGCGAAGTGGGTGCATTTCGGCGTCACCAGCTACGACGTTGAAGACAACGCCCTCAGCCTGCGCATGCGCGAGTCGTGCGAGCTGATCGAAGAGGATATCCAGCAGCTCAACGACGCCCTGCGGGCACGGGCGCGGGAGCACAAATATACGCTGCAGATCGGGCGCACGCACGGGGTGCATGCCGAGCCGATCACGTTCGGGTTCAAACTCGCCGTCTGGATCGCCGAGATGGAGCGCAACCTCGATCGCTTCCGCGAAGCGCGCAGGCAGATCTCCTGCGGCAAGGTTTCGGGCGCGGTCGGCACTTACGCCAACGTTGATCCGCGCGTCGAGCAGCACGTCTGCCAGACGCTCAAACTGACCCCGAGCCCGGTCTCCACACAGATTCTGCAGCGCGACCGCCACGCGCATGTGCTTGCCGCCTGCGCCATCTGCGCCTCATCGCTCGAGCAGTTTGCCACCGAAATCCGCAACCTGCAGCGCACCGAGATTCTCGAAGTGCAGGAAGCGTTCAAGACCGGGCAGCGCGGGTCGTCCGCCATGCCGCACAAGCGCAACCCGCGCCTCTCCGAGCAGGTGTCGGGGCTTGCCCGGGTCATTCGCTCCAACCTGTACCCCGCGCTCGAAAACATCGCCACCTGGCACGAGCGCGACCTGTCGAATTCATCCGTCGAGCGCATCGTCATCCCGGACGCGTTTATCGCGCTCGATTACATCTTGCAGAGCTTCCGGAAGGTGATGGACGGGCTCGTCGTCTATCCCGAGAACATGCTCGCCAACCTCGAGAAGATGCGCGGGCTGGTCGTCAGCGAGCAGATCATGCTCGCGCTCGTGAAATCCGGGCTGCTTCGAGACGAAGCGTACAAACTGGTTCAGAGGAACGCCGCCAGGGCGTGGGAGGGGGCGTCGTTCCGGGATTGCCTCCAGTCCGACGCGGATGTGATGGCGCGGCTGTCACAGGCCGATCTGGACCACTGCTTCGACTACCGGGCCCATTTGAGCCATATTGACCTTGTTTTCGAACGGATGGGCATCTGACGCGCTGCCCGTCCGCTCCGTATCTCTGAAGCGTCGCCGAAAACTGACCGTGCGGGAGGATCGTTTGTCCAGGAAAGCCAGAATCTACGTAACACTCAAGCCGACCCTGCTGGACGCACAGGGGCGTGTTGTGCAGCAGGCGCTCACGAATATCGGGTTCGAAGGCGTCGAGAATGTGCGGATGGGCAAGTACATCGAGATTGACCTTGCCGACGAAGCCGCTTCCGAAAGCAACGTCGCCGACATGTGCGCCCGCCTGCTCGCGAACCCCGTGACCGAGGACTTCCGCCTCGATCTGGAGGATGCTTAGGTGAAGTTCGGCGTCATCCAGTTTCCGGGCTCGAACTGCGACCAGGACGCGTATTTCGCCGCGCTGAACGTCCTCGATCAGCCCACGGAGTACATCTGGCACGAGTCCACCGACCTCGCCGGATCCGACTGCGTCATCGTGCCGGGCGGCTTCTCGTACGGCGACTATCTGCGCTGCGGCGCGGTGGCGGCGCTGTCGCCGGTGATGGGCGCCGTCAAGAAGCATGCCGCCGCCGGCGGGCTGGTGATGGGCGTCTGCAACGGGTTCCAGATACTCTGCGAGTCCGGCCTGCTGCCCGGAGCGCTTCTGCGCAACGAAGGCCTCCGCTTCGTCTGCAAGCACATCCACATGCGCATCGAAAACGCGGACACGCGCTTCACCAGCGCCGGGGCGAAGGGCCAGGTGCTGCGGGTGCCGATCGCGCACGGCGAGGGCAACTACTACTGCGACGACGCCACGCTGAAGGAACTCAACGGCAACGGGCAGGTCATCCTGCGCTACTCCAGCCCCTTGGGCGCCATTGATCGCGCGTGCAACCCGAACGGCGCGCTGGACGGCATCGCGGGAATCGTCAATCGCGAAGGCAACGTCGCGGGAATGATGCCGCACCCCGAGCGCGCCTGCGAGCCGGTGCTCGGCTCCACCGACGGGCTTGTCATCCTCCGCTCGCTTCTGGCGGGTCAGGGCTTATCGAAAGGCAGCGTATGTCTCAGACCAGAGTAACAGACCCCGAGATTACCCCCGCAGTCTGGCGGGAGATGGGCCTCAGCGACAACGAGTATGAGCAGGTGAAGGGCATACTCGGCCGCAACCCGACGTACACCGAACTCGGAATGTACGCCGTCATGTGGAGCGAGCATTGCGGCTACAAGTACAGCCGCCCGGTGCTGCGGCTCTTCAAGCGCTACCGCGAACAGCTCGATTCGGGCGCCCTCGAAAACGCGGGGGTGGTGGATATCGGCGACGGGTACGGCATCGCCATGAAGATCGAGAGCCACAACCACCCGAGCGCCGTCGAGCCGTTCCAGGGCGCGGCCACAGGCGTCGGCGGAATCCTGCGCGACATCTTCACGATGGGCGCGCGGCCTATCGCCTCACTGAACTCCCTTCGGTTCGGCGACCTCGACGACCCCCATGTCCGGTTTCTGTTCGAGCACGTTGTCGCGGGAATCGGCTTCTACGGCAACTGCGTCGGCGTCCCGACGGTCGGCGGCGAGGTCTGCTTCGACAAGTCCTACGCCGGAAATCCGCTCGTCAACGCGATGTCCGCCGGGCTTGTGAAGCTCGACAGCATCGCCAGCGCCAGCGCCCACGGGCCGGGCAACTCGGTCATGATCGTCGGCTCGCGCACCGGGCGCGACGGCATCCACGGGGCGACCTTTGCCTCGGTCGAACTCGGGCCCGATTCCGAATCGAAGCGCCCGAACGTGCAGATGGGCGACCCGTTCACCGAAAAGCTCCTCATCGAGGCGACGCTCGAAGCTCTGCAGACGGGCCTCATCGCGGGAATCCAGGACATGGGCGCCGCGGGCATCACCTGCAGCACCTGCGAGACCGCCGCGAAGGCTGGAACGGGGATGGAGATTGACGTCGCGCTCGTGCCGCAGCGCGAGTCCGGCATGACCCCCTACGAGATCATGCTCTCCGAGTCGCAGGAGCGGATGCTCGCGATCGTGCAGAAGGGGCGCGAGGACGAGGTCGCGTCGGTCTTCAAGAAGTGGGGCCTCAACGCTGTCGTGATCGGGCATGTGACGGACGACGGGCTGGTGCGCGTCAGGCATCACGGCGAGGTCGTCGCCGAAGTCCCCGCGAAGTCGCTCGCCGACGAATGTCCCACCTATCAACTCGAGGCGGACGAACCGGCCTACATCGCCGCCGTCCGCTCCAGAGACGCCGGGGATGTGCCCGCCGGCGATTGCTCGCAGGCTCTTCTGAATCTGCTCGCGCGCCCGACCGTCGCTTCCAAGCGCTGGGTGTGGGAGCAGTACGACCACATGGTGCAGACCTGCACCGCCATTTTCCCGGGCTCGGACGCGGGCGTGCTCCGCATCCGGGGCATCGGCAAGGGCATCGCGCTCACGACCGACTGCAACGCAAGGCAGGTGTATCTCGACCCGTATCTGGGCGCGAAGATGGCCGTGTACGAAGGCGCGCGAAACCTCGCCTGCAGCGGAGCCAGAGCCGTCGCGGTCACCGACTGCCTCAACTTCGGCAACCCCGAGAAGCCCGAAGCGTTCTGGCAGTTCAAGGAGGCCGTGCGCGGAATCGCCGACGCCTGCGAAGAGTTGGGCACGCCGGTCATATCCGGAAACGTCAGCTTCTACAACGAGACGCCAGAGTCCGCCATCCATCCGACCCCGGTCATCGGGATGCTGGGCGTGCTCGACGACGTGGAAACGCGCATGAGCTACTGCTTCAAGGGCGAGGGCGACGCGGTCATTCTGCTCCACGCCGGGTGGCCGCAAGACGCCTCGGGAGGCCTGGCCGCCTCTGAGCTTCAGGCGATGGCCTCCGGCGAGCTGTACGGCAGGCTGCCCGATCTGCGCGAAGACAAGCAGCGCGCTCTTCACGCCGTCCTTCTCGAGTTGTCCGAATCCGGCACCATCCGCTCGGCGCACGATGTCGCGGAGGGCGGGCTCGCGGTGTGCCTGGCCGAATCTGCCATCGCGGGCGGCGTGGGCGCGGATGTTTCGCTCGATGCGCCGGTCGAACCCGCCGCGGCGCTTTTCGGCGAGCCGGCGGGATTTGTCATTGCCACCGCCTCTGCTGATGCCGCAGCCGCTATAATAGAGACTGCGCGGGCGCGGGGCATCGAAGCCGCGCGCGTCGGCGTCACGGGCGGCAGCCGTCTTTGCATCAGCGTAAACGGCGAGCGGCTCGTGGACGTGGACCTCGCCGCCGCGGCCGGGGCCTATCAGAACTCCATCGGGAGCATAATGGACCGTTCGTAACCCCCGTCTGCCGGCCGCGCGGGCCGGCGGGTTGCGCCCTATAACCTATGAGATATCTGGAAGACAGCGACCATCTGAACGAGGAATGCGGGATATTCGCCATCTGGGCCCCCGGCGAGGACGTCGCCCGCATCGCCTACTTCGGGCTCTTTGCGCTTCAGCACAGGGGGCAGGAGGGCGCGGGGATTGCCGTCCGCGACGGCGAGACCTTGAAGGTGCACAAGAACATGGGCCTGGTCACGCAGGTCTTCAAGGATGAGAGCACCCTCAGCGGGCTCACGGGCTGCGCGGCCATCGGCCACAACCGCTACTCCACCACCGGGTCCAACAACCTGCTGAACACTCAGCCTATCGTCACCCCGTCCAAATGGGGCGACATCGCCGTGGCGCATAACGGCGGGCTGGTGAACGCGGTCGAAGTCCGCCGTCAGCTCGAGATGTTCGGGGTGCAGTTCCAGACATCCAACGACACCGAGGCCATCGGGCAGTTCATCGCCAATCAGGAGTTCGACGACATCGAAGAGGCCATCGCGCAGGCGATGATGACCATTCGCGGCGCGTACTCCGTCGTGATGCTTACGCCGAAGGCCCTCTATGTGTTTCGCGACAGCTACGGGGTGCGGCCGCTGTGCATGGGGCGGCTCAACGGCGGGCATGTCGTGTTTGCCAGCGAAAGCTGCTCGCTGAACACCGTCGGCGCCCATTATATGCGCGACATCGAGCCGGGCGAGCTGGTCATCGTGGACGATCAGGGGGTGCGGTCGCGGCAGGTAATGCCGTGCACCCGGCATTCCATCTGCGTGTTCGAGTTCATCTACTTTGCCCGCCCTGACTCCAAGATGTACGACAAGAGCGTGCACGCCGTGCGCGAGCGGCTGGGGCATGAGCTTGCGCTCGAGCACCCGGCGCCGGGCGCTCATCTCGTCTTTCCGATACCGGATACCGGCACGCCCGCCGCCATCGGCTTTGCGCAGGCGTCCGGCACCAAGTACGGCGAAGGGGTCATCAAGAACCGCTACATCCACCGGACGTTCATCAACCCCGACCAGCGCATGCGCGAGCTTGGCGTCCGGATGAAACTGACGCCGCTGCGCGAAAACCTTGCGGGCAAGCGGGTGGTGATGGTGGACGATACCATCGTCCGCGGAACGACAACCGCCGCCACAGTGCGGATGCTCAAGGAGGCCGGCGCGGCGGAGGTGCATGTGCGCATCACCGCGCCTCCCTACCGCTACCCCTGCTTCTACGGAATAGACACCGGCAACACCAGCCAGCTTATCGCCGCGAACATGGACGTGGACGCCATCCGCGAAAAGATCGGCGCGGACACGCTCGGGTATCTCAGCCTGCGCGGGCTCATCCGGGCGGTGGGGCTGCATCGCAACAACATGTGCATGGCGTGTCTGGACGGGCGCTATCCGATTGCCCTGCCCGACGAGACGCTCACAAAAGAGGTCTTCGAAATGGGCCCGGAGTCTGCTCCGGCGGCCGCGGGGGCGGCTGACTGACGGGGCTCGGCGTGCGGTTCCTTCGCTCTGACATCGAAAGGTGTGAAACTATGGATGATCAACTGACCTACCGCGACGCTGGCGTTGATATTGACGCCGGGATGGATGCGGTGGAGAAGATGAAGGAGGCCGTCAGGCGAACGTACACCCCGGCGGTCATCTCCGGAGTCGGCTCGTTCGCCGGGCTGTTCAGCGCGGGCTTCGCCGGGTACGACGAGCCCTGCCTCGTCTCCAGCATAGACAGCGTCGGCACCAAGATCAGCGTCGCCTGTGCTCTGAAGCGCTACGAAGGGGTGGGGCGCGATCTCGTAAACCACTGCGTCAACGATATCCTCGTCACCGGCGCGAAGCCCCTGTTCTTCCTCGATTACTATGCGTCGGGCAAGCTCGAACCCGAAGCCGCCGCGGAGATGGTCTCCGGCGCGGCCGAGGCGTGCATCGAGAACGGGTGCGCTCTCATCGGGGGCGAGACGGCGGAATTGCCGGGCATCTATGTCGCGGGCGAGAGCGACTTCGCCGGGTGCATCGTCGGCGTCGTGGATCGCGCGAAGATCCTGCAGCCGTCGAGCGTTCAGGCCGGGGACGCGCTCATCGGGCTCGCGTCCAGCGGGCTGCACACGAACGGGTTCTCGCTGGCCCGCGCCGCGCTGTTCGAAAAAGGCGAGCTGCAGCCGGACTCCTACGTGCCGGAACTCGGCCAGAGCGTGGGCGATGCGCTCTTGATGCCGCACCGCAGCTACCTTCACAGCGTGCAGGCGGCCATCGAGCACGATCTGTCTATTCGCGTGATTGCGCACATCACGGGCGGCGGGCTGTATGACAACATCCCGCGCGTGCTGCCCGAAGACGCCCGGGCGGCCATTGACCGCCGAAGCTGGACTCCGCCTCCCATTTTCGACCTGATCCAGAAGTGCGGCAACGTGCCCGACACCGACATGTACCGGACGTTCAACATGGG
>Ga0255342_1003584_pt1 | contig 17047 bp, 21 predicted proteins | sample wastewater_treat_3_FD_192416 | JGI IMG/M metagenome (GOLD analysis project Ga0255342, IMG submission 192416) | Wastewater microbial communities from Lulu Island WWTP, Vancouver, Canada - plant14 | ecosystem: Engineered > WWTP > Wastewater > Unclassified | place: Canada: Vancouver, British...
TATTGTAATTTAATATCATTTGAAATCTATTCTAATATAGAATCTAAAGTTATATCCTAAAATTTTTTAAAATCAATCATTTAATATTAAACCCTAAATTTATAATTATTAGATAAATTTTCATTCTATTTTATAAGTTCTAAATATATAAATTCTCCACCGCCCTTCCAGTTAACCTCTTTTGAAATACCAGTTTTATCTCCTTGAATAACATTTTTTAATCTATTAACCTCACTATTTTCTCCATAATCAATCTATTCAATACTAATATATTGCCGTCCCATTTTATGAGCAACCGCACAAGTTGTTCCAGAACCAGCAAAATAATCTAATACCAAATCTTTATTATTACTAGCATATTCAATAATACGTTTTATAAGTTTTTCTGGTTTTTTTCCATATTTTAAACTAACACCACCTTCACCCATAATTCCTTGCCAAGAAATATCTGTCCAAAGATTACTTAATATCTCTTTACGATAAATTATATTATTTTCTTTTTTAATAATTGAAGATAAAAAAATTATTTCGTTCTGTTTATAAAAATATCTTTTAGTAGATATACCTTTATTTTTACCAAAACGTGGAACATATTCAATAGAGTAAAAATTTTTATCTATTTTTTCTTGAACCTTTTTTAAGATAGATGATTCTGATATAGCTAATCGGAATATTTTATCTGAATATTTATTGTATAATTCACTATCATCAATATTATTAGATTCTGCAAAGGTTTTTAGTCTCTGAATGTTATAACCTTCATGCTTAAATATCGTTATACTATTTCCTTGTCCATCTATAAAACTATCAAATGGTAATCTTTTTCCTTCTGATACTAAAATACTATTATATTCAAATTCTTTCCCATTCAACCTTTTAGAATCAATTATTTCATTTAATGGAGTTAATTCATATATAGGATTTGGTTGAAAAAATTTCCTATTTTTTGCATATAAAAGAATAAATTCTGCTTTTTTTCTTAATCTTTTACTTTTTCCCCCTCCTATAGCTCTTAAAGAATCACCAGTTTTTATAGAAATAATATTAATAAAATTTTCTATTCCAAAAATTTCATCAAGAATAACCTTTAAATTACATAATCCATCATCATTAATTTGAATAAAAATAACACCCTATTTATTAAGAATACTATGAGCAAGTATTAATCTATCTTTCATAAAAGTAAGCCATGATAAAATGTTAAAATTAGAATTATATAAAAGAGTATTTTTTTGTTTTGTTTCTCCAAAATAATATGGTGGATCAATATAAATTAACTTAACTTTATTTTCAAATTGTTTTTTCAAATAATGTAATATAAAAAAACTATCTCCTCTAATAATAAGATTATCTTTAATATCACCATTAATATCAGTTCTAAAACCATCAAAATTATGTTCACCGTCTTTATCAATTTTTTTTGCATTGGTGAAAACTTTGGGTTCAAGAAGGTAGCTTATTTCATCAGGAGCAAGAGTTTCATTCTAGAAAATTTCATCCCTCTTTTGATCTTCCTTAGTCATACCTCCTTCAAGAACACAATCTTTGTAGGGCCAGGAAAGAACTACATCTTTTTTTTCACTGATAAATTCATCATCAACAGTTAAACCAATTTTATTCTTAAAAGCAGTGTATGAATCGGGTAAAAATTGTTTATTGGAGACAAATCTAATAAATTTATCCTTATCAAAAATAAAAACTCCTTCTATATCTATAAAAAAGACTTTTTTCATTTTATCATTTGAAAATAGAAGTTTTAATAAATCCTTATCTAATTTCAGGGCTAATTCCATTATTTTATTTTTGTATAACTTTCCTTTGTCAACAAGGCGTTCATCTGTTTCGAGTAGTTTCTTTAAATCGTCTAGTAAATTTTCCATAGCTTTCTTAATTTATTTTTATTAAATTTTTAAAATATAAGCTCTAAGTTAATAACCTAGAGCTTAATAAAAAAATTATTTCATTTTTGTTTATTATTTTATTTCTTACTTTTTGACCATACTATTTCTTCTTTTGTTACTAATCTTAAAATAAAATTAATTACTGCTAATATTGCACCCTGAATCTATGGCTAAATAATAAAATTTTGATCCCAAAATATTTGAACAAAAAATACTATTATAGCAATAGTATTAATCCAAAAGGTTTTACTTTTCCAAAATTCTTTTTGATTCATTGTTTTTATCTCCTTTTTTAATATGCTTTAAATAATATATTTTTTTTTGCATATTTATTCTTTTTTGTTATTATTTAATATATTATAATATTAATTATATAAATTTTTATAATATATCATCAAGTTAACATAAATGACATTTAAATGAATAATCTCTTTTTAGATCAATTAAACACTCCCAAGGAACATGTAAAACATTAGCAATTGATAAAAGTTCTTTTAAATAAGGATCAATATTACCATTAATTATCTACATAAATCTCTATTTAGGAATTTTTGTTAATTTAATTAACTACTAATCACTATAACCAATAAATTTACGATATTTAGCAATTTGTTGTGCAATTATTGTCATAATTAATTTTTATATATTTTTAATCTTGATTTGGTATTTCACAACAATCACAAAGTAAATTTATTGCATTTGGATTTTCGCTACGTATCATTGACTAATAACCACAAATAATCCATCTGGAAATTTTTCTTTTTGTATAAATACAATACCATTCATTAATTTCTGGCTATCCAATACCAATAATATGTAATTCTTGACATTTTTCTATTGTCATAATTATTTTTCCATTATTATTTATTTTTTAATAATTATAATTCTTCTTGTTGAATTACACCATATCCTTTACATGTTGGACATTGTTTAACTGGTGTATTAATTTTATTTATTAATTCAGTAAGAAAATTATCAATTTTTTCTTGCATTTCTTCACATGAATTTGCGAACCAATCTTCTTGTTTAGGATAATCATGATATCCATCGGGAGAATTTTTATATACAACCAAATTGGTTTGTGTTATTAATTTTTCTTGATATCTTGGCGTTTTTGTTTTTGAAACATTATATTGAATTTTATATGGTTCAATATCAATTATTTTTTCTACGGTAAAACAAAAATCATAATCAGCTGTTATTTTAGCCACCTTAGGATTAATATTTCTTTTTACATGATCTCGAATAAGTTTATATAATTCTTTACCGCTTACTGCACATGGTTTTGATAGTAAAAGAACCTTAGGAGTTGTAATCATATCTTTTACAGAAAAAAATGGAGTAAAAGATATATATTTTGGAATATAATTTCCATCTGATTCTAATGTTATTAATTCAAATGAAACATCCTTTAGGTGTTCTTCAATGATATCATAATGAAGTAAATAAGCAAATTTTACTTCTTCATATTCTTCTGGAAAATATTCTCCATAAATTTCTTCTGGTATATTATGATATTCTTGAATAATTGTTTCTTTAAGATTATCTTTTAACTTCCAAACATAATTATTTTTTGTTTCAGGAATAAATTCTTGTATTTTTTGAGGTATAGAATCAACACAATACCAACCTCCAGCTAAACCAATTTCTGGTAAATGACCATCAATATACATATTTCCTAAGGGGGTAATTCTACCTGGCATAGAATGAATTTGTCTTCCAGTGAGGTCATCAGAAATATAATATTTGCCTTTAGCTTCAATAATAATTATTTTCATTGGTGCTGGTAAATTATAATTGTTTTTTATTAATTTAGTATATTCATATCCAACTTTTTCAGAAACAATTTTATCTATTTGATTAGTATAAAAACAAAAATGAAATCCTATATTTTTTAAAAACAAAAAAAGTGAATCTTTATCACTATATTTTTCAATTAGTTCTTTAAATTGTGATACAGTTGTAATTGGTTTATTAGCTATATCACTAATATTTTTAGAACATACTTCACAAAGGACTTCTTTGGGAATAGAATCCTCTTGATAATAAACTTTTGAATCACAGCATGCACAGCATGCATAATCAGCATGTGCCATAATAACCATCCTTTTATTTATTTATTATACTTACAAAATGTAAATTTATTTTTTATTTTTATTTTATTATAACCTCAAAATAATATTTATTCAATTAATTTATAATTTCTCTTAATTCATCTCTAATTAAATAAACTCCAATACTATTATCATCATGTTTTACAAAAACTGCATCACCACCAGTACCGAGACCCAACATATATATGTACCAATAGTACCCATTGATTTTTTTGCATTTAAAAATTTTTCATCAACAAAAGCTTCTTCAATATATAATTTTGAATAAACAATTTTAATAAGAACTTTAGTCCCCAATCTTGGAAGAATATCTATAAATTTTTTTGTTTTCATATTAATTTTTTAATTTATATTATTTTAATATAAGCAATTCTTTCTATATCATAACTACATATATAAGTTTCTTCATCGGGATGAAATTTAATTTTTTCTTTATTAGAAAGTATAAAATTTTTATTTACATATTTCAAAGTTTTTTTAAAGAACTAAATATACCAATACCTTCATAGATTTCAGAATCTCTTGAAACTTTTAATAAATAAAGCATTTTTTTTCGCATTATTAATCCACTTATTATAATTGTATTTAAATTAATTCTTATAAGGTTTACAATTTCTTCCTTTTCTCCATCCTTCAGGAATGATCTAATCTTTCTTTATTTTTTTATTCTATATCCCATTTGTAATCCACATAGTTCCATATTGAGAATTTTTATAACCAACTGCAAATCCCTTTGGTCTTTTTATATCTTTAGCAACTCCAAATACAATACCTTTCTATTTTAATTTATAAAACTATGAAGTTTTAATTCTAAATTTATTTCCATTTATATCTTTTGCCACAATTGTATCTGGATTAGGATTAATTCCTTTTGTAACTCCAACTAACTATTTATTTATCCATCTCTAATCATTTTTATCCACTTGAAAACATTTACTTGTTTTGGGATCTTTTACTATTATTTTATTTTTTTGTATATTTATTAACTATTCTAAAACAATTCTTTGATCATTTTTATTTATTATAAAATTTTTATTTGTTTTTGGATCTTTAACTATTATGGTTCCTTTACCAAACCATCCTCCATTTCCACCAATTTTTATATTATATATATCTTTTCTTTTAAGAAACTCTTCGTTTACTATTTCTTTCTACATTTTAAAAGCTTCCTATTTAGATGAAAACTAATATAATATCTATCGTTTGAAATTATTTTTACCATATTTTTTTATAGCTTGTTGAATATATCTTCCGCTTCCTAAATAATTATCATTTTCTATATTATTAGAATAATGAACTCCAATATAAATTTTATTATTTATTAAATTTGTTATTTTGTAAAGATAATACACTCATAAGCTCTCCTTAATTTAAATTATCAATAATAAATATTTTTATATTAAAAATTTGGTACCCCTAACGGGGGATGATCCCGTATTGGCGGATTTAGAGTCCGCTGTCCTAACCATTAGACGATAGGGGCAAATATTATATATATTATAATATATTTCAATTATTATTTTATTATTATTTATTTGGAGCTCCGATTCGGGTATAATCCGAAATTTGAGAGATACAAATCCTCCGTTCTATTCATTTGAACTATCGGAGCTTAAATTAATATTTTAGAAATACCAATGTTGTTTCATAATTTTTTGTTACAAATTTATATAAATAATTTCTTCTAAATGTATATCCCGCTCCTGGTGTTAAATTTTCTGTAAATAATTTATCATGTAAAATAAATCCAGATTTATAAGCCATATTTTGAAAAATAAAATCCATATCAAAAATTCCACTATCTTGTTGCCTTATTGTTCCTACTGTAAATATTACAGGATAAAATTTTTTTTCTTTATATATTGACTTTTTTATTTTCTTATATAAAATATCAAAACATTGTTGCATTTTTTTATTGAATTCTTCATAGCTTATATAAGATAAATCCCCTTCTTCTCCAGAATATTTTTCTTTATCATAATATGGTGGACATGTAAATACACAATCAATTGAATTATCTTTTAAATCAGATATCATTGATGTACCATCACCATTAATTATAGTAAAATCATTATTTTTTGAATTTCCAAATTTTTTTTCTATTAATTTTAAATTAAAATCACAAGTTTTTTTACATGTATCAAATCCAATATATTTTCTATTATAATATAAAGAAATAATTGGCCGAGTTGTTCTTCCCATAAACGGATCTAATATTAAATCATTTTCTCGAGTATAATATTTAATAATAAATTCTGCTTGATCGGGATTATAAGTTGAAAATTTTAAATTTTTTGCATAACCACCTCCGCGTGTTCCCTTCTGCCGAATTTCAGTTTCAAAATCTTGATTATCATTTTCAATTAAATTCATTAAAATTTTTGATTTTTTAAATATCATAATTGATTTAGGAATAGTACCAAATTCATTTTTAATATTAATTTCTTCTCTAGTCTTTTTTAATTCATCAGCAAGTTTTCCAGAAAGATTAGAATTTTTTTTATATCCCATAAATTAATTTTATAATTTATATTTTTTAAATTATTAAAGTTAATATAACTTAAAAATCATCTTCAAAATCACAATAAACAAATTTATCTTCAATATATTGGATTTCTGACTGATAACCCAAATATTTTAATCTTGCTTCGCTAATTTTAAACCTATGTTCATTATTATATCTATCCTTACAATTATTTCTACCCTTGTTTGAGCAAAATTTTTGATTGTAAGAATGACATTTAAATTCTTTACCACACATTAAGCATTTCATAATAAACTCCTATAATAATATTATAACTAAAATTATAAATTATTTTTGTTATATAATTTTTTTAATTAAAAGATTAAAAGTTTTTTATTCTTTCTAATTAAATTTTTTATACATTATTTTACAACCTAAAATTTAATATAAAATTGAAATAATTTTTTATCATTTTTATGTTTAATTATAAAATTACTTTACATTATCTAATATCATTAAAAACGATATAGCTATAGCACTTAATAACATAAATGGACCAAATAATATTATTGTTATAACTTTTAAAATTGGAACCAATATCTTTTTCATTTTTTTACTCCACAATATTTTTTATATTAAAATATTAAAAATATGGAATTTACAAGGTCCGTTTATCATCAATTTTATTAATTTGCTGTATGACCTTAACCATATAAATTATATTATAACCTTAATTTAAAAAAATTTTTATAAATTGGTACTCCTAGATAGAATTGAACTATCATCTAGAGTTTAGAAGACTCTTGTTCTATCCATTGAACTATAGGAGATAATCTTAAATTACATCAAGCTATATAAATCTTTTTTCTTTATCAATTTTTTTTACTTTAAATTTAGTATCTGAACTTAATAATAACTATTTCTAGCCACCACCAATATAAACAGCCGGTGTTCCCTTTTTTACATTAATTTTAACCATATATTTATCTTTGCCTCTTGCAAAATTATATGCATTATATATATGAGGACTTGTACTAGTAAATCCTTTCTATTGAAAAACTTCTCCCTAATTTGGCATAAATTGTGCAGTAGAAATTCCCCTATATGTTATAACATCATGTTGAAGACGATTTTTTGACATTGCACTATTTATTTTTTGTAATATTGGCTAATATTGTTTTTTAAATCCCTAACCTGTTCTTAAATAATGATTAATATTTTGATACTATTCACTTACATAAGTATTAATAGCATCTGCCTAATCATCTGTAAAATTTTGATTATATTTTTCTAATTCAACCTATTTAATATATTCATCAACCTTTTTATTTAATTGTTTGATATAATCCTATTGTTTTTTTCTGTTAAAACTAGAAAACTTATTATATAAAATATCATCAGTATATTTTGTTTTGTGGTATAAATGTTTATCAACTAATTTTTTTGCTGCTTTATAAACTGCACTTGATTTATCATAAGTTAATGCTGATTTTACGGTAATATCATTACCAGTATCTGGATTCTTAATAGTCATAGACATGATTTTCTATTGATTCATGTCCTATTTAATTAATTTTTTAATTTTAATCATTTATCAAAATAGCAGTAAGTGGTTTACCATTAATTGTACCAAAATAATTCATGCCTAAAAGATCATTTTCTTTATCAATTACCTATTTTTTAAATTTAAATTTTACAATATTACCAGTCTATTTATTTTCAATTTCAAATTCTTTAGGCCATTGTTCTGCTTTTAATCCAAGATTACTTGCTTCAGCATATAAAGTATTTATACCATTTATTTTTTTCCAAGAAAATTGTTTAATTTGATATCTTAACATTATATATTATTTTCCTTATTTATCATTTTAGTAAAAAATTAATTATAATTATTTATTAAAATTTTAAATTATTATTATGCATTAAATATTTCTTTTTTATATTATATTTTTATAATTATTATGAAATTATAAAAAATTATAATTTATTTGGTGGACCCGGCGGGTTCCGCCCCCGCGTCTTGTTAGTCTATTATAAAGAAATTATTACAAGCTTATCTTATTCCATTTTAATAATCTCTTGAACGAAGGAATTAAGCAATCTCATTCATTTGATATTCTATAATACTATATTTAGCTATTAGAACACTTTGCTAAATAAGATTGTTTATGGACATACTATTTTAAGATACAAAACAATTAACCTTTCTTAAAATAGGCTACAATTAAGCAGCTTGTAGATATATATTATCAGTTATTATACTGTATTTTGAACTATAAAGCGTTCAACCTACTTGTTTCTTTTATTTTTTAACTAACAATCGAAAGCTAATTCGGGCCCCAATTATTAATTTGTTAACATTAAATATTAATTATGTATTAATTACATGTGAATCTATTTTAAAGCTTCCATTTGAATAAAGTATTTCAAAATCATTTTCAAATGTTTTAATAAGAGTAAGTTTATTTTGATTATTTGTTGAATATTCAACAAGATTTTTAAAATATTCATTGTCATTTATAATTGATTGAACCATTTTAATGGGCATTACCGATAAACAACCAGAATCAATGCCATAAATATTATCAAATTGATCACGATACATTCCTGGACCACCAGTATTACCACAAATAAATTTATAGCCATTATATATTAAATAATCAATAAATACCTATGATTTCTATAAAATTGTTCCCCAAATATATTCTGCTTTCTAATTAGGTATTATAAAAGTAGGATCTCCTATATAATATGTTCCCTTTTGAAAAATCATTTTATTAATTCCATTTATATTTATTATTTTTTAATATGTTGATATCTTGGATTTTCTACAACTTCTATTACTAATTGCATCATATCTTCATATCCTTTTTTCATTATAAAATTAATAACATTTTGACTAGCACCAGAAACAAGAAGTGCATTTTTATCTCCAACTTGAACAGGAATATTTCCTATTCTTCCGTTTACATTCCAAAAAATAATTTTAGGTATTTCATAACCTGCTTCGTAATACATACGTGTAATCATTTCAAATACATTATCATTTGGCATTTGAATACACTGATTAAATTCCATATCAGAAATAATAATAATATGAGTTGGCATATCATTTTCTGGAATATTTTTATTTACTGCAGTTGATAAAATAAGCTTAAATACTGCTTCTAAATTTGTTGATCCAGCCCAATCTGCTTTTAATGCATTTTCAACCTTTGCAACAATATCGTGACCAAAAATCATTTGAAACTTTGGACGATCACTAAAAGTAATAAAAGCATCCTTAAAATTTTCATTTGGATTATTTTCTGCCATATAAAAACCTAAACCTAATGCAATACTAATTGGCAAACCATCTCCCATTGTCATACTTCCGCTAACATCAATAACAGGAATTGCACGATATTCTTTAGGAAGTTGATCAAGTTTTGCAAGATTTTTCCATTGTTCATTAAGTAAATCTCTGTTTGTTTTATCCATTGTTGTTTGATTCCAATTACATACATTATGAACAATTTCTTTAATAATATCATATGGAAAAAGTTTTGATGCATTTATTTTTGTTTCACCAGCAACAACTTTTGTAATATAAGGTTCAAGAATTTCATGTCTTTTAAATGCTTTTTTATATTTTTTCATTGCAATACTTGGAACATGTTCAAGATTTATTTTATTCCATTCATTAGCAGACATTTTTTGTTCAACAACATCGGTTAAACTAACAATTTTGTGTCGATATTCAGAATAAGAATTAATAAATCCATTGGAACGCATATAACGAACAAGGGCACCATATTGACTATTTTTTCTTGGCATCCATTTTGCAACAATATTTTGAATATTTTTATTATCTAACATTTTAAATAAAAAATTAATGATTTGATTAGCAGCATTTTTACTATTTAAAGAATTTATTTTTATTAATTCATTTGCTAAATAAACAAGATCATCAACACGAATAATATTTTGAATAATATTTTTTGCTTGAAGTAAACTTTTAAGAGCTAATTTATGGCTTATTAACCATAACATAACTACTCGAAATACACGTCTTTCACCAAGCCCATTTTCAATATCGCGTGCATAATAAAGAATACGAAGTGAATATACTGGATTTATTTGATATGCTTTATTAAAAATTGATATAATATCTGATTCAGACATAGTTCGGGTTGCACCAATTAAGAAAAATAAATCAATAATCGGATTAAGACTTGAATCATTTGTTGGCATATCATTAAATGTTTTAGAATTATTATGAGACATTGCTTTTATAAATTGATTTGTAATGTTTTCCATAATTTACCTCTTTATTTTTAATATTTTACAGAGACTATTTTTAATTTTTTAATTTTATGCTGTTAGTCTCAAAAATTTTAGATAAATATTGAGTGAGGCATATATTATTTACTTTATTTTTACAAAGGCTAGTAAATAATACTGTTTTTCACTCAATTTGGATTTGAATTAATAAATTAGATTTTATTCTAATTATTTTTCACATTTTTTTAATTTTGCTGTTAGCCTTTAACTATATAATATATAGTTATATTTTTCATCATATCTCTGATGAATTAAAAAATAAAAATTAGAAATTTACAGAGATAATTTCTTTTTACCATAGAAATTAAAATTTGCTGTATATCTCTAACTGATATATTTATATTATAATCTTAATCTTTAATTTTATTTAAAGTTTTATTTTATAATATAAATTATTGGTAGCAGTGGAGGGACTTGAACCTTCAGATGCACGGTTTTAGAGACCGCCGGCTTAACCAATTGGCCTACACTGCCATATATTAATTATAATTCATTTTTTAATATTTTATCATAATTAAAATTACATTTAACTTTTAAAAATTAATATAATAATTTTTTTATTTATTATTTTCAATTAAAACATCAATTGCAATCATATCCGCGGCATGAAGCATTGTTACTAATGGACTAAAATTTCTTGCATCACTATATATCATACTAGAATAAGAATCTACTGCCATAAATGCTCCCATATGATGTGCAATTGCTATCATCTATTCTTCTGTTAACTAAACATATTTATTTGCAATTATTATTGATTTAGCTCCATGACCAACTGGAAACTTATCGATAACTTTATATCCCATATAACTTTCCCATCTATTTTTTTCATCTTTTTTCCATTTTTCTACTTTTTCATAATAATTAATTTTACATAAATCATGACAAAATGCACAATAAAATAAAGTTTCTTTTGAATATTTTTTATCAAGTAACTAATTTAAATGTAATAACGCAATATAAACTTTTTTTGAATGTAAATATAAACCACCCTAAAAATTTTCATGATAATTTATACTTGCTGGTGCTATAAAAAAATCTGTTTCAATTAAAAAATTTACTAGTGGCTATACATCTCTTTTAAACTAAATTTCATTTGCAATATTTGCAAAATCCTAAAAATTTTTTGTTGCAATTGTCATTATATTCTCCTAACATTAAATATCATCCTATTCAATAATATATTCATATTCAACATGATGTTTTCTTCTATATTTATCTTTTCTTTTTTTTGTTTCAAAAATTTTTGAACGAAAACGACCATCATATGCACCCTGTTCTTTCATAATATCACGAAGAATACCTAGTTGAATTTTAATTTCATCTTTGGGTTTTTGTTTTTTACTCATTTTGTATCTCCATAAATACTGCATTTAATTTAAAAACTAATTTATCAATACTTAATAATCCAAGTAAAATATCACCTGGTGGACCTTTTGTTTCACCAATTATAAAAAGTCTTGTCCAAATATGAAAGTCTTTATTATTATAACCAGAATTTTTTATTTTTTCAATAATATTTTTTATATTTTCATCTGATAATATTTGATAAGAATATTGGTCTATATTTTCAATACATTCCTTTAAAAATATAGCAAATTGTTTTTGTTGTGGAGTAAATTGTTGATATTTATTTTTTAATTTTAATTTATTTATTAATTCATAAACATCAATACCGTTCACGAAAAGGTTATATAATCTTTTTTTATAAAGTATATCAAATTTTTGTCCAATAAATTCATTAAATTCATATTTTCCATATTCAGTTCGTGCATGAATTAAATTAAATTTTTTTAATCGTTTTTCATCATATTTACATGCATTTGTTTTTAATCTTGTTACATCAAACATTTTAACAGTTTTATTTTTATCAAAAATTTCTTCATTAGATGATGGGTGCCATCCTAATAAAACAATATAATTTAAAATTGCGGATGGTAAATATCCTTGTTTTAATAAAGATTTTACTGAAAAATCTCCATCTCTTTTTGAAAGTTTTTCTCCATTATTATTTGTTATTAATGGAAGATGATAAAATCTTGGAGGGGTCCAATTAAATGCATTATATAAAAGAATATGATAGGGAAACGATGATATCCATTCATCACCACGAAATATATCAGTAATATCCATAAGATGATCATCAACTACTGATGCAAAATGATAAGTTGGATAACCATCTGATTTAATTAGAATAATATCATTTAATTTGTTTTTATCAAAACTTATAAATGTTTTTCTTATTTCATCATAACATTTAACGGTTTGTATATTAAATGAATCTATATTTAAACGAATACAATATTTTTTTGTTGGTTTATATTTTTCATTTTTACAATTACAAATTTCATTATTATTATTTTTATCACAAAAACATAAATATGCAAAATTTTTTTCAAGTAATTCATATGCATAAAATTGATAAAGTGGAATTCTATTTGATTGCTTATAAACTTTATCATAATTTAATTTAAATTTATTTAATATTTTAAATATATTTTTAATTGCATCATTATTAGATCTTATTTTATCAGTATCTTCAATTCGTAAAATAAATTTTCCATTATTTTTTCTTGCATATAACCAATTAAAATATGCAGTTCTTAAATTTCCAATATGCATTTCTCCAGTTGGAGATGGAGCAAATCTAGTTGTTATCATTTCTTTCATTGAAACCTTCATAAAAATTATATATATATTTTTTTAATTTTATTATTTTAATTAATTATAATTTTTATAATATTATTATAATTTAAAAATTAAAATTTTTTAATTATTTGTTTAAAAAAATATTATTAATTAATTTTATCTAAAATTTTTATAAATATTTAAAATTATTTATTTTTATTATATAATTATATATTTAATCAGTTAAAATCATTTTTTGAAAAGGTTTTGACTTAATTGACTAATTAATAAATTTTCCTTTAGAATCAGATAATTTTAAACTTTCCCACTATTGTTGTGTTACATCGTTATAACGATATTGTGAACCATTTTTATATTCTACAATTAATTGTTGTTTATCTTTATTATACCATAAACAATTAACAGATGAACTCTAAAAATTATCATATTTTTCAAATGAAGTATTCATAATTTTCTCCTAAAAAAAATTTTTTTTGATACCATAAATATTATAAATGAAAAATAAAATTTTTATTTATATTTTTTTAGTTCATTTCTAATTTTTTTAAAAAAAATAATAAAATTTTTTTTATTTTAAGTTATAATTATATATATATACACCGTATGTTAATTAATAATACGGTTAATTGCTTAAAGGAGGATTGTAAAATGTCAAATGAAAACAAAAAACAATTTATTCAAAGATCAAGATGGCTTCCATTTTAGTTTAAAAAAAATTTTGAGTTTCCATTTAATGATGCAATAGATTAGTTATTTAATTAGTTTTTTAATTCATTTGTACCAGCAAAAACAGATTCATTTACACAACAATTTGGAGCATATCCTAAGTGTGATATTAAAAATTTTGAAGAAAAATTTCAAATTGAAATGTAGATTCCAGGAATGAGTAAATAGGATATTAAAATTTAGTATGATGAAAAACAATAGTTACTTATAATTTCTGGCGAAAAAAGATCTAATGAATAGACAAAAAATTTTGATTATATTAAAAAAGAATTAAAAAAATCTAAATTTGTTAGATCTTTTTATATTTCTAAAAATGATATAACTGGAGATTTTAAAGCATCTTTTTAGAATGGTATTTTAATTATTGATATTGCAAAAGCACATAAAGATAAAGAAGAAATTTAGAATACATGTAAAGAAATTCCTATAACATAATTTATATAAAATAAAAAAATGGGAGAGAAAGTTACTTTTTTCTCTCTCATTTTTTTTAGGAAATAAAATGTCATATATTGAAGAAATATTGAAAAAAATTTTTTATCTATTTAATTAGTTTAATATAAGGCACAAAAAAATGGATTCAAAATCTCGAAGTATATCAAGAGAAATTATAAATCTATTAAAAATTTATAACAACTACTCATTGTAGTAGTAGAAAAGGAGAAAAAATGATAGAAAATCAAGAAAAAAGTGAAAATATAAAAGTTGATTAGCAAGAAAAAAAGAATTATGGTTAGTTATTAAGCAAAAGAGTCCCAATAAAACAAATTGTTTAGGGAAGTGGAATGAATAAACTTAGGGCAACCGAAGAAGGAATGTATGAAATTATTGAATTACCATCTCGAGGTTGGCCATATCCAGAAACATCACCTCTTTCTTCGGGAAAAATGAGAGTTAAAATACCTACAGGTGAAGAAGAGGCAATATTAAGTTCTCAAAATTTAATTAGAAAAGGTATTATGATTGATTAGTTTTTAAAAGCTATTGTTCTTGATAATATTGATATTGATGATATGGTTTTAGGAGATAAAAATTATTTATTATTTGCTGCAAGAAGATTAGCTTATGGTAATGAATATAAAGCAAAAGTATAGTGTAGTAGATGTTCAGCTTAGAATGATATTGTTTTTAATTTAGCATAGTTTTTACCAAAATAGACACCAGAATTATTTGAATATCCAAAAGGAACATAGATTTTTTAGTTTATAACTCCATAGACAAAAAGAGTGATTCATTTTAGATTAAATACTGGAAAAATAGAAAAAATAGTTGAAAAAAGACTTTAGATAACTAAATTAGTAAATTTATAGATATTAATTAGATTAGCATGTATGATAAAAGATATTGATGGAATATCTGAATTTAATGATATATTATTATAGCTTAGAAAAATGACATCAAAAGAAATTTCTGCATTAAGACAATATATTAAAATTCTTCAACCAGATATTAATATTTAGAAAAAAATCGAATGTAAAAAATGTTTTAAATAGCAGGAGGTAACCGTGCCAATGACGGTGGACTTTTTTTGGCCTGCCCTCTAATTATATAATATTATTAACCGAACTTATATTATCTTTAGCATTACAATCAAATGGTGCTATAACGGTAACATAGTTATGGAAAACACCAATATTTATGAGAAAAATATATGAGAAATAGATTCCTGAATGGTTTAAACATATGCAAAAAATTTATATGCAAGGAGGCCGATGTCCATTTTGGAGTTAATTTATTGGGAGAAAAAAAACCAATGAAAAAAGAAAAAACAATTTTAAATGAAAATTTAGCACATGCTATTTTTAATTTTATATTTAGAACATTTGGACTTGACAAAAAAATAGCAAAAGAAATACTTTCTGATCCCGCAATTCAAGTTGAAATAAAAAAAATGCAAAAAGCAATGTAGACAATGGATGATATTATTAAAAGAAGACATGAATTACAAAAATAGAGAGGACAAATTTAATATTTGTAAAAAGAGAAAAAAAATGAATGGTTGATGATTTAACAAAAATTGATGAATAGCTTAAAAAACAATAGTAGTTAAGAGAAATATAGTAGGAAAGATTATAGCAACAAAAGTTATTAAATGATATTATTGAATAGCAAATAGAAGCTATAGAATAGTAGCAAGATAAAACTAAAAAATTATCTTATCAAATAGGACAAATTAATTAGGATCTTATTGACCATACAAAATTACTTATTTCATCAAGACTTCAATATTAGAAATTAAGTAATGTTGGTAAAAAATTTGCTGATTCACTTAATTTAAAGGATATTATAAAAAATATGCAATATGCAATTAATACTCAAGGAAAATTAAGTGGTAAATTGTATAATGTATATAAAGGAATGAATTCATTAATATTAACAATGAGTAAAAATGCATCTAATTTGGGTCAATAGGGTTATTAGAGTCTTAGTGGTGATGTTTCAAATTTAGCAGATGAATTAGCAAAATTATCAGAATAGATGTAGTCTATGATGACAAAAGAAATGTTACAAGAAAAGGCTAAATAGGCCATGAATTTACAAAATTAGATTCTTGATAAGCAACAACAAATAAAAATATTAAAATAGGCTGGAATAAAAAATATTCAAGAAGAAATTAAAGAAAACAAACAACAAATTCAAATTAGACAAAATGATCTTAAAAAATTAATTGAAGCACATCAACGAGGTTCTGAACAATATAAAACAATTGAATTATAGATTAAAAAATTATAGAATGAAAATTTATTAAAATAGGCTGGAATAAAAAATATTCAAGAAGAAATTAAAGAAAACAAACAACAAATTCAAATTAGACAAAATGATCTTAAAAAATTAATTGAAGCACATCAACGAGGTTCTGAACAATATAA
>Ga0255342_1003590_pt1 | contig 17018 bp, 20 predicted proteins | sample wastewater_treat_3_FD_192416 | JGI IMG/M metagenome (GOLD analysis project Ga0255342, IMG submission 192416) | Wastewater microbial communities from Lulu Island WWTP, Vancouver, Canada - plant14 | ecosystem: Engineered > WWTP > Wastewater > Unclassified | place: Canada: Vancouver, British...
GAAGTGGACACGCCCGTAAGAATAAGGATTGCCTAACTTGTTAGGTGGAAACTTAAATATCAAACTTCTTAAATGGAGCCGTAAGGCTCTTAGAAGCCACCTACCTTTAGGTGGGTGGTAGTTCACGTACGTTTTCGGAGCAATCTGCCTTTTGTGTTTGTTAGGTGAGGCAGCAGTAACTATGGGGTTGCGAAAATTAGTAGCGTTCATAATCCTTTGTATTGTAGGGAGTTTGTTAGTTCGGCTTTCCGAGTGGCTTGACACAAGGAAGAAGAATAAATCAAAGAAATAGAAAATGACGCAGGTTAGAGGGGCGGTTCCTTGACGGGGTCATAGCCCGTAGACGCTGGTTCGAATCCAGCACCTGCTACTCGCCACAGTTTGCGGCAATAATATAGCGGGGTAGAGCAGTTGGAAGCTCGTCTGGCTCATAACCAGAAGGTCGTAGGTTCGAGTCCTACCCCCGCAATATGATAAGCAAGAGATTGTTTATAAATATTCCGCCAGAAAACCCACGTTGTCTTTAGACCGTGGGATGAATGGCAGAACATTTAATGCTGACGTAAACGGAGCATTAAATATCATTCGTAAAAGCAGCGTTGTGGATATGAATATCCTATACGGTAGGGGCGAAGTGGACACGCCCGTAAGAATAAGGATTGCCTAACTTGTTAGGTGGAAACTTAAATATCAAACTTCTTAAATGGAGCCGTAAGGCTCTTAGAAGCCACCTACCTTTAGGTGGGTGGTAGTTCACCAGAGCGTATCCTAAGACTTGGTAGCAAAAACCAACTGACAGTATATTTGCAGTTAAGATGTGCGGTTGGCTGACCTTAAAGCTAAATGTCTGTGTAGTACAGCGGTTAGTACATCTGCTTCCCAAGCAGAAAACACGGGTTCGACTCCCGTTACGGACTGCCGACTTGTCAATGTCGTAAAACTTGGTGAGTAATACTTGCTCGAAGGCTTTGGATATGTGGTCAGGGTGGAAGTTAAAGGTGATACTCCCTGCTCGGAAAGACTAATAAGTTTCGCTAACAGCCGAAGACAAAAAGGACTTACCCCACCTCGGTCACTTGCCCAATGTGACGGCAGAGAGGGAAAGGGAATACGGGATAGTGTAAAGACTAAGGGCAACCCGTTAGTACCTCGTAGCGTCGGGAATCGCTACATTTGCCCCCGTAGCACAACGGTAGTGCAGGTGCATCGTAAGCATCAGGTTGTAGGTTCGAATCCTATCGGCGGCTCTGGGGGAGGAGTGCTTGTAGCTGTCTAATGACAGATAGGTATGTTGTCAAGCTAACCAAACTTCAACGCATACTTAACAATGCGGGTGCTTCTCTTTCCATAGTTTAGGTTATGTATTCACATATAGGAGGATTAGGGTATGACTAAGGAGCTTAAGGAGATTTGCGAGGTAAGGAAGTCTTGTGGTCTGGGTTGCCGCAACTGTGTTGGTAGAGATGAGGGTTGCGAGAAGTGCAACACTAATGGTAATGCAGATGTCGGTGAGAATGCAAGAGGTCACGAGCACCAGATTAAATGATAGGAAGGCAAGTGTATGAGCGAATTTACATACGATAGCGATTACGCTTGCGACAAAGTATCGAACGCATTTGGTGGAAAGACTGCCGATGCGTTCGGTTTCGTTACAACTCCTTTCAAGATTAGGAATAAGATACGCCTCATAGAATTGTTTGCTGGGATTGGCTCACAGGCTGCTGCATTGCAGGCTATAGGTGCTGATTTTGAAAGATGGGTTGTTGTGGATTCGGACGAGTATGCGATTAAATCATACAACGCTATTCACGGAACGGACTTTGTTGCAAAGGATATAAAAGATGTTCACGGTAATGACCTGAACATCGCAGATAAAGAAGAGTACACATATGTCTGCTTCTACTCTTTTCCGTGCACCGATTTATCTTTGTCGGGAAATCGTGCTGGAATGAAGGAGGGCAGCGGCACGAGGTCGAGTCTTTTGTGGGAAGTGAAGCGTATATTGAATGAATGTACTGAGCTTCCACAGGTTCTTATTATGGAGAATGTGCCCAATATTCACGGTGTAGAGAATATGAAACACTTTCAGAAGTGGCTCGACTATTTGTCAGAGAAAGGTTACTGCTCTTTCTGGCAAGATATGAACGCACGTGACTTCGGTGTTCCTCAGAACCGTGACCGCTGTATAGTTGTGAGCATCTTGGGGCAGTATTCATTTCAGTTTCCGAAGCCGTATGCCTTAGAAAAGACGCTTTACGATTGTCTTGAGGATGAAGTAGACGAGCGTCTTTATATTAAAACGGCGAGTGCTAAGGCAATGATTGACAAGCTCGTTCGTGAGGGTAAATTGCCGCTTGGTGTGGAACGCCCAGTTGAAGATAATTTGCCGAAGGCGGAAGATACGGAGGTGAATGACTGGTGATGACAGCAGAGAAAATTACTACCTGCGTGGCGATGCGTGGTAGAAATCCTGACAATCCATCGGATAGGAGAACAGGCATCGAGACGGAACAGGTACTTGAGATTAAAGAGGACGTTGTAACGAATACGCTCACTTCAGTGCAGAAGGACAATCTTCTTTTGGAGCAAGTGGCTATCGTAGACGACATCTATCATAGCCGAGACGAGCGAGTTTATACAGAAGTTTCCCCAGCTTTGCGAGCAGAGCGGGACGGCTTGAAAGTAATCAAGATACAGGAAGAGGTCTTGGACGAGCTTAAGGATTGGGTTTGGGAAGTAGATGGACAGAAATACTCGATACGTCTTCGTAAACTCACTCCGAGGGAGAGTTGGAGACTTATGGACTTTTCAGATGAAGAGTTCGACAAAGCTGCGGAAGTCAATAGTAACACGCAGCTGACGAAGCAGGCAGGTAACACCATCGTCAAAAATGTGCTTTGCGAGGTGTTCAAATCACTGTTAGACCAGCAGTGAAAGGGAAAGAGAGGAAGAAAACAATGTATAAGGAAATGTTGGCAAGTGTCAGAGATTCAAAGAGGATGTATGAGACGGCTCAGAAGAAGGTCGTTGGAGATAGAGGTAAAGCTGAGGGTGTACTTCAGGCTCTTACCTCCAATATCGAGAGAACGAAGAGCGAGTACGATGCTTGTGTCAAGGGTCAGGAGACTCTCAAGCAGGCTGCTCACGCCATTGAGCAGTATACTTCGGACGGTTTGAAGAGTGTTTATCAGGGGCTTGAGAAGATGCTTTCTAATAATCTCTCACAGATGAACGGCGGTCGTATCGTGGTCAATGAGACCTCAGATAGCAAAGGAAGAACAAAGCTCGAGGTTGCTGTTATGGAGCCGAGCGGTACTGGCAGCGGGGAAGAGAAGCGTGACCTTGCCGATGACTGCGGACACGGTATCGGAGAGCTCGTAAGTTTGTTCCTTACTTGCTCCCTTGTATCTAACTCTGCAAGAGCGAAGGTTGTTCTTCTCGACGAGTTTGTGTCTGGCGTAAGTTCGGAGAACCTTTTCGTCATTGATAAGGTTATTCAGTATATGCACGACAACGGCTTTGTTGTGGTTATCAACGAGCACGGATTCATTCCGAGTAACGCAGATGTGTATGAGTTAAAGAATACAAACGGCGTCAGCAAGTGTGCGAAGAAGTGGCACAGCGACGCTCCCGTTTGCAGAGAGATTCAGGCAGCAAACGCTTAATAGCCGTGCTGAGAATGTGGGCTAAACGGTCGTCGGGTCGTTTAGCCTTATTTCATATCGGGGAGCAATATAGGATAAGAATACTATGTTGCGAGAGCAAGTAAAGAGGAATACAGCTAAATGGAATGGAATTTGGTAAATAAAAAGACGCAGTGTAAGACACTACCGCCTGTAGTTGCACGACTTGTGGCGAATCGTGGCGTGACTACAGATGCAGAGGCTAAGATATATTTTGGCGGTGGCTTGCAAGATATGCACGACCCTGCTCTTTTCAAAGATATAGAGAGGGGTGCGAATATTACCATTGAGGCTATTAAGCGTGGGTGGAAGATTCGAATAATTGGTGACTATGACGTCGACGGTGTTTGCTCTACGGCTATTTTTGACCGTGGTTTGTCGGCTATAGGTGCTGATGTAGACACTGCAATACCGCACAGAGTTAAAGATGGGTACGGCTTAAACTCGAGACTTATCCGTGAAGCAGCTGAGGATGGAGTGAAGTTAATAATAACCTGCGATAATGGTATTGGAGCCGTTGAGCAGGTGGCGTTAGCGAACGAGCTCGGGATGACTGTCGTGGTGACAGACCACCACGAGGTACCTTACGTGGAGAAGGAGGACGGTCGCAAGGAATACATACTTCCCGATGCCTTTGCTGTCATTGACCCTAAGCAGGAGGACTGTAAGTATCCGTTCAAAGGAATTTGTGGAGCCCTTGTGGCGTATAAGTTTATCCAGTATATCTATACTCACGAGTTGGCAGGTGCTTCTTACGGGAATGTTTATGCAGATAGGCACTTCGATGATGAGTTACTCCAGCTCGCTGCTCTTGCTACTGTGTGTGACATAATGGAACTGCGTGATGAGAATAGAACGCTGGTACGCTACGGACTTGAACAGATGACTAACAATCCTGCTCAGGGAATACGTCAGTTGATAGAGGTGCAGTCCTTAGAGGGTAAGGAGATAACTGTTTATCATATAGGCTTCGTGCTCGGACCCTGCATCAACGCTGCGGGACGTCTCGACTCTGCCGAGAGGGCTCTGTCGTTATTACTTTGCGAGAATGATATGGATGCTGTGCAGATTGCAAAGGATTTAAGTGAGCTGAACACCACACGTATCGCTATGACTGAGGCTTCAGTTAAGGCAGGTACGGAGTTGCTCGACTCACAGAAAGTGCAGGTGGTATATCTGCCAGAGTGTCACGAAAGCATTGCGGGTATTGTTGCAGGAAGATTAAAAGATGCTTCGCATAAGCCAGTGCTTGTGGCTACACGAACAGTGGGAAGAAATTGTAAAGGTTCGGCTCGCTCGATAGAGGCGTACCCTTTGTATCACGAGATGACAAAGGTTAAGGAGCTGTTTCAGGGATTCGGTGGTCACGCATTAGCAGCAGGTTTTTCGATGGAGCTCGATAAGTTGGACGAGTTAAGGAAGCGTTTGAACGCAAACTGTACCCTTACGGACAGAGATGTGAGTGGTAATCTTAGCATAGATATGCTTATGCACCTGTCGGATGTAGATGCAGATTTTGCGGATATGATAACTACATTGGAGCCTTTTGGAACAGGCAATAGGAAGCCTTTGTTTCTCTGTCCGAATTTGCGTCTGGTACGAATGAAGATGATGGGGAAAACTGGAAAGGCAGCTCGCCTTACTGTTAAGGACGGTACGGAGGAGTGCGAAGTCGTGACTTTCAAACAGGCGGAGGCTCTTGTTATGGGGGTAGCAAGTAAGTATAGTCGAGCGACTTCTGATAGTCTTATGGAAGGGGCACCTTTGCTGGATGACGTACGTATGTCGATAGTGTACTCGGTTTCGTGGAATGAATTTAGGGGCGTGCGTTCGGTGCAGACGGTAGTAGAGGATTTCAGACTTTTGTAGAGAGCCGCCGATACGTGTGAGTGTTCACTTATAAACCGCTTTGGGAATACCGAGGCGGTTTTTATAAATATTCCGCCAGAAAACCCACGTTGTCTTTAGACCGTGGGATGAATGGCAGAACATTTAATGCTGACGTAAACGGAGCATTAAATATCATTCGTAAAAGTAGCGTTGTGGATATGAATATCCTATACGGTAGGGGCGAAGTGGACACGCCCGTAAGAATAAGGATTGCCTAACTTGTTAGGTGGAAACTTAAATATCAAACTTCTTAAATGGAGCCGTAAGGCTCTTAGAAGCCACCTACCTTTAGGTGGGTGGTAGTTCACTGTGGGCTGATTTGTCAATCATCAAATCAGTCGAATTTGATTATATTTCTTGTCAATCATCAAATCAGTCGAATTTGATTATCTTTCTTCGCAATGTGCGGGCAGACTCCGCTCGTGGTACCTTGTCGCCACGCAGAAGATGATACTGGCTGGTACCTATTCAAAAAGTCGTACCACAAGGCTACAATTTTTTGGCACGTGGCTACCCCCACTAAGCGTACGTGACCTTTGTGAGGTGCGAAATCTTTTTGCGGCTTAAAATCATCCTCTGAAAAAATGAAGTAAAGGTGTAAAAGCTAACCACACAACCACAGGGCATCATTCTATTCGTAGCATCTTGTATGTACTTACCCCTGTACCACAAAAAGTTGGACGACTACGTGGTTTTCGGTTGAAAAAATTAGTTGAAAAAATTTTTGAGAAATTTTTGAATGTGTGCTGGTACCTGACTGCCACTCTCGTAAGAGCAAAAATCTTTACACAACCCTTAGGGGCATACCCAATTTTGCGTCGGGTACCTTGTTCAATAATTTACAATGTTGAAAAGAATATAGAGTGAGTGGTACATACTCTTGGGTTGAGTATATAAATTAGAAGGGCGTTTTTAAGCCCACTTTGGGTCGAGGTTAAGTTCAGTCCTCTGGGCAATCGTCTGGTCATCCCTCGGGCAGCAATCTGGTCATCCCCGCCTCCCTCCCCCGACGAGTGTCTGGTCATCCCTCGGGCACCCGTCTGGTCAATCTTGTCCCCGTCCCTTGGCTGGCGTCTGGTCACTCTGCCTCCTTCCCCTGCCGAGCGTCTGGTCATCCCTTGGCTGGCTGTGCTGCCATCCCTCCGCCCCGTCTTCCTGAACAACCCTGTCGACCTTATCTTGGGCAACGTCTGGTCGCTCCCCGCCGCTCCTTTCCGTCAATATCGCTCCGCCTTCTGGGCACAAAAAAGAGAGCGGATGTCTGCCTTATCACTCTCGTGCAGTCATCCGCCCTCTGTCGTATGGAGGACTTCGGTTGATTACTTGTGCTCATATTATAGACCCTTGCTGCCCCGTCTGTCGAGCAGTATGTGGACGAATTTTTGGGCTCCTCCCGCCCGTCCTCCGCCTCAGCCAGTTGCCATCCGCTGCCGTCCGCTGCCATCCGCTGCCGCCCTCCGCCTCAGCCCGCCGCCGTCTTTCGGACGCCGCCTGCGGGGGACAGGCTGACCGCTCCCCCGTCTTCCGCCTGTACTGCCCTGTCGGATAGGACTAAGTCCTCCAGAATGACGTCGTCCTGCACGGTGACCATCGTCCGCCCCTCACTCATCCCCGAGAGCTCCCGTCGGTCGAGTCCCGTCACCTCCGAGAAGAATGCGAGGTTCTCGATGCGGTCTGTACGCCCAAAGACCTTGTTCGGTATTGCCCGAAGTCTGTCAGTTGCTCTCCAGGTGCAGACCTTTTCCACATCGCCTATGTCGGTAGTGGTTAAGAGGAAGGATATGTCAAAGATTTCCGACCTTTCGAGCAAATCGAGGAGGATGTATCGGGCAAGGGCTCCGAACCGCTCTATGTGGGGCAAGATGAAGCGTGTGTGCGTCGTTCTCTCCCCGTACCATCCGACCTTGGTCTTGGCTCTGTCTAATGCCTCGTAGAAGAGAGCGGCTGCTCCCTCATCCCATATGTTGCCGAGGTGCCCGCCCATCATCCGCCTGCGTTCCTCACCCACCTCTTCCAGCAGGTTGATAAAGAGGACTTTGCTCTCGAAAGATTTGGTAAAGAAGTCGTCCAAGTTTGCGTCCGTATCCCCTGTGCCCCTGCTGTAGTGAAGCACTGAGCAGTCGGCGTCGACGCTGTCCCCGAAGGCTCGCCAGAATTCATCCCCAGCATCCGCAACAACGATGTCTGTACCGTACGGAACCTGTCTGAGGCTCTCCTCCACGACGCCGCTGTCATCAAAGCCTAAGACCAGCGTGTTGAAGGACGCCCTTATGTCCGCAGGCAGGTATATTTTCTTTGTAAGTTTCAGTTTGTCTGTCATTTCCCGTACCCCTTTGCTTTTAGTAATGCACCTCTCAAGAATAAAGCATTTTCGGGGTTCGTACAAGCGTTTGGGTAATATTGTTACATAAAAATGCTGAAAACTGGGTGCGGAAGGCGGGATGGACAGCACGCCCTCCGCTGTTTTGACCCAAGAAAGCCCTTATTTGGGTCAGAGAGGGCTTTTCAGGGTGCAGGAAGATAATTTGTACTACTTTGGTATAGAATGCCCCTCAGGGAGGGATTTGGGGCGGAAATTTGGCTTTGGTAGCCTTGGTGTGCCGAGGGCGGCTTTGCTCTTCGGCTATACCGATGCCTATATACGACCTATGGTCACTACAAAACATAAGGAGGAACGAAAAATGACGAACGAAGCGTTAACGGAAGTCCGCAGGAGAGAGGAGTACGAGAAGTGCTACAAGACCTGTAAAGAGGGTTGGCTGCTCATCATCGTGCCCACTATACTTTTGCCCCTGATTGGTACTCTGGCATTCACCTTTTACGGCAACTGGCTTGCCTTGGTTATGGGAAGTGCCTTCGGTATCTATGGGCTGGCAGGAGGTGCTATCTACTTCGAGTATATGAGCCGCAGGATGCAGGCGATTAGTCTCGGGATAGAGGACGTAAGCAGCAGGTAAGAACTGTAGCCCGCTGGGAGGAAGCTCTCGGCGGGCGTTTCAGGTTAATGGAGGATGAATATGAGAAGATTGGCTGTTTGCATAGCGGGAGTGACTTTGCTCGCTGCCCTCGGGGGCTGTAGGGTATCTCCGAGCGTAGATGTAGCGGACGACTCTGACGTAGTCATTCTGGAGTTAGAAAAAGGGGAGACCTTGGTGTCAGGCACACCTGTTTTGCCACCCTCGGTCGGCAGTAACTCTGCTGAAGTGGATTTAGGGGACTGACTGCCCAAGTTCTGATTGGGGCTTAATGCGGTTTTGCAATTTACCCGAAACTCCACAAATAGAAAATAGCTTCTGGAAGTATAGTGTTTATCGCATTTTTAAGCGCGGCAAGGGCCCTCTGATAATTCAAACCCTGTGTGACAATCAAGGAGCTGGGTTGCCGAAATACATTTGCCTCGGGTTTTCACAGATGAGAAATAAGCTCAGAAGTGCGGTGGTCAAGGGGTTTTTACGAAAAGGACAAATTTGTCCTGATTAGATTTGATGACTCTGCTATAATACACGGTCGATTTTGCAATAATCGGTATCATATACACACGGCTCAATTAGGATGAAAGAGGAAAGTAGGATGACTGTTAAGGAATTGTTTGAAAAGTATTGTGAGAAAACTGAGGATGAGGAGTACGTGATTCAGGGTCACTGCATAAAGCTCTGTCCAGCAACGGCAGGGGAGTTGCAGAGATTCAGGGATTTGTGCCGTGGATACCTGCTGCGTCAGGACGCCTGCGAAGAGATGACAGCCTTCTATGCACATACGAATAGCTTTCTCGGCTACAACAGATGCGATGACGAGGCTTTGTTTGAGTGGTGGAAACCAAAACATCACGAGGTGTGGCTCGGTAACCTTGACGATATGGAATTTATAATTTAGCTGGCAAAACCCCGAAGCTTTAGCTTCGTGGGATGTCAGCCAGCTTATGAGCCGACATAAGTCGGCTATGTTTTGCGAAATTTGTTCTGAAAAGTCTAATTTTTTAAGTTCAACTTGAAAGGAGTCAGTTACTATGTCAAATACATACAAATCTGGAAGTCATAACAAATATCTTTTACAGTACCATCTGATTTTCGTCTGTAAGTACAGAAGAAACCTATTATCTTCGCCTAATATAGCATCTGATATTAAGAGATTATCTATCGAATATTGTCAGAATCATAATGTGATAATCCATTATATGGAAACTGATAAAGACCATATTCATTATATGATAGAGACTACACCTAACATTAACTTATCAAATATGGTTAAGACCATGAAATCTTATATTACTTATCATATATGGGAAAAGTATTCTGCCTACCTAAGCAAATGCTTTTGGAAAGAAAGAACTTTCTTCTCTGATGGCTATTTCATAAGTTCTATCGGTAATGTAAGTCAAGAAACTTTAAAGAATTACATTGAAACTCAAGGTAAGTAAAATACTTGAGAAATTTAAAGTATTTGTGAGATAAACTTGCGAAATATAACACAATGTGTTATAATAACTATATGAAAAATATTACTATTTTAGAGTTGCGAAAACAAACGGGTTTAAGCCAAAGCCAGTTTGCAAAAAAATTTCACTTAAGTATCAGAGCTGTTCAATCTTGGGAACAAGGTCAGCGAAATACACCAGAACGTGTTCTGTATATGATACAGAAAATCTTAGAATACGAGGAAAGGATGAACTAATATGTTTGAGATAGTATCTAAAGCAAACAATTTGTATGACGTATTAGACACCGATGATGGTGTTATTGAGTCATGCTCATTTTCAGATATTATCTCTTTTTGTGAGTCTGGTGTAGAAATCAAAGGGGTATCGCTTGAAAACGATTCTTATATGTTTGAGATTGATGGCTTACGCTATCATAAAGTAATGAAAGGTTACAAATTTAGACTATATCCTAATAAGGAACAGCAGACTTTCTTTCAAAAATGTTTTGGGTGTTGCAGATTTTTGTGGAATCATATGTTAGCTGATAAGATAGCTTATTATGAAGAATTTCAGGAAAATCTTGATACACAGCCACCTGCATATAAGTCTGATTTTTCATTCTTAAAAGAAGTGGACAGTCTTGCTCTTACAAGTGAGTATCGTGACCTTAATACTGCATTTAAGAATTTCTTTCGTGATACAAAGGTTGGTTATCCAAAATTCAAGAAGAAGCATGATAATCATAAATCTTATACAACTTACAATCAGAAAGGTTCTGTATCTATTGTAGGTAAATATGTAAAGTTACCTAAGATTGGCTATGTGAAAATGAAACAGTCACAGCCAGTATTAGGTTTTATTAAGAATGCAACGATTTCACAAGTTCCGAGTGGTAAATACTATATCTCATTCAATGTTGAGATTTGGATGCAGGAACTACCTAAAACAGAAAAGGAAGTTGGTCTGGATTTAGGTATTAAGGAACTTCTTATTACTTCTGACAAGGAACACTTTGAAAATCCTAAGACCTTATATAAGTATGAAAAACAGCTTGCAAAACTACAAAGACAGTTAGCACATAAAAAGAAGTTCAGCAATAACTGGTATAAACAGAAACATAAGATTGCTTTGTTACATGAAAAGATTGCAAATATCAGAAAGGATAATCTTCATAAAATTTCTCATAAACTTATTCAGGAAAACCAACTGATAGTTTCAGAAGATTTGAAGATTTCCAACATGATAAAAAATCATCATCTTGCAAAGAGTATTGCTGATGTTTCATGGTATGAAATAACAAGACAATTGTCTTATAAGTCTGACTGGTATGGTAGATTATATGTAAAAATAGATACCTATTATCCTAGTTCTCAGACTTGTAATTGTTGTGGATTTAAAAATCCTATCACAAAGGACTTAACTGTAAGGGATTGGACTTGTCCTCAGTGCGGAGCATACCATGATAGAGATGAAAATGCAGCCGACAATATTCTTGCCGAAGGCAAAAGAATGGTCGAACTACAGAAAGTAAATAGCAATTCTGACGAGTTTCAGATTGCTTCGTAAAACAATAAATAATCATTGTAAGGTTGGGCGAACCTGAACATATACGCTTGTGGAGATAGTAGGTTACGAGGTCGTAGAAGCAAGAATCCCCTAAGCTTTAGCTTAGGGGAGCGTCAATGTTACCACAGAACAGGTAGCGCGTTCCGATGGTGACTGGGTTAGTGAGAGGGTATTTCACTGCCCAAACTGTGAGAGCGAGGATTTTGAAGAAATCAAGGGAGACGAGGGAGATACGAAAAATGTATAGAGAAGCGGAGAGATTTATGAAAAGGCACAGAAAGTGAGAAAGATATGAAAATCAAGGATTATAAATGCAAGTGTGGTCACGATGACTTTTTCTTTATAAATCCTATCACAAAGGACTTAACTGTAAGGGATTGGACTTGTCCTCAGTGCGGAGCATACCATGATAGAGATGAAAATGCAGCCGACAATATTCTTGCCGAAGGCAAAAGAATGGTCGAACTACAGAAAGTAAATAGCAATTCTGACGAGTTTCAGATTGCTTCGTAAAACAATAAATAATCATTGTAAGGTTGGGCGAACCTGAACATATACGCTTGTGGAGATAGTAGGTTACGAGGTCGTAGAAGCAAGAATCCCCTAAGCTTTAGCTTAGGGGAGCGTCAAAGGACTCAGTGTCGCAGTTTCAGAATGCCGAGGGTATTCTGGGCTGCGATATTTTTCTGCCTAAAAATGGCAGGATATTAGGCAGATACTGCATTAGACTTGGACGACTTTTGGAATACCTTCTGACTTAGGGCAGGTACGTATTATGTTGAGGACTGTATGTGCTTGCGGTGATGCAGGCATTTGATTATACAGAAATGGAGGTTTACCTATGTATCAGTACAAAATAACTATGAAAGACAAGGGATATAAAATGTCTGTAGGGGAGAATCCTGCGGATGCCTTCGCTAAGGTATGCAAGACAAAGACGATTGCACCTGTAGAAGACCCGATGTATGCTGACGTTCGCATCGAGCTTATTGGCGGTAAGCGTAAGTCTGTGTCATATTACAAGACTGCTGTGAAGACAGTGCCGCAGTCATTTGACAGGATGGATACGGTGAGGGTTCCTATCCCTAAGAAGATACCTGTCGGAGGTGCACTTCCGTCGTACAAGATGAGCGATTTGTTCCCTCAGGGTATTTCATCAGACCAGTGCGAGCAGGTGCGTGACTTCCTGTATAGGACGTACGGTAATCCGTATATGACGGGTAAGCAGTGGGCACCTGAAATCAGGCAGCTCGAGCGTCAGAAGTCAGCCGTTGAGATGCTGAATTCTCTGTTTGTGTATGGCTCTGCCTCGGCGGCGTTGCCTGGGTTCAAGGCTCCACGTAGCAGAAATTCAATGAACCCTACTGGCAGAAGCTACTACGAGGAGTACCTCGAGGGCTATGTCGGTGTGGGAGGTACGAAGGAGGAGTTCGATAAATTCCTCGAAATACAGGTAGAGCACTATAAGAGAAGCAGAAATGTGACTGGTCACGATAAGGATATTGGCAGCTATAAGAGCAGTCAGGAGCCTAATGAGCCTACACTGATTCAGCTTTACTAAGGAGACAGGAGAAATGTTTTACAGCCAGCAGCTATTAACAGATATATTCGCAAAGCCTCGACGCCCGTTGCCTGAGGGTTATGTGCCGCCAGTATATACGGTGGTGGCGAGGTTTGGTATGACGTCCATATTAGGGAGGCATACGCCACGTACTGCGGCTGGTGTAAAACCTTATCTTTGTGTGTATAGGCTGGATAGTGTGGGTTCTGAGACGTCCCTGAAGGGCAGAAAAGTGCCGTGGCTTGACCCGTCTATGCCCGTACAGGTCTTGGCTGAGTGGGGTGACCCCTTTGTTATGCAGAATGCGGGAGAGCTTTTCATTGAGGCTCCGCCTAATTCAAAGGACGGGTACGACATACCTTTTCGAATGATGTATATGCCACTCGCTGTGAAGCGTGGGTATATCCAGATTAGTAACGCATTCTTTCGTGTCGACCACGCTAAAAAAGTAAATACGTTTTGTATTCGGGACAAAGTGCCAGTCATAGACTACGTGATAGGGTGTGTTTCCTTGACCGAGAAAGAACGTATCGTGTGTGAAATGTGTGCAGCTCTGTCTGACCGTCGATTTCCAGTGATTTCCTGCGGAAGGAAGGCGTCCTGTGAGGGCTGTCCGCATTTCTCACTGAAGCGACCGCAGGGGCTTTCTACAGGCAGTCAGGGTTGCCGATACAGGCACCTGTGTGCCCCTTTTCTGGGAGGAATTGCAGGCAGTGTGCCTATTATAGGCGGGGCAGGCGGGATGTAGGAAAGGGATATAATTCGGACGACTCCGATAAAATGCTTTACTGTAGGGCTTTCGATGACGATAATATAAGTGAGAAGTGCTATACAGAGGTTTGGAAGCCGATACATTCGTGATATTCAGACATCGGGGAGGAGGTGAATGGCTATGGATAGAAAGTTTTGGTTACTGGTAGGACGTGAGTTCGAAAAGAACAGCGTGAAGTATTTGTATCTGGTAAGCAACGTCAGGGAGCGTAAGAAAATACCTTATGCTCAGTTTTGGAATTTCTCTAAGGGAAATGCTGTGCTTAATGCTGAGCCTTCTGGCGACAGTCTTCGTGGCATAGGCATTGACCTGAATATGCTTCCAAGATACAAAAGAGTGAAAGGCGGCGTAGCTCAGTGTGGTGGGCTGTCCGAGGCGATAGTCGTACGACAGGCTCAGCCTCAGATAAGGGCCTATGTCGAGAAGGTGAGTGCTGCCGAGAAGCAGAAGCAGCTGTCGCAGTCACGCCTGTCCGCTTCCACGGGAGCGGAGCCGAATCATACTACGGTGACTGTTGTCGGGGCAGGTGCTGCTGGGATTTGCAAACTGGACAGACCTTGCTCTCAGGGCACCTTTACGAAGGAGCCGATGCAGCGGGAGGGCGGAATGGAATCCGCAGCTACCTCAGGGACGCTGGCGGTGCTGTTTCCTGACGAGGAAGTGACTTACTTTAGCGGGCAGCAGTAATTTTATACTGACTCTAACTTGAGAGTAATTATACGGGTACGGGCGGAGTACGCCCCGTGCTCGTATTTTTGATTTTATGAGAAAGGTGCAGGTATGGATTGGATTAAGAGGTTTTTTAGGGATAAGAAGAATGTGTACTCGCTGCTTCTCTTGATTTTTCTCACGTGGTTGTGCGTTGTGCTTTTTAAGTGGATGATAACATCTTCTGTGAAGGGCAATTATCAGGAAGTCTTGTGGGACGAGTTTATGGAGATGGCAGAAAATGGTGAGATTGATACCATTTATTACGACGGGGATACCAGTGAGTATCTGGAGTTCACTCTTCTGAATGACGAGACTCGGGGAATGACCAGAGAGGAGAGGGAGTCGTATGACTATCCTGACTCCAGTTGGCGTAAGACCCTGAATCCCAAAACGAAGGATGTCGGTGGTTTCAGGGAACAGATGGTGCAGATGGGCGTGAACTTACGCTACCGTACTCAGACGGATATGCTGGATACGCTGTCGACGATGGGAAGCCTGATACTAACGCTGACTCTTATCGTACTGATGGTGAGACTGGTTACAGGAACCGTGAAGGGCTTTAGTTCCGATGAGATTTTGCAGCGTTCGAGTGTGAAATTTGAGGATGTTATTGGTCACGACGAGGTACTGGAGGATGTGCGTTTTCTGACTGAGCTTATTAAGAATCCTGCCCTTGGAAAGAAGTTGGGAGTAACCCCGCCGAAGGGAATACTTCTGTCTGGACCACCTGGAACGGGTAAGACGCTCATCGCTAAGGCTATAGCTGGCGAGGCTCAGGTGCCATTCATAACCGTGTCTGGTTCGGATTTTAAGGAGATGTATGTGGGCGTAGGTGCAAGAAGAGTCAGACAACTTTTCAAGATTGCCCGCCAGAACGCTCCCTGTATTATGTTCATAGATGAAATAGACGCTATAGGTGCTTCCAGAGAAGCTAAAAACGTGACAACCAGCTCTGAGGATAGTCAGACAATCAACGCTATGCTAAAAGAGATGGACGGCTTCACGGATAGAAAGGGTATCTTTATTCTGGCTGCTACCAACCACCCCGAGAAGCTCGACAGGGCGATTCGCCGTTCAGGTAGATTTGATAGAGAAGTTAAGGTGAGCTCTCCGAGGGACTGGCACGTGCGTAAGGATTTGTTTGAGCACTTCCTAAAGGATAAGGCGTTGGGTGATGATGTGGATATTACTGCTATAGCTAAGCAGACCACAGGATTCACTGGTGCTGACATAGAAGTGATTTGTAATGAGGCTGGTATTGTAGCTTTGATGCACCACAAAGAATTCATTGACCGAGATTCTCTTGAAGAGGCTCTCGATAAGAAGATATTCGATGGTAACCGTTCTAAGTCCGAGAGATTCAAAGAGGATAAAAGGATTGTGGCTTATCACGAAGCAGGTCACGCTGTTATGACTTATCTTGCAGGTGAGGAAATAAGTCGTGCGAGTATTATTGGTACTACTTCGGGTGTCGGCGGAGCTGTCTTCGGGGCGGAAAGTGATTCGGTGTTCTTGACGAAGGAGCGTATCGAGAAGAAGATAAAGATTTGCTTCGGCGGACGTGCTTCTGAGGAAATAAAGTTTGGTGATGTAACAACTGGTGCCAGCAACGACATTACACAGGCGACTCAGTATATGCTTGGATACATTCAGAGATACGGATTCGACGATTCCTTTGGTCTTGTGGATATGAATGTGCTGCACAATCTGGGTATCGGTGGCGATGACGGACAAGTCAGACAACTTTCTGTTATGTCGAAGGGGCTGTATCAAAGCACCCTTTCTGAGTTAAGAAGTCATTATGCCTTGGTAGAGGCTCTGGCTAATAGATTACTTGAGGAAGAAACTCTTACTGGTGAAGAGGTTGTGGAAATTCTGAAAAGCAAGGAGGAGAGAAATGATGCGTAAACGTGTTTTTGCAGGTGTAGGTTGTGTGCTGCTCATAGGCACTCTTTTGACGGGGTGCGGCGGTGCTAAAGATTCGCACTCGTATTCGAATTCGGCTGGGGTAGACGGTGCCTCAGTTGCTGGGTATAGTGACGGCTACTTTTTCGATGAGGGTAGCAGCTCACGGGGCGACAACTTTAGCACGGGTGGCGACTATGCTTCATATAGTTCAGATGATGTATACGCTGACTACTCGTACGAGTTCGGTGCTTCGGGTAAGGGTGTGAAGAAAGAAACCGTTTTGGGTGAGTTGGAGGTGCTCCGCAGCTATGCCTACGATGCAGGCGGCTTTTGTAGAAAGCAAAATAATGATATGCGTGTTAGGAAAAGAGTAATTCCCGACACGCATATTTTTATAATTTAGCTGGCAAAACCCCGAAGCTTTAGCTTCGTGGGATGTCAGCCAGCTTATGAGCCGACATAAGTCGGCTCTTGTACTAATATTTGTAAATTAAATTTTAAAATAAACTT
>Ga0255342_1003594_pt1 | contig 17007 bp, 10 predicted proteins | sample wastewater_treat_3_FD_192416 | JGI IMG/M metagenome (GOLD analysis project Ga0255342, IMG submission 192416) | Wastewater microbial communities from Lulu Island WWTP, Vancouver, Canada - plant14 | ecosystem: Engineered > WWTP > Wastewater > Unclassified | place: Canada: Vancouver, British...
CTGCATCGGCCACGTCTCGCCCGAAGCGGCCGAAGGCGGTCTGATCGGGCTGCTGCGTAACGGCGACCGCATCCGCATCGACATTCCCGGACGCCGCTTGGAAGCGCTGCTTGACGACTCCGAGATTGAAAGCCGCCGTGCCGCCGCGCCGACTTGGCAGCCGCGCGACATGGGCGGATGGCTACGCCGCTACGCCCTGATGGTGGGCAACGCCAGTTCCGGTGCTTCGCTTTGCTGAAGGTTAGGCGGTCATAGTACGGCGCCGAAAAGAGGGCGGACGTCTGACACGCATGGGCAGTCCGAGACGTCCTGCCCTACTATGCCGTTCCCAATCCATTCATCAGGCTTGAGAATGCCGGAAAAAGATATTTCGCTGCATTCAGCATAGCCACCCTCCTCACAGTAATCTGGTGCCAACCGCCCGTATAGCGATGTCGCACCTCCACGGACACACTGATACTCTACCACGCACCATATCGTCCCGCAACACGGGAATAGGGAGCAAAGCAAGAACTTGAAGTAAGAAGTAATAAGAATGCGCGCGGAGTCAGATCTCACCCGCACGCATTTTTTTGATCATGTTGCTGTAATCGTCCCACTCGCGGTACGTGCTGCAACGGTATTTCTTGCCAAGCTCTTCTAAGCGGTCGATGAGTGCGACACGTTCGGGGATCTGCCGTTTTTCCGCTTGGGCATGCGCCAGCAGATCCTTGTAGCGGTAAACCATCGCGCAGAGCATCGCGGCGGAAAGCTTCTCCACCTGCGCGTGAGTGCGCACATCCCTGGTCGTCGCCGCGATCGCGCGATTCTGCAAGTCGTAACATTCGAGCATCGCCTCAGGCGTGAGCCATTTGGCGGTGTCGCAGCCGTAAGGCCCGATCCCTTTGCGTATTTTCAGCAACTTGTCCCAATAGGCCTTCATCAACGGCGCGCCCGCGCCGCAGGCACCGGCGATCCATTCATCAATCAACTGCTCCGAATCCAAATCGGGGTTCCAGGCGGTCCGTCCCCACAGCCAGCAACGCAGATCCACCCAGTCGGCAAGAGTGCCCCACGGCAACTGAGCAACCAATCCTGCAACGCCGTGGTCGCGATACACCCGCATATTCGGGCCGATCGTATCCGCCGCAGGCGCAGGTAAAATGAAGTTGGAAAATCGCGCGTTGTAGTCCCAAATATACAGTGGATTATGCGCGAGTTTTTTCCATCCAAGCAGAGCATTCATGTAAGGCTCGTTCTGCGCGATGGGTGTCGCGAAATCCCGCAATTTCGCGAAACACACGGTTACGTTCGGCTCAAGCGTCATCGTTTTCGGCGGTCTTTCGGTCGTCCAATAAGCCAGCATCACAATACGCACATCGGGATACTCTTCCGCCACCAATCTGGCGATACGGTTCACGGCGATCATCAGTAGCGCACTGTCTGACTGCTCCGTGGCGCGCACCTTTTTGCAGGCCTCGCACTGGCAATACCGATCAGAATCATTGCCGGAGATCGAGAGCGTTTTCGTATCGGGATGTGACTTCAAAAACGTCAACACCTCCTTCTCAAGCTGTGCCAGCATTTCTGGATTGGAGGTGCAGAGTTGCTCCGGGACCCGCTTGGCCTCTTTGTCCCGCCACGCATACCATTCAGGGTGATCCTTGAAAAAAACACTCGCCTTGACCCACCGCCGCGTCAGCGTTTCCCCGACATCCACCTCAACTTTGCCGCCCCAGTTGTCGGGCATTTTAGGCTGGCCCCAGTAGGTCCCGTTCAGCCGGTTTTTAACGGCCCAACGGTAATCCGCGCAACTGCTCTCGCCGTATGCCTGACGCCAAGCGAACGGCGGCGCATAGACCTTAGCGAAACTCCGATCCACCGCGAGCGCCTTGAGTTGCGGCACGGTTTCATTCGCCGGTGCCCAGAAGCGGCAACCGAACCGTTCCAGAAGCTCGTAAACCGCATACAACGTTCCGCGCGGCTGGTCGCCGGTCAGTTCAAGCGTCGTGTCGTCCCGGAAACGGATGCACACTTCATCGGTCTTAACCGCCTTGTAGTCAGTGCCGAGCATCACGACATGCAACCCCGGTACCGGAGTTGCGGAAACCTGCATTTTCACGCCGGTCATTTGATAAACGTAGTTGGTGAGTTCATTCGCGGCGGTGAGCGTGGTCGGGGCGGGATGCTCGCCCACCACCGCAACCGCCCGCACCTGACCATCTCCGACGAGATCAAGGGCTCCTACTGAAAACACCGCGCAGACCATCGGCACCAACACATACACAAACCTGCGCATGCCCTTCCTTCCCCCTCAATTCACTGCACGCCTGTCACTGCACGGTAGTTACCGATTGCTTCGGTGGTGCGCAGGGCACGGTTGTAAAGCCTGAGGCCCTGCACGGACGGCGCAAGGAATGCCTGAAATGCCCCCGTCACATCGCTCATCTCCGGCGGCAGACGGCCCCAGCCATACGGACGAACCGTTCCGCCGTCACAGAAAACACCATCGGCAATGACGGCGATCACCGCAGCCGAGAAGTCGCAGACAAAGACGACGTGATGGCGTTTCCCCGCCTCGATCACACCGGAATCGGTGTGCCAAAGCGCTGTCCGCGAGCCGTCTCCGAGTTCAATCGCCAACGTGGGGCGTCCGCCCAATTCCGAGGTCGCAACACGTACCCCGCAGCCGTCTTCCGTCATGGTCGAAAACAAGGTCTGCCCCGGTCCCGCGTCGGCCAGGTTCAGCCACAATTCGACCGTCACCCCGCCGTACGCCAGATCGCCGAAGCCGCGCGGCACGGTCGGACGCGACGCGGCATCGCCGTCATCCTTCTTTTCCAGCAGCATCCCGTTGGTACAGACCTCCTTGACCTGAGCCTGATTCCACAATCCATCCAGCATGGCGCGGTCAAGCGGATGGGCGCGCGCCACCGTCTTCTGCGCCTCCGTTAGCCAGAAGCAACCTTCGTGTTCGATCAGGTCAGGATAGCTCATGCGAATCGCCGCATTGGGGTCGAACAGAACCAGCTCCGGCTCGGACCAGTGGATAAAGCCGTCGGCATTCAGCACACCGCCTGAAAGAAACGCTGGATTGCGCCCCGCCCAAGACTTTCCGCCGTGATGGTGGTACCAGAAGAGGTACTTGCCCTCTGACGTAACGAACACCTTAGGACAGGCGCGCGGCGTTTTGAACGTCCGTTTCCCGGGCGCGAATGTCATGGGTTCGGGCAACGACCAAGTGAGTCCATTGTCCCGGCTGTAGCTCTGCGCGGGCACGCCGTTCGCGGTGCGGAAGACACAGAGGAGGTCATTACCGGTGAGCGGCACCAGATTGTGCTCTTCCTGAACACTGCCCAGCGCCGGGTTCCGGATGCCTTTGTCACCCTCCGGCAACAGACGGAACTCGAGCTTGTCGGGATCGCGTTCCGTCAGGATATTGGAGGCCTCCACCACCCATCCCTCTCCGTCCCGCATGAAAAATTTGCCGAGTTTGGTGAAGGCAAAATAGGCCTTGCCGTCTTTGATCTCCGGCTTGTCGATCCCCCAGAAGTGGCAGACCTCGCCACGCCACGGATTCCCCTTGTCAACCTCCGTCACGCGAATCGGGATACGGAAGCGTTGGGCCGACCAGGTCGCGCCCTCGTCATCGGAATAGCGGAAGGCGTACCAGCCATGCGTGTCAGACCTAACGCGTCGGTCAGAGCCGGGGAGCGTCACGATGTTGTCGCCATTGTAAACGTAAAACACATAGATGCGCCCGTACGGAGTAAGCAACGGCGTGACCCACGAAGCCTCGGGGCCGCTGTCGGGCTCGATCGGCACCAGCTCTGACCAACTCTTGCCTTGATCGCGGCTGACCGTTGCGACGACATGCTGCCCCTGCTGTCCCTCCAGCCCCTTACCGGTTGTCATGGTACAGACCCAGGCCCCGTTCGATGTGACGACGACGTACGGTTGGTCCGCGTAAGCCTCGCTCGGAATACGCAGACCGTTAACGATGTTGCGCGGATCGGCCGCACGCACAGCGGAAATATCCGCAGCGCAAGCCATCCACCCATAAACCGCAAAAAGAGTGACCCATAAAACACGCATGATAGCTCCCTCCGAATATGTACAGCAGGATAACCGTTTGGAGCGTGCGGGTCAAGGAACGCCGCGTGCAGCACACGAGGTACACGAGGCGTCAGTTCATCAAAGTTCGATGGGGATTGACGGTGCGGGCCGTTCGTCGGTATGATTGGACCATTGAGGAGAAGACCATGACACCCCCTTATGACATTGCCCCGTTCCGTCGTGCCGCCCTCGTGACCGCGCTTGCGGCGAGCATGCACCTCGCCGTTAGCGCACAGGAGAACCCGCAGGCGTCAACCCCGCCTGATGCCCCGATGCGGGCATGGACATCGGTTAATGGCAACGTCGTTGAAGGCTCCTTTATCAAAGAGGAGGATGGCAGGATCTTCCTTAAACGGCCCGACGGCTCCATCGTCGCCACCACACGCGCCAAGCTCTCGCCGAACGACTTGCTCTGGATCGACGCGCGTTTAAATCCTGAGAAAGTAGCCAAAACCGAATCGTTCGCGAAAGCCACTCAGCTTGAGATCAACAAGATGGAGGGGCACAAGAAGGTTCGCCGCCTCATCCTCCACACCTACACGAAGCTCACCAACAACGACCGTGACGACAAGATGCTCGCCTTCCTCATACGCGATGCGTTTTCGATGTACGGCTGGCAGTTTATCAGCGCAGACTGTTACCTCACCAAATCTGGGAAAAAAGGGAAGATCAAGGAGATGCAGTTTATGCCCCAGGAGCCCGTGCCCTTGCGCGAGGCGGTCCAGATGACGCGGGACAAGTTCACGCTCGCGCTGCCCGATCCTACCATCGTCAAAGAGATCTCACAGGACGGGGACACCTTTTGGGAGGTCCAAGGGGCGCCGCCCTATGTCTCGCGCATCCTGCTGCTTGTTGATCCCGGCACCCAAAACATCAAGCGCTTCGATTTCACCTTCCCGCCGCCCGGCAAGGCTGCGATTCGGTGACAACCGAATCGCTGCCAAGGAGGATTTAGGAGTTAGGAGTTCTTTTAACGCAGAGACGCAGAGGTTTTTTGGGCGAGAGGTTTTTGGGAGGGCGAGCGTCCCCACAAGCCGCACTTCGTCGCCGCACTTCGTCACTTACACTTCGTCGTTTCCACTTCGTCCAAACACTTCGTCGCCACACTTTGTCGCTGGCGCAATCGACTAGGTATTGAGACTAAGTGTATTCGACTAAGAGCGAGGACTAAGAGTGTCTCCGCGCACAGCGCGGAGAGAAAGCGGTGCCGCGACCCGCGCACAGCGCGGCTCTTGTCACCGCACTCCAGATCTCGGGCAAAAAATTTGGAGTCGGCGGCAAGCGGTATCCGCGCGACGCCGCTTTTTCGGCGTTCGGCGTTCACAAAATGGCGGCATTTACGCCGCCCCCACCCGCAGTACCCGCAGTCCCGGCAGTGCCCCCAAAAAATATGCGGATAAAACCAGCAACCGCAAGGCACGCTGTTGCGGGCGAGGACGCCCGCGCGCCCGACTCTCTGCTCTCCTTTTCACCAGAAACGCATTGTCTTCGCACATCCCTGTCACCAACCGATTACTGAAACCTGCGCGGTCGAGGTTGAACCCGCCGCCCGCTTCCGCTATACTCTGCTTATCGTGACGGCATAAAGACGAAATTGCCTGGAGGTGGCGGTTGTAAATCAGGCAAATGGAGCGGTTGAAAGTATGCAGAAAAAAGAAGCGCCCGCGAAAAACGGTCTCACGTTGACATCGTTCTTCAGCGTGGATGATATCCTGATTCATCAGGAGGACGTCTCTCGGAATCAGTTGATTCTACTCCTACTGAAGCATCTGGCCAACAGGCATGACATCACGGGGGTCGATGGGTATTACGACGCCATCATCGAACGCGAAAACGCGAATGACACGGTGATTGCCAATGGAATCGCTATCCCGCATGCGCGCCTCGCTGCGCTGGAGCGTCCCTACGTCGGCGTCGCCACATCCGCGAAAGGCATCACCTTCACCGAGGACAAGCCCGGCGTCCACCTGATCCTGTTGGTCCTGATCCCTCGCGATCAACCCGGCCTCTATTTGCAGATCCTGCGTTCGCTGGCCTGCGTTTTACGTGACCGCAACGCCGCGAAAACGGTCGCGGATCTTAAGAGTGCCGAAGAGGTCATGCACTTTTTCGAGCGGGGCGGCATCGTACTCCCCGAATACGTGTGCGCGGCCGACCTCATGAGTAAAGAGCTGATCACACTGTGTAACAATGACAACCTCAAGACCGCGATCGACTGCTTCATCCGCGAGAACCTCAGCGAGATCCCGGTGGTCGACCGCGACGGCGAGATGGTCGGCGTGGTCTGCGCCGGCACTCTGCTCAAGGTCTGTCTGCCGGACTACCTGCTCTGGATGACCGATTTGTCACCGATCATCAATTTCGAACCGTTTGTCAATGTGTTGCGTAATGAGCAAAACACATGGCTTTCCGACATTCTGCTTGATGATTTCGCATCGGTCCAAATGAAAGATCCAGCCGTTTCCGTGGCTGGGGAAATGACCCGCCGCAATGCCTCAATCTGTTATGTGTTGGACGATAAGAAGCTGATGGGGATTATTGACCTGCCCATCTTTTTGAACAAGATTTTCAGGGAGTAATGTTCCATGTATAGCGAACCAGTTGTTGCTACACCTCCTCTACGCGCACTTATTAAAGTCGGATCCATGGCCGCGATCATCGCTTTCGTCGGATGGGGATCGCACCGGATCGGGCTCGCGCCGACCCCCCTCGCGGTGGTTGCGGTCTGCACGTTTATCACCGTAATCTGCACGACGCTGTTTTTCTGGACGCATCGCGTTGCGGTCGCTTTTCTCGGCGTGGCGGTTCTCATCGGCACGCGCGCCATGACGCTGCACGGCATGCTGCGTGCCACCGAGCTTGACATCATCTTCTTCCTGATCGGCATGATGATCATCGTCGGTGCCCTGAAGGATCTCGGTTTTCTCACTTGGGTCATTCAGGCGATCATCAACAGAAAGCGGATGAACGGCGTGACCTTTACGATCATCCTCTGCTGCTTGTCGGCTCTGCTGTCCAGTGTTGTAGACGAGGTTTCCTCCATCGTGGTGGTTTTGGCCCTGGTTTTTCAGGTCTGTGACACGCTCAAGATCCGGTCAGCCCCCTTTGTGATGATGGCGGTGCTCTGCACCAACATCGGTTCTGCCGCAACTATGCTCGGCAATCCGGTCGGGATTTTCATTGGCAACAAAGCGGGCTTCAATTTCAGTCAATTCCTCTCCGGTGCCACGCCCATCGCTTTCGTTTCACTGCTGGCCACGCTCGGCATCATTCTGTTTTGGTATCGCAAAAGCATCCATGAAATGACAGTCGTCATGCATGAACACCGCCAGACGCACCACGGACTGGGCCCTCTGATCCGCATCCCCTATCGGCGCGGCCTCTTCGTGCTGGTCGCCACGGTCTGCATCATCGCCTTCCATCACCAGATCGAAAACATCCTCGGCCTGACCGGCGCGGAAAACAAGAACGCCTTCCTCATCATCACGCCGCTGATCATCGCCGGCCTGCTGATGATCGCGAAGCCGAACCGCGCACGCCACTACATCGAGCACGATGTGGAGTGGTGGACGCTGCTCTTTTTCATGCTGCTCTTTGCGATTGCCGGCGGGCTCGAGGAACAGGGCATCACGCGCAATCTGGCAGACAAGCTGACGAGTACCGTCAAGGGAGGTCCCTCGTCCATGGTGCCGTTCGTGCTGGCCATCTCGGCGGCCGGCTCGGCCTTCGTGGACAACATCGTGTTCGTCGCCGCCTTCACGCCCGTAATCCAAACGCTTGTCGAAAGCTCGTCGGACTACACCATACTCTGGTGGGCGCTGCTCTTCGGCGCCTGCTTCGGTGGCAACATCACAGTGATCGGTTCCACGGCAAATATCGTAGCCTTGGGGCTGCTTGAAAAACGCGGCCATGTGCATATCGCATTCTTCGAGTGGTTGAAAATCGGCCTGCTCGTCGGTGTCGTCACCTGCCTGATCGCTTGGGCGATGCTCACTTTCATGCCGATGCCCCGTCCGACGAACCACCACCCCGCCCCGGCTGAGCAAAACAGTTGGATAATGACAGGGGAGTGTGGAAATTATGCGTTTCTGGAGAAAGGGGAATACAAAGAGTCGCGGGCGTCCTCGCCCGCAACAACGTGTCTCGCAAATTAACCCCATGCTGCCATCGGCGATTACCAAAAAAATGCTCCTGAACTGGGGCGGCGATGCCGTGTACGCGCAGGCCGAAAACATGGTCCGCAAAGGACTTGTCATGAAGGCCGACATGCAGGGCGACTTGATCAGCGGCGTGATTGCGCGCGAATCCGCGACCGAAATCTACTCTAAGCTGAAGGTACGTCCCGACGGAACCGTCGAGAGCCTCTGCCCCTGCTCGACCAACCGTAATCTGGGACTGGTCTGTCCGCATGTGGTCGCGCTCGGCATCACCCTCATGCTGCGCCACGCCGATCCCCTGCGCGAGCAGGCCTACCGCGAAGAACAGCGCCGCGCGCGCCGCCTCGAAGCGGTCGACGCCGCAGCCTATGTCCAGCGCAGCGCGCGCGGCGTGCCGACCCGTGTGCAACTGTCGCTGCCACCGACTTGGACCGTCGATTTCTGGCGCGGTCAGGTGGCGCTCCGGCTTCAGTTCATCGTAGACGGACGCGCGATCACCCCCGAAGCACTGCCCCGGCATATCGCCCTCGCACTCTCTGCCGAAGAGGATGCGCTCCTCGCCGTCTTGGAAGACATTTGCGAGGGGCCGCCGCCCGAGCGTTGCACGCTCGCCGCCGCCGACCTGCTGAACGTGCTGACCGTCGCCGCCCGCGCCATCGTGCAGGTCGAAGGCGCGGGGACGCTCACCATCGAAAGCGTGCCGATGCCGGTCACGCTGCAAGTGGATCTGGACAAGGACTCAGGCGAACTGCTGATCTATCCCTATGCGGTGCTGCCCCACGCCCGCGAAGGTGAACTGCCGCTCTTTCTCGTGGATGGACGCCGGGGGCTGATCTTTGCGAACGGGCATCTGTGGCCGATGAAAAACATCCTGCCGCTCCCCTATCACAGCATCTACCGGCAGGATGAAATCGTCACGCGCGACCGGATCATCAACTTTCTGCAGCGCGACCTGCCCCACCTCCAATCGCTCATTCAGGTGGAACTGGAAGTGGAGCCCGACCTCTTCACAGCCACTCCCGGCATCCCGGCGTTTCATCTGGTGCTTCAAGGCAGTGCCGCTTCGCTCCGTGCAACCTTGACCGCCGTTTACGGTGAGCACCGCTTCGTGGCGGGTCGACCGGACACGCAGGCGGAATTCGTGCAGCCGGACCCAACCGACATCTTGGCCTACCGAACGCGCAATATGCCCGCAGAGCAAGCGGCACTCGCGCGTCTGGCGCAATTAGGCTTCTCGGACGAGGGCGACTCCGGCACGCTGGTGGGCACGCGCGAAGTCTTGAATTTCTTCGGCAGCGGCTACCCGTCACTGATCCGCGCCGGCTGGAAGGTCAGCCTCTCGAATAGACTGCTCGGCCTGCTGGACGAACTGCCGGTGGTCACGCCGGTGGTGCAGATCACCGAACAACGCGCCGGATGGTTCGATGTCGGTTACACCTTCGAGTTGCCCGGCCGCGGTACCCTGCCGCCCGCCGACGTGCAACGCGCCATCAACTGCGGCGACTCGTTCATCAAACTCGGAGACGAGACTGTGTTGATCGATTGCGAGGCGGTGGAAGCGATGCGCACCGTCTTCACCGATTGCCGCAGCCGCGAAAGCACCCGCCCGGGCCACTTCCTGCTGCCGTCGGTCTATGCCCCCTTTGTCCAGGCCTCGCTCAACGCCCTCGACGGCATCGACGTAGAAGACCCGCCGGACTGGCGTGAAAAGGCGGCCGCGCGCAACCGCGCCGACAACCACCGCCTTTCGCCGGTTCCGCTTGGAGCGCTCGAAAGCACGCTGCGCCCCTATCAGAAGGATGGCGTCTACTGGCTCGCATTCCTTGAAAACAGCGGGTTCAACGGCCTGCTTGCTGACGAGATGGGACTCGGCAAAACACTGCAAACTTTGACCTGGCTCAGTCTGCCGCGCTCCGATCCCCAAGCGGCAGGCAAACCGGCGCTGGTGGTCTGCCCCACCAGTCTGGTCGAGAACTGGAACCGTGAAGCCGAAACCTTCGTGCCCCACTTGCGGCGTCTGGTGATCAACGGCCCCGACCGGAACGCGCTCTTTGCCAAGATCTCCGAGAGTGATCTGGTGATCACCTCCTACGCCTTGCTACGCCGCGACCTTGACGCCTATCGGCCGTTCCTCTTTTCAACCGTCGTGCTGGACGAGGCCCAGCACATCAAAAACCGCTCCACCTTGAACGCGCTCGCCGCGAAACAGCTCCATGCGGTCAACCGCCTGGTGTTGACCGGCACGCCGGTCGAGAACAGTGTCGCCGATATCTGGTCGATCATGGATTTCCTGATGCCGGACTATCTGGGCGACTACGAGACATTCCGCGCCAACTACGAGCAGCCGATCGCCGCCGGCGACCGCGAAGGCGAACTGGCCCAGGCCAAGCTGCGGCGCAAGATTCATCCGTTCCTGCTGCGGCGTCTGAAAAAGGATGTGGCCAAAGACCTGCCCGACAAGATCACCAAGGTCTCCTTCTGCACGCTGACGCTCGACCAGCAACGCGTCTACAACGACCTGCTCGCCGAGTCGCGCCGCAAGGTGGGCGACCTCGTCAGCGCCAAAGGGTTCGACCGCTCCCGCTTTGAGATCTTGGCGATTCTGATGCGCCTGCGCCAAGTGTGCTGTCATCTCGACCTGCTCAAAGATCACCACGAACCGGGCACGTATGAAGCGCCATCCGCCAAGTTGGACGCCTTTATGGAGCTGTTGGACGAAGCTGTCGACGGCGGCCACCGTATTCTGGTCTTCAGCCAGTTTGTCCGCATGCTGAAAATTTTGCGTGATGAATTGGAACAACACGGCCACAGCTACTGCTATCTGGACGGCTCCACGCAAGACCGCTTGCAGCAATGCCGCCGCTTCAACCTCAACCCCGACATTCCGGTCTTCCTGATCAGCCTCAAAGCCGGCGGTACCGGCTTGAACCTGACCGGCGCCGATATGGTCGTCCACTTCGATCCGTGGTGGAATCCGGCGGTCGAAGATCAAGCCACCGACCGCGCCCACCGCATCGGCCAGAAGCGCACGGTCTACAGCATCAAAATGATCGCCGAGCACACCGTTGAGGAAAAGGTACTTGAGATGCAACGCCGCAAGCAGGCTGTCATCAACGCCACGGTCGGCGTCACTGACGAAGCCGTGATGCAGAAACTTTCATTCGACGACATCCGCAATCTGATCGGCCTATGATGAACACACCCAGCACACCCTTGTCTCCCGAGTTCCACACCCACTTCATGCGGCTCGCCCTGCGCGAAGCCGCCAAAGCCGCAGAGGCCGGCGAAGTACCCACCGGCTGCGTCATCATCCGCCGCCCGGAATCGGACGAAGTACCGATTGCGGCGATCCGTGTTTTGGGACGCGCCCACAACCAAACCGAGATGTTGAAGGACGCCACGGCACACGCCGAAATGATCGCGCTCACCCAAGCCGCCGCCGCAACGGGAGACTGGCGGTTGACGGATGCCATCCTGTACGTGACCAAAGAGCCGTGCTGCATGTGTGCCGGCGCGATTGTGTTGGCGCGCGTTCCGCTGGTGGTCTGGGGACTCTCCGATCCCAAGCGCGGCGGCCACTCGGTCTTTTCGATCCTGAACCATCCGGATCTCAACCACCGCCCCGAAATACAATCCGGTATCATCGAACCCGAATGCCGCGCCATCTTGCAAGACTTCTTCAAAGAACGCCGCAGTGAATAAGCGCAAGTGTGCGGTTTTTTGAATCCACAGATGACACAGATTACGCAGATTTTTTGGGGGCATGGTTGCTCACAGGGGATGTAGAAAATCTGGAGTGCGGTGACAAGAGTCGCGCTGTGCGCGGGTCGCGGCACCGCTTTTGCGCGCCGCATTGCCACCACCGTGCTTTTGCTCAAAAAGCGGCGTCGCGCGGAAACCCGCTTGCCGCCGCACGCCAAATCTTTTCGCGGACTTGCGGAGCATCGGGATCGCTATCGGGATCGCTATCGGAATCGGTGCCACATTCGCATTTCGTGTACGTGTACGTGAACCGCTGGTGCTGTGAACGGGCGCGGCAAGCCAATTTTTCTTGATTTGCCAAGCGATTTCTTATACAAGTCGCGATGGAATCTGGATATGGTGTTGTAGAGAGACAACCTTGGCCAGAACACATTGGAACACGGAAAGAGACTAAAAAAATGAAGAACCATGCAAAGTCAAAGGGAACCTGGATTCACCGTTTTACCATATGGCTGTTTACCCTTGTTCTGGCAGTGCTGATATTCTGGGTTCTTGGCTTCTTTGTAGATGACATCCGATCCATTCGTGGCCCCGACTATGCGACGATTGAGCAGAAACACCTCGACAAAGCACTTTTGACAAGGCAGAATGAACTTCAGAGGCAAATTGCCGGTCTTACCCGACAGATTGAAAACCAGACTGCGAAACAGCGGGTCGTGGGTGACAGTTCCCAGAGTCTGCAGCGAACCATCAACCAACTCATCGAACTCCAGAAACTCAGTGTGCAAAAGAGCATTGCTTTTTCTGAAACCGAACAGGCGAACTTCACGAGCAGCCTGAAACTCTTTCTGGACAACCAGAAAAAATACCAAGAGTTGAGCCAGACAGTATCGGACACGCTTGAAAGCAAACAAACGCTCGTGCGGGAGAAGGAGCTGGTCGAACAAGAAATTGAAAGGCAACGTCAGCCGGCCAGACAGGAATTTGACAGGCTCAGCCAGAAACACCGTCTGAAACTCGCCTTTCTCCAGCTTGCGATCCTGTTGCCCATTCTTGCTGTTGCCGCAGGCGTGATCATCAAGAAACGATCCAGCATCTACTTCCCGCTGTTTCTCGCCTTCGGCGCGGCAACGCTGATCAAGGTCACCCTCGTGGTTCACGAATACTTCCCCAGCAAGTACTTCAAATACATCCTGATTGGCGGACTCCTGATTGTGGTGGCGTGGCTCTTGATCTACTTCATCCGCACCATTGCCTTCCCAAAAAAACAGTGGCTTGTGAAGCAATACCGAGAGGCGTACGAACGGTTTCTCTGCCCTGTTTGTGAGTACCCCATACGGATCGGCCCGCGGCGTTTCCTGTCCTGGACGCGTCGGACAGCCAACAAGATCGTGGTCCCGGGCGACCATAACGTTCTGGAAGAGACGTATACTTGTCCCTCGTGCGGTTCCAACCTGTTCGCAGAATGCCCGTCTTGTCACAAGATCAGGCACGCGATGCTTCCAAACTGCTCGCACTGCGGAGCCGAAAAAGAAATCAAATAGGCTGCAACAAGCGCTACTCTGCTTTTTCACGCGAAGGCGCGGAAGTTATGGAACGACAACCTTGTCCAGAATGAATGCATTGGCAAGAAATGAGAAGAGAAGAACTCATAAAACTCATGCCTGAGAACAAAGATGACGCGAGAGCGGCACGCGCCCTTGTGCAACTTGGCGCTTCTGCCATCGAACCGGTTTGGCGCGACATGCTTCTTTGGTTGCGGGTTCCCGATTCTCCAGTAGCGGATATTTTTGCCGAGTTCTTCGCAAAGATCGATCCTCAACCTGTCGGCCTGATAGCCAAACATATCGCGACACAACAAGAGCTGATGCGTAAAAGAATTCTGACGGATATCCTGCAAGCATGGCCGCGTGAAGCTGTTGTGCCGCTAACAACCCAACTGACTGTGTTGGCAACTCATCCAGATGTGTTGAACAACGACATCGAATGTTTTCGGCTCATCCTCAAGCATGATTTGGCGGATCGGGTGTGGGTAAGACAGTGGTTGACGTTCAGGAAAGAACAGACGATTGAGCGCTTACAACTGTTTGAGAAACTTGAAACAACAACTTTCTAACCCGTCGGCGCAGACAGCGCGGCTTCCCGCTGTATGTCTGGCCTCCGACGTTGGCTGACTAACGCCAGATGCTCCAGCGATACTGCGGATTGATCGACGAGACGCAGAGATTTTTGGGAGCAGTGCTCTGCGAAGACGCGAAGGCGCGAAATCTGGAGTACGGTGACAAGAGCCGCGCTGTGCGCGGGTCGCGGCACCGCTTTTGCGCGCAGCCCTGCCGCCGTACCCTTGCTCAAAAAGCGGCGTCGCGCGGAATACCGCTTGCCGCCGCACTCCAAATTTTTCGCGGACTTGCGGAGCATCGGGATCGCTATCGGAATCGGTGTCACATTCGCATTTCGTGTACGTGTACGTGAACCGCTGGTGCTGTGAACGGGCGCGGCAAGCCAATTTTTCTTGATTTGCCAAGCGATTTCTTATATAAGTCGCGACGGAATCTGGACATGGTGTTGCGGAACGACAATTTTGGCCAGAATACGTTGGGAGAAAACCTATGAAGGCACAGCCAAATGAAAACCAGGCAGTAAAACTTGTGAAGTGGATAATCGACGAGGCGGTAGACGGAATTCCACCTTTGTCGAGTGCGGCAGATCTTGCGCAAGAATATCTGATCGACAAGAGTTATCCCAGCAACGAAGCACGAACAAACGCTCTTATTAACTGGGAAACCGCAAAGAATTTTACATCAGGCTTCATAACCGGCTTGGGGGGACTTATTACCTTGCCGGTAGCAGTACCTTCTGCACTGGGGGCTTCATGGATAATTCAAGCACGAATGTCCGGTGCCATAGCGGTTATTTACGGATATAAACTACAAGAAGATCGTGTGCGAACCCTTGTCCTCCTTAGTCTTCTAGGGGATGTCGGTAAAGAAGTCTTGAAAGAAGCCGGGATCAAGGTTGGGCAAAAGGTAACGCTAAAAATAATCAATAAAATACCGGGCTAGGCGCTAATTGAGATAAATAAAAAAGTCGGTTTTAGGTTACTAACAAAGGCAGGAGAGAAAGGTATTGTCAACCTCACTAAGGCTATTCCTGTCGTCGGTGGGCTCGTAGGAGGAGCTTTTGATGCCGTGACATGCAGAAGTGTTGGAGGTGTTGCTAAGCAAATATTTGGGAACAAGAAATAATATGCTCCTAACAAAAAATGTATCGGAGGGCTTTGAGCCGTCGGCAATCCTTACGTTAGCTGTGCCCCATCGAATCGGTAACCATCGATTTCCGGAAAAAAGGGGGATAACCTTTTGTGAGGCACGTTAGCATCTGGCACACTCTTGAAGAGGTTTAACACTTTAATACGAATGAAATTTATTTATACTACTATCTGGAATTAATTATACCATTGAAAGACGAAGAGAATGGATTGCTGTTTGAGAAACTTGAAACCTTGAAACAACAACTTTCTAATCCGTCGGCGCAGGCAACGGCGTGACCGCCGCATGTGGCCTTAAGCGATTGATAGCAGAAAAAATGAAACGAATACCGAAGATTGGGAAAATGGATCCTCCTTGTGTGGGGAGGTCTGTCCCTGATTGGCACAGTCGCGATCATCGGCATGGTCGCATATGGAATTGGGGCGGGGAATCGAACCAAGAAGACAAGGATGGTTACATGAGATCAATTGGTTCCCGACCGAGACCGAGTTGCGATCCGACGAAATCTATATCTACCCTCGAAGCATTTACTGCCACGGCGTCATGCCATCTGCGGCAAAGATCATTTTCGTAAGACCGAAGGACAAGATGGTGTTCTTCTTTGACGGGAAGACATGATGATGGCAACAACGTCTCGATCCGTATTGCCACCTTGCTTAAAAAGCGGCGTCGCGCGGAATACCGCTTGCCGCTGCATTCCAAATTTTTCGCCTGACTTGCGGAGTATCGGGATGGGAATCGGGATCGCTATCGGGCTCTGCGTCAATTCGTGTTTCGTAACGTGTACGTGAACCGCTTTGAAGTGGCCCTCCAGGCCACCGAATGTTAGCCCTACGTCCCAGAGCTGCGCTTGCTTGCCCTGGGCTAGGGTGGAGCCGCCCCTTCGGGGCTTTGCGCGTATCCGGCGTCGCGCCCAAGGAACAGGTGCTATGCGGATGACATGCGGATGAAATTGACATTTATGATGCCATTTAGTATTGATGACACCATGAAAGACGGAGAGAACGGATTGCTGGTGCACGAAGGTGAGATGGCCGGAGATTTGGAATCGTTGGTCGAAAAAATACGAGACGAACGGGATGCCGATGTCCTAGGTTTACGGTGATGTGAAGGCGAAGGACATACAGAAGGCAGGCATTCCATCAGGGCCGTTGGTGAAGCTGGCTTTGAGCTTGATGGGGCCGGCGACGCGAGATGGGTTGAAGAAGAAGCAGATCACAGGGCGTTTGCAGAGCCTCGTCGCGGCGCCGGATGCGTTTCTTGATGATCCGCACTTCGGTGCTCTGGCTAAGGCGCTGTTGGAACAGCGCGCCGCAGGGTCATCCCCGGAGTTCGCCCCGTATGGCAAGCTGGAATCGGACGCGCCGTGGCGCATGTGGGGCAGCGATATCGACCCGGCTGCGATTGAGCAGATGCAGAACGCGTGCCGTCTGCCCGTGGCGGTTCAGGGGGCGCTGATGCCGGATGCGCATGTCGGCTATGGCCTCCCGATCGGCGGGGTGCTGGCCGTGGACAATGCGGTCATCCCCTATGCCGTAGGTGTGGATATCGCCTGCCGCATGATGCTCACAGTGATCGATATGCCGGTCAATAGTCTTGAACGGCACCGGGATGAGTTGATCCGCGTGCTGGAGTCCCAGACGCTCTTCGGTGCCGGTCGTGAATTTGCCAAGCCGCACGACCATCCGGTGATGCATGAGGATTGGGATTTCTGTCAGGCGGTCGCCAAAACCAAGAGCAAAGCCCGAGGACAACTTGGAACCAGCGGCTCGGGCAATCACTTT
>Ga0255342_1003595_pt1 | contig 16999 bp, 10 predicted proteins | sample wastewater_treat_3_FD_192416 | JGI IMG/M metagenome (GOLD analysis project Ga0255342, IMG submission 192416) | Wastewater microbial communities from Lulu Island WWTP, Vancouver, Canada - plant14 | ecosystem: Engineered > WWTP > Wastewater > Unclassified | place: Canada: Vancouver, British...
GTTATAGCCAAGGTAAGTGTAGGCAAAGGCCAGATAGCGGTATTTGTTGAAATTGTTTTTAAACAGATTGTTGTCCGTCTGGCGTGTGTACTGCAGAGGCGTGAGGCCCATCATGTCGAGATTCTTAGCGCGCAACTCCAGAAACATGGTGGCCGTATCGGGAATGATGCGGGTGATCCGGCCGTCAATCCGGGGGCGGCCGCCGAAATACTCTTCATTGGCCACCAGTACAATTTTCTGTCCCGCCACCCACTCCTTGAATTTATATGGGCCGGTACCGACCGGATGGCGTGAAAGGGGGCTTTGGGTGATGTCTTTTCCTTCCAGTAGATGCCGCGGCAGTATCGCGGACGACCAGCTGATCAGTGCCGGTGCAAAGGGTCTGTCGTAAGTTACGCGGAAGGTGTAGGCATCCGGCGTCTCGGCCTTTTTGACCAGCATGAAATCGCCCGCATAGGCGGTAGGTGTTTTGGGATCGACCGTCACCTGATAGGTGTACAGGACATCTGCGGAGGTAAAGTCAGAGCCGTCATGCCATTTGACGCCCCGGCGCAAATGAAAGGTGATGACGAGTCCGTTTTGTGAAACATCCCATGATTCGGCCAGGTCGCCTATGATGTTCATGTTTTTGTCGTACTTGACCAGGCCGTTATAAATCATGCCCGCAATGGAATGAGATGCGGAATCAGAGGCAAGCAGCGGTATCAGATTGCTTGCATCACCGATGTCGCCGCGCACCAGTATATCTCCGTCGGCGGGCGGCTTGTCTGTTCGTACGGAAGAGTCGCCCTCCTGCTGTGACTGGCTGCAGGCCAGAAGAACAAACATGGTCATGAGAATAATGATGAAATGGAATGTCCGGCGCATGGAGCTTGTCATAGCGATTATGGCATCTTCTTGCAACAGGATTTCGGTTCCGTCGTCGTTTTTTTAGTATATCGCCCGGTCCCTTGTCCGTCTTATTGCATGCCACGGCTGGTTGTCGGAGCGAATATGCAAATCAGGCTTTGCGGCGAACCAGTCTTTTTCGCACAACTTTTCTGACTGTGGCCGGTGCGGCGGGTGCGGCCACCAGTGGCTGGCGGTGCTGGCAGGTCGCCCGCGGACATTTCAGAAACACCTGTCCGTCGGCGTCGGATACTTCCACCATAAATGAGTTTTTACACCTGGGGCAGGGAATCTGATGGGGGCGTCCCCAGCTGATGAAATTACACTGACTCGAGGTGCAGGTGTAAAAAACCTTTCCCGCCGCTGTTGTCTGCTCTTTGAGCGCACTGGTTTTACAAAGGGGGCAAACAAGTGCGAGTTCTTTTTCAAACGCCGCGATCCTGGCCGCGATTTCCTCATCATCCGCCGGTGCTGCGGGAGTTTCCGCCTTTCCCTGCTCGTCGTCCGGAATTATCTCTTTTCCCGCCTCAATCTCTCCGGCCGCTTCATCGTTTACAGGAGTTGTCGTAACGGCGGGCTCGTCGACTAAGGGAGCCGGCTCAAGTGCGTCCCTTAGCTGCTCTCGAACAGGAGGCCCCGGTTCTTGCGGCGGCGGTGCAAGACCAGCATCTTCTCCGGCACTCTGTTTGGCCTTTTCGTCTTTTTCAGGCTTCGGTTTGACGGAACTGGTCACAACATAGTCGCGGATGATTCTGGAGCTCGCCGGTTTGGGCTCTTCAGTTTTTTGGGGAGCGGCCGCCGGTTTGGGCGGCGGTTTGATGACGGGTATTTTCGGTTTGGGCAGAGGCACGCCCTGTTTTTGCAGTGTTTGATCGAAACGCGAAAGCGCCGCCTCTTCATCCACGCGGCCGCTTTCCACTTCCTGCATGGTCTGGCCGATGTAGGCCAGCATGTTCATACCCTGCATTTTGGGGTAAACGCGGTTGAACAGCCGTGCCGTTTCCCGCGTCGACTGATAGGCATAGAAATGATTGTCCGGCTGGAGGTGAAGGAATTTTTTGGCCAGCATCCCGGAAACCGCGTCTTTCAGGTGTTCTTCCGTTTCCACACCCGCCTCACGGGCATCGGCCATAAAAGTTTCCATATTATAGCGTTCGCTGACATCACCGTAGACATCTTCAATATCGAGCTCCCGCCCGCCGAAGAGAATAAAACAGACGATGTTTTCCAGTGTCAGGGGGAGGCCGCCGACCGACTGACGGGTATTGGCCAGTCGTTCATAATGTTTTACAAATATCTGCTCAAATTGTTGCTTCAGTTCATCGCGCATCTTTGGTCCTGCTTGAGTTTTATCGGTGATACCGGCGCCAGCCATGTATATCGGCCGTATCGCCGAAAATATTACTGTTTTTTTAATATTTTTTTGATTATTCTGCAAGCATCATTGCCCGGACAGACGTCTGAGCGGCTCAAGATAATTGTTCATCTACGCGATATAAGTGTCATCTTATGTGTGAGGAGCCAGAACTTTGCCTATCGTCATCAAGATTCAGGACATAGACGAGGCGATTGAAAATCTTCGCTACAAAAGCCGGACAACCCAGAAAGCCAGGCTGCTGCAGGCGATACGCGCCTTTTACAGCGGCGAAGCGGATGTCGAAACCCTTCAGTCCATCGACACCGAAGAGCTGGTCAAGGTCATCTGGGAGACGGGAGACGATCCCGACCAGATCAAAGCAAAACGAAAAAATTTCAGCAGCCTGAAATCAAGCGTCAATGCCGATCTGAAAAAACTCTACGCGGAGGGAGAAAACCCGCAGGGGCTGGTCATCGGTCCTGCCAACACCTTTACCATCTCCGATGAGGCCAAGGATAAAGCTCTGGCCGGCATTATGGATATCTTCAGGGAAAAAGGCATCGATACCCAAAGCAAGCTTGGCGACATCCTCACCGCGCTAAGCGATATTCTTACCAATGCCGTATCAGGCTCCGACACCGTTAATACACAAGAGGAAATCGAACGGATTAAAAGCACTCTGGGTGAAATCACCGGCAGGCTGGGGATACCGCTGGAAGACATCATTCGCGGCGCCCGAAGCGCCACAGGCGAAAGCGGGGCACTCTCGGGGACTGAAGGCGATGGTTTCGGCGATCGGGACGGAGGCCAAACCGGACCCGGCGGCATTTATGATGAGCTTTCCCTAATAGATAAGGGCCTCACCGGACTCGCGCATGAGTTGGAAGGGGCACAGCAAAAAGAACTCAGCATTTCATTGCAACGGGCCTTTACCGAGATCAAACAGGTGCTCGGTGACAGCCAGGCAGACGCTCGCGAAAAAATCACGAAAATAATGGCCGCCTTCGACCAAATACTTGCCGAGGCCATCGACAATCCGGAAAGCGGTCTCTCCGCCGAGCAGGCAGGTGAGCTCAAAGACATTTTCCGCCTGATGATGCCGCCTGAAGACCGCGGGGACAGCCGGCCGGAATCTTCCGCCGCTGGGGCGGCACAAAAGCTGGCAAAGGCTGTCTCGGATATCGTGGCAGATACGGAGCTTGGCGCCGGCAACAAGATCGGCAAGATCATGGCCGCTGTGGAGGATCTGGTGGGCGAGGTCCTTGACGGGGGGAACACGGGCCTTGATGATGCTCAGATTTTTACCATCAAAGAAATGATGGGCAAGCTCAGTGAAAATCTGGATGCCCTCGCCCGTGAGGATCAGGCTAAAGCCGTGGAGGTTTCCCAAGATGATGCAGGCGTCGCCGATGCGGAGGAAATACTCGAAGAAGTCCTCTTTTCCGAAGATGCACCCGAATCAGACCTTGCGGCAGAGGATGATCTTTCTGAAGGCGAAATCGTTGAAACACTCGAGGCCGAAGGGGATGCAATAGCTGACGCTCGACCGGGTATTGAGGAGATTCCCGCAGATGCGCTGCCCGACGACGCGGAGGAAATAATCGAAGAAATAATCATCCCCGAAGACGAACCGGAATCAGGCCTCGCGGCAGGGGATGACCTCCCTGAAGGGGAGATTGTCGAAACACTCGAGGCCGAAGGGGATGCAAAAGGCGACGCTCCACCTGGTATTGAAGAGATTCCAACAGATGAGCCGGACGCCGGCGCGGAGGAAATACTCGAAGAAATAATCATCCCTGAAGCTGAAACTGAATCAGGCCTCGCAGCAGGGGATGACCTTCCTGAAGGGGAGATCGTCGAAACACTTGAGGCCGAAGGAGATGCAAAAGGCGACGCTCGACCGGGTATTGAGGAGATTCCCTCAGATGCGCTGCCCGACGACGCGGAGGAAATAATCGAAGAAATAATCATCCCCGAAGACGAACCTGGATCAGGCCTTGCGGCAGGGGATGACCTCCCTGAAGGAGAGATTGTCGAAACACTCGAGGCCGAAGGGGATGCGCCGGAAGATGAAATCGCGACTTCCAATGACCAGGCTCTTGAAGAGGTCGTTTGGGTCAGCGATGAAGACGTGCTTGCCGACGAGGCCGAACTATCCCCGGAGCAGGGGATAGGCGAGGGCGGGGATGCTCTCACAGATGACGCTCTGCTGACCTCATCGGACGCCCAGGAAGACTCGACCGATGAAGCGATTGCTGGCGACGACCCGACCATTGAGGAACAGCCGGATCTTACCGGTGAGGCAGGCGCGGAGCCGGGTGTGACACCTTCCAGCTCCTATATCGATGCCGACCTCAGGGAGAAAGCGCAATTACTGACAAGGTTGGCCCAGGACGCTGCGGCGCTTGCCGCTCTGGGGCCTGATTTGTCGGGCAGCGTGTACACGGAGGAGGAAATCCGCGAGAAGGCTCATTTCCTGGCGGAGGAATTCAATCGCTATTTGAGTTTGCGCGACAAGTTCTACAATGCCCACGTGCTCATAAAGGGGGGCAATTATCTTGTGGGAGGGGCGCATCTGGCCAAAAGCGAGCTTCCCGAACAGATCGCCACGCTGCCGGATTTCTACATCGGCAAGTTCCCGGTCACCAATGCCATTTTTGAAATATTTGTCGAGCAGACAGGCTACATTACCACCGCGGAGCGCTACGGTTACAGTATCGTCTATTACCCGCGTATGCAGCACAGCCGGGACCCGGTCACGGGTTTGGAGCGTTTTTCACTGCATAAGAGCGCCTACAGCCGGAGGGTGACGGGCGCCTGCTGGCACAGACCGCTGGGGCCGGAAAGCTCGCTGCATCTGAAAAGGACGCATCCGGTCGTCCATGTAAGTCTGGAGGATGCACGCGCCTTTGCCTCCTGGACGGGGAAAAGGCTTCCCACCGAAATCGAATGGGAAGCGGCGGCACGCTCCGCCCTCGGTCATATTTTCCCCTGGGGGAATGAATGGCTGGAAAATGCCTGCAACACAGAGGCCAGTCTGCACGGAGACACAACCCCGGTGGACCGCTACATTAAATTCGCCAACGAGGCGGGTGTGGCCGACGCGCTGGGAAATATTCTGGAGTGGACAGGCGATATGCCGGGCGACAGGCAAACGGCGGAGATGTGCATTACCAAGGGCGCAAGCTGGATCGCCCGCGGTGAGATCAGCCTCACCGACCGCCACTATGTCGAAAAAGACGCCTCTTCCAACATTCTGGGCTTCCGCTGCGTGGCAATCTGACCGGACGGCTTCTTTTCCCGCCACAGGCCGAACGCTAATCCTCCGGCCGCTCGGCTTGTCGAAGTATCCTTTCGCCTTTTGCCTTTATCCACGAACCTTCAAATCATCTAATCTTCTAAACTTCTAAACTTCTAAACTTCTAACCCTCCAATCCCCCGGTCGCTCGGCTTGTCGAAGCATCCTTTAGCCTTTTGCCTGTGTCCTTTATCCTTTCTCCTTCAACCTACAGCCACCAAAAAAAAGGGCGGGGGTAAAACCACCCGCCCTTTCACAGACTCACGTCATCTTTTTTCAGAACTTCACCGACAACCCCCCGCCTGCCAGCCAGTTCGTTTTATTGACCTCGACGTAGGTCGGCATGGACTCTGTGAAGCCGTCGCCGTCGGTTTTAAATTTTGCGTAGCCAGCGTTGATAAAAGGCTCTAAAACAACAGCGCCCGCTTTGATGCTCGCGCCGAGTGACGCATTCACGCCATAGTGCGCCCCGTCTGCGGAAACCGACACAGGGGATGGTGGAAACCAGAAGTTATTACCGTCTGCGTTGTAGGAGTAATCTCTTTTGGCCAAACCATAAAAGGCGCTCAGGCCGCCGCGCAGGGCGACTACAGAGTTCAATTCCTGCTCGGCCAGCAACCTGAGTGTCAGGCGGTGTTCCGATGTTTTGGGCATGTCTGTGTAGTTGTCGAAATACCATGACAGAACGCCAGACTCCATGAATTGAACATTTTGCTCTGATTTCAGATAATTATAGTAGAGCCCTGCCGCAAGTCTGGTGCCGGAGGCGGGGGTCATTTCCGCTCCGCCGCCTACTGTCAGAGAAACATCCTTTGCCTCATGTTCGTATTCTACTGTGGTGGCATAGTTTGAGACACCAGACCCGTCACGTGTAATTTTTTTAAAACCCGCACTTACAACAAAAGGAAGCGAAATATTGTCCGACACGGCAAATCTCATCCACACATCACCGGCCACATTAAATCCTTTTACCTTGCCTTCCGCACTGAAGAAGCTTGCCGGTGCAGATAAGTCTGAATGCACATATTCGTTGTCCGCTGCAAAAGGAAGACCGCCGCGCAGTGTAAACATATAAGATACCGGCCCCGTCTTGCCCGCCGCGGATAATTTTGCATTTGCTTCCCAGTATTTTGAATCAAAGGGGATCATGTAAGGCAGAAGATTAAGCACAGGAGCGTCTTCTGCTCCCCAGGGATAGTTTACAAACATTGCCGTCGGCATGAGGTTCTTCTGCTCTTCTTTCACATAGGCAAGCCCAAGCTCCGCACCAACATTGACCGGGCCGACCGGCAAACCGTAGATGGCCTTGAGTGCAAAGTCGTCAAGCTTGTTTTCCAGCTCAAAGCTTTCATATCCGGGGCCGAAAAATCCCTCATACACCTCGGCGCCGGTGTATTTGCCGCTTGCTTTGGTATAATCCAAAAAAACTCCCAGTCTGCCCGGCCCCAGCCCCAGCGCCGCTCCGAGCTGTCCCTCGTGCTTCCACAAACGGCCGTCGGCCGTAAAAGGATAAATCATACCCATCGCCGGAACGCTCGCATTATACTCCCAGTTTTTCGTCTTCTCATAGGTCAGACGGTAGTGCCCATAGGCATTGAACCCCTTACCAGTTGCGATGGCCGCCGGATGAATAAGGAAATCCGACTCGTCGGCGACGAGTCCCGCCGCATCACCCAGACCAGCCATCCGCCCCTGCCATCCCCAGGAAGGCATGGCCAGCAAGACCGCCAGCACAGACAAAACCGCAATGAAACCAAACCTTTTTCGCATGATTATTCCTCCTCAAAAGTGTGTTTTTGATCCTGCTGAAAACCAGTTAATACGCCTTGCAACCCCATCGGGGTGTTTGTAATACATATCAGAATTCGGGATACAAATCAATTTGTGACGATATATTTCATTACCCCGAGGTTACCCGCTATGCTTTGACAGACCCGGCATGAACGGACCATCAAATATCATCCGGACCGGCCCGTAATTGTTCAAGGTCGCGGACGGTTGTGCGTAGTCTGCAACTGATGCACAAATTCAACTTATTTACACACGTGGTTTTTTGGACCTGTTTATGGCGGGGAGCTCAGGGGATCATTCCGTCATCGGCAAAGCTGAAGTAGCGGCCGTCGCCTATGATGATGTGATCGAGCATTCTGATGCCCAAAAGTCGGGCGGCTTCGGCAAGTTCGACGGTTATTTTTTTGTCTTCCGCACTCGGGGTGATATTGGCGCTGGGGTGGTTGTGTACGCAGATGATCGCGGCGGCGAATTTCTGGAGGGCACAGTGAATGATTTCCCGCACCATGGGCACGGCCTGATTCACTGTGCCATGCGCGGCATCGGCAATATCGATGATTTTATTGTTTGTGTTGAGATAGACTACTTTGAAGACCTCGGTTTTTAAATCGCGCATCTGCGGCATGATGATATCCACAACATCTTTGGCGCTGGAAATTTTTTGTCTGGCAGCGCTTGCCTCGTCCTCACGAAAGCGTTTGCCGATTTCGAGAGCAGCCATGATTTGAGCGATTTTTGCCGGCCCTAAACCTTTGAACTCCCGCCAATCACGAACGTCGGTGTGGCTCATGTTGCGGAATGTGCCGAATTTCTCAAGTATCTCTCTTGCCAGATCGATGGCGCTGTTTCCCCGGACACCGCTTCGGAGCAATATTGCCAGCAACTCGGAATTGCTAAGGGCGGTTGCTCCTTTCTTCAGCAGTTTTTCCCGTGGGCGGTCGTCTTGCGGCCAGTTTTTAATCGTGGAATTATTTTTTCTCTCATTCATGCCGGCACCTTCCGTGGTAACATTTGGCAAATCGCCCATGCTTTTGAAAGCTTCTTTTATTCCGGGCGCTGATTTCAAATATAAGGTTGTTGTGAAAAGACGGGCCGAGTATATCGGTCATACTCGGACGTGTCAACGGGAAAAGGTATAAGTGACAGTGGCAAGGATTTGTCCCGCCGCAGCTTCAGACCATGTAGATGAACTGACACGACAGATGAATTTTTATGCCGTTCATGGTGCGCTTTTTAATACCATTCGTGCTGAACTTTTTACTAGCCGTTCGTGGTGAGTTCTAATGCCGGTTCGCAGCGAGCTTTTAATCCGTTCGTGGTGAGCCTGTCGAACCATGAACGGTGAACCATATTCCCACTCATCCTTTCGACAGGCTCAGGGCATGCTTCGTCAAACACCGCTCATCCTTCGACAAGCTCAGGACGAGCGGTGTTTTGTTGACTGTTCATGGTGCGCTTTTTAATGCCGTTCATGGTTAGTTTTTACTGACAGTTCGTGGTGAGTTCTAATGCCCGTTCGCAGCGAGCTTTTAATCCGTTCTTGGTGAATTCTAACGTCCGTTCATGGTGAGCCTGTCGAACCATGAACGGTGAACCATATTCCCACTCCCCCTTTCGACAGGCTCAGGGCATACTTCGCCAACCACCGCTCATCCTTCGACAAGCTCAGGACGAGCGGTGGTTTGTTGACTGTTCATGGTGACTTCTAATGCCCGTTCGAAGTGAGCTTTTACTGGCCGTTCGTGATGACTTCTAATGCCCGTTCGTGGTGAGCTTTTAATCCGTTCGTGGTGAGCCTGTCGAACCACGAACCACGAGCTAATCGCCAGCCGCCATTCCTCTAAACCGCCAACCCTCTAATCCTCCAATCCTCTTCTGACCACGAGCCACGAGCTAAGGGCGGTGTCACGGTGATTATATGGGGGCTCAAGTGTCCGCGCCAATCATCACCTTGACAGCTTCTGTTATTTTTGGAATACGAATCGGGTCAAGACTATCCGGAGGTGAAATGATGAAAGCAGCGGTATTGCACGGCGCGAAGGAAATACGGACACAGACGGTCGATGACCCTGTCTGTGCACCACACGGTGTCATTATTAAAGTAAATTCATGCGGCATTTGCGGCTCGGATCTGCACTGGTACAAATTCGACGGCCATGAAGGAACGATCTTCGGCCATGAATTAAGCGGCGACATTGTCGAAGTGGGCAAGGATGTCCGGGGCGTTGAAATCGGTACGCGCTGCACCGCCGTGGGTTTTTCCCCCTGCAATGAATGCTTCTGGTGCCGGCAGGGAAAGGCGCACCGCTGCCAGGCGATGGAGCTCCTGGGTTATCAGCTTCCCGGAGCGATGGCCGAGTATGTACATATACCTTTTGCGGCTCCCGGCCGCACGGTTTTTCCCATACCAGGTGAAATGAGCTATGAGGACGCGGCATCGGTAGAGCCATTTTCCATTTCTTATTTTTCAGTAAACCGGGGCCAACCCAAGCCTGACGAGGTTGTCGCCGTGATCGGCCTGGGCGTGATCGGTCTGTATGCCGTCCAGATATTGAAAGCGATGGGAGTGAAAAAAGTGATTGCTGCGGGGCGGAGGCCCTCGCGTCTGGAGGCGGCGAGATTAAGCGGCGCAGATGTGATCATTGACGCGGCGACACAAAGCACCGTCGAGGCGGTCATGGAGGCGACCGGCCTCATGGGTGTCAACACAGTGGTGGAATGCGCAGGCAATCAGGCCGCGTTCGACCAGGCGGTGGAAATGGCGCGCGGCGGCGGAAAGATTCTGCTGGTCGGAGTTTATGAAGACCCGCTCACCTGGCAGCCCCTGCCGGTCATCGGCAAAAATCTCACACTGATAGGCTGCCTGGGTGGCAATTTTCCAGCCGTTATCGACCTGTTCAAGGCGGGAAAGGTGAAAACCGAAGGCATGATCTCGCACCGCTTCGGCCTTGACGAAGCGGCCCAGGCATTCCGGACACAACTTGAGGACCCGGCTGCCGTCAAAGTCATGATCAAGCCCTGAAGGAGAGGCCATGCAAAAAGAATTTCTTCTACCGACAGAATTTATCGACAACGATTCGCAGGAGGTGCAGAAATTTGCCCTAGAAGCGGTTAACGGCGCCCAAACCCAACGGGAAAAAGCGATTCGTCTTTATTATGCCGTGCGCGACGGGATTTATTACGACCCGTACCGCATCGAACCGACACGCCACGCCTTCAAGGCCAGCACGATACTGAAGCAAGGCTACGGGTATTGCGTGGCCAAGGCCATCGTGCTGGCCGCCGCGCTGCGCGCCGAGGGTATCGCCTGCAAGCTGCACTTTGCCGATGTTCGCAATCACCTGGCGACCGCACGGCTCAAAGAGATGATGCAAACTGATATTTTTTATTACCACGGCTACAACGACATCTTCCTGGATAACCGCTGGATAAAAGTGACACCGGCCTTCAACCTGTCTCTTTGCGAAAAATTTCGTGTGAAGCCACTGGAATGGGACGGAACCCACGATGCGGTTTTTCAACCCTTCGATCTGGAGGGGCGCAGGCACATGGAATACATCACCGACCACGGCTCCTTCGCTGATGTGCCCTTCGATGCGATCATCAACACATTCCTCACCTGCTATGGAAATGCTTCCAGGCTTTTCGCCGAGAACCACAGCCGTGAAGGCAACTTTGCGCAAGAAGGAGAGCAAGAAGCGCAAAAGGAAAAAAGCTGACCGCGCAGCCGACTCATTTTGCCACACAAAAGCTCATGGGATCAGGTCTTGAAATATCAGAAATCTTATATGGCAGGACCTTGCCCCAATCTCCCGATATCCCCACTATCTTATATACCTTCTCATCACCCCGGATGCATTATACCTTCATGATTCCAGACGACTCAGGAAAGACTGCATCTGCTCCCATTCCTTCTGAGTAAAGCGGCTGGCGAATTTTCGGTTGGTCTCCTCAAACAGTTTCATGATGGATGCCCGATGCTTCTTGCCGCGGGCAGTGAGATAGATCCTCAATGATCGGCGGTCATGGGTGTCCATTTTCCTTTCAATCCATCCATCCTTCTCCAGCCTGTCAAGGAGCCCTGTCGTCGTTGCCCGGTCCTGGGCTATCTTTTCAGCCAACTCGCTCGGCAGGAGCCCGTCTTCTTCCATTACTGCCACCAGCATGAAGAACTGACCATGAGTGAGACCATAATGGGCTATTTCTTCCCGGTATGCTTTTGCTACCTTTCGAACCGCCTTTCCCATCTGAAAACATATGCAATCTTGAAATGCCATTTTTTGTTCTCCCTCGCTCCCTCTTGAGCATGCCCATAAGCCATACCAAGATTTCTCATCCAAACTATACGGCTGTTTGTTTGAAGTTTCATTATACACTTTCCTGCCCGTATATTTTCACTTTTTCTTGTTTCTCCAAGACCCTGAGGCCGCCTTGGGCCAGGGCCGCCATCTCGTCCTCCCCAGGGTAGATGCGCATCGGTGCCAGAAATCCAACCCGTTCAGTGATCCACTCTATAAGCTTTGCCGAGTAAGCCAGTCCTCCGGTGATAATGATCCCGTCGATGCATCCTTTCAGGACAACCGCCATGGCTCCTATCTCTTTGGAGATCTGATACGCCATGGCTTCATAAATGAGGGCTGCTTTTTTGTCATCAGCCTTGATCATGGCTTCCACCTTCACGGCATCCCTGGTTCCCAGATAGGCAGCCAATCCAGTATGGCCTGTGAGCTTTGCTTGAACCTGATGTTTTCCATGTTTTCTCGAACAGGAAAGATCGACGAGATCCATGGTCGGTAACGCTCCGGCTCGCTCCGGGGTGAAAGGTCCTTCGGAAAGGCCGTGGGTACTGTCAATGACACGCCCCCTCTTATGGGCGCCCACAGTGATACCCCCTCCCAGATGTGCCACGACGACATTGATTTCCTCATATCTTTTCCCGACTTCAGCGGCATATTTTCTGGCAGCCATTTTCTGATTCAACGCATGGAAAGCACTTTTACGCTCAATCTCGGGCATACCCGAGATTCTTGCCAGGGGCTCGAATTCATCGGTACTCGGGGGATCGATGACAATGGCGGGTATCCCATGTTTCCGGGAAAGCTTCAAGGCCAAGGACGGCCCCAGCGCTGACACATGTTTACCGTATTTCCCCGCCAAGAGATCTTCGCACATGTTCCTGTCAATTGCATAAGCACCGCCCGGTCCCGGTCTGCATAAACCGCCACGGCTCACGATCATGTCAAGATCTTCCACATTGATGAAGTTCTCATTCAGAAAGTTCATTATATCCCGTTCCCTCAGGGGGAGCTGTTCTTCCAGAGAGGAGAGCCGGGCCGGATCTTCTGACCTGTAGCCTATATTCTCCGAACATTCCGGTGTGTTGCCTCGGAAGCAGGCGATTTTCGTCGATGTGGACCCTACGTTGATGACGAGCAGATGCTTCTCCTTATCCATAGGAACCGCCTTCTCCGTCCAACAGGCATGCCAGAGCTATCCGGGCAAGACGGTCCTCGCGGGAGACAAAGGCAAGATCAAGGATCACCGGCTTGCTCGTTCCCATAACCACGCCTGCTGTTTTCATCTTACCGAAAAAAACCAGTGCCTCGGCCATGAGAAAGCCTGTATCTATTTCAGGGACAAGATAGATATCCACTTCCCCTGTCACAATGCTGTTGACGCCTTTGCGCTCCGCGGCTGCCCTGCTCAGTGCACAGTCAATGTCGAGCGGCCCTTCTACAACGGCATCGCCAAACTGGCGACGCTCGGACATCTTTGAGAGGATCGCAGCGCTCAATGTCGAGGGAATGCTAGGATTTACCTGCTCGATGGCTGCCAAGGCAGCCACCTTCGGCACCTTGATGCCAAGTACGCGCGCAAGCTTTAGTGCGTTCGTCAGGATCTGCTGTTTTTCGGCAACTGAGGGATGGTTGTTGATGTATGTATCCGTGACGAGGATCAGTTTCTCACCCTTCAAAGGGGGGAATACCGACACGAAACTCATGATGCCGCCCTTGGGAATCATCCCTCTGGTCTTGTCGTGAAGGGCATGCAAAACATTCTGAATGGGAATGCCGCCTTGCATGAAAATGCCGCCATCATGGGCGTTGAGAACTTCCAGTGCCCTGTTCAGAGCCGGCTGCCGATCATTTTCCTCTATGACTTCATATTCCTTTTCCGACAGAGGCGATTCGTCAATCATGCTTTTTATAGCCTCTCCATCCCCGACAAGACAGGGAAATATCAGTCCGGCCGCAGCGGCTTCAGAAAGAAGGGGCATATCTTCTTCTTTCGGGTTGGGTACGACTAGTCTTCTTGCCCCTCCCAGGCTTGCCCTATCCAAGATATCCCTGAACGAACGCAACATCTCACTGCTCCCCTTTTTCCATCTCGTCGGCAAGGACGACGCACATGGCAATCTGTTGGACTATATTGTCGCTGAAGTCCGACCGGGACGGGATACAGACCGGCCCCCTTGAAGTGGCAACCAGGGAACTGCGTGTTACATCGAGAAAAAAATCGAGCTTGCAGAGGATGTTGCCTGTATCAAGGCAGGGAACGACGAGGATATGAGGCAGCCCATCCCCTTTTAAATCCGTTATCCCGTCCCTGTGGTTCTTATCTCCAAGAAAGATATCCGTGAACGAGGTGGCAGAAACAAGTTCGCACTCCCCAAACTCCCCTGCATCCGCTGATTTTTTCAGAATATCATAGTCCTTATATGAATCGAGCGTGCCGCCGATCTCCCTCTGGCCGGAGAGGACGGCGATCTTCGGCCTGGGGTGCCCTATGAGGTGGTATACGAAAACAGCATTCTTTATGACTTCCGCCTTTGCCTTGACGCCCGGTTTGATATTCACGCCGGTGTCGGTGAACGCCACCAGATGATCCATTCCGGGGATATCCCAGAAGGAAACCACGCTCACTGTCATGCCGGAAACGGCTTTGGCCTCCTCGCGTATAATCGACCGGTAGATATAGGATGTCGGGATCTGCCCCTTGCCGACAATGGGCAACTCGCCGGAAAACAACATGTTGATTCCCAGGTTGGAGATGGCTTGTTCCCCGGTCTGTGGAATTTTTTGGAACGTATCGATGTTGAAGGCCACCTTTTCCGCAACCTCTTCCATCTTTCTAATATTCCCGACAAGAACGGGCTCGATGTATCCCATGTCCCTACTGATTTTGACCGCCCGCATGAACTCCTCGTCTTCTGGAGCCAGAACGGCAAACTTCTTCGGCCCCTTTTCCCGAGCCGACATGGAAAACTCTTTCAATGTTCTGATCATGGTCATTCCCTGTTGGTGTATGAAATGTCGGCCGGGTGAAGAACCGGGTGCTTGCGTTTCATGGCGAAAGCCGCGACTGCCTCCGGGATGTCCTTGGAAGTCATGGTTCTAATCTCTTTGGGACGATTCAATGTTATGACGCCGATACTTTCAACTTTTCAAAAAGGATCGTTTCATAAGCCGTGGTAGAGCCTCTTTTCTTATGAATCTGTTCCAGTGCTGCATTTTTATCTGTTACTCCGGAATCATTAGCATACTTACTATTTTGATTCAAATTATTTAATTGCTAACCATATCCATTTGTCGCTCCTGTATCGGGCTTGGCGTCAGGTCTTGAAATATCAGAAATATTATATGGCAGGGCCTTGCCCCAATTTCTGTTAGATATTTCCTTCCACGACGGCGATTTCTTCGGGAGTTAAATCGTATAGCTCGTAAACCAGTTTGTCGATCTGGTTGTCGGTGGCGGCGATTTGGCGCTGGATTAACGTTTTTTCATGGTCGGTTTTGGCTTCCGCCAGTTGTTTGTTTAGCGAAAGCATTTGCTCGACCAGTTGCACCATTTTATCATGCATTTTCTTTTCGTCTGAATTTCTAACGTCGATTGTGCGAATGGGAAGTTTCTCTATGTATTGTCTGTTATATGCATAATATCCACCGCTAAATTGGCTACTGTATGATTTTAAAAAAGTATCAAGTAATTTTGAGTTCAACAATCCCACTATATATTGCATGGAAGCTTTGTTATTTTTTAGTGTAATTCCGTAACCACCACCACCGCCACCACCACTTCCAACAAAATAATAGTAGTCATTTGAATCTAATGTAAAAGAAGCTTTATTAGCAATACTAGGGGTAATTATTTTAGGCTGTTCCATTTCACCTAGGTTTTGAGAACGACCAAATGCGTACCACTTATCATGTTTCCACTTTCCCCGTTCTCGTGCCTCGAGCAACGAACGATTTGTTTTTAAATATTCCCAAGCAACTGGGTATTTTTCTAATAGTTCTTTAGTGGTCAGCAAGATAGCTTTTCCTTCCGAAAGTCTATATGGGAAAAGAATAGATTTTTTCAATTCGCTGATATGATAGCGTCGAATATTCACTGAGCCTTTGCATAAAGGATGCATAAGTTCGCATTCAATGTTGTGCTCTGTTTGAGTAGACTCGGAAAAATAACGATTTTTACCAGCATTCGATAAAATAAAAACAGAATCAGCCCCTGTTACCAAACCTTGAAATATTCTATCAGCCACATCTTTCAATTTTACGGGCATTTTGTTTAACTTTTCAAAAAGTTCCGCACCCTTACCAACTATAAAGCTCCATTGAGACTCGGTGATATTTTTCGAAGATATAGTACTTTCGATACCAAGTTCCATGATTCGCCAATCGCTAAGGTTGTCAGCTTTTATAAAGTTGCACTCGGGACGAGCCGTTTTGTCAAGAAACAAAAGGCAAGTATATGTTGTCGCTCCTACAAAAACTTGTTGATTGCCGAAATGGACAATCTTAAAAATATGTTGGCCTTTAGCAATCAGAGCGCGTATTGCTTCACCATATTGTGCAGTGAAAAATTTGTGTGGCAGAATAAAACCCAAGCGTCCAGATTTATTAAGCAACTGCAAGCCTTTTTCAACAAAGACAACATAAATATCATAATTACCTTTTTGCGCTGATTTGTAGGTCTTTTTAAAATGTTCCGCTTCTGCAGGTGCCCATTCATTTAAAGTTTGAATACGTATATACGGTGGATTGCCGATGACGGCGTCGAAGCCGCCGGCCTTTAATATTTCCGGAAATTCCCTATCCCAATCAAAGGCATTGACGCGCTGGATTTCTTCCGTGTCCAGAAAGCTGGTCTGTTTGCCTTCATAAAAATCCGGGCCGACGAGCGAATTACCGCATTTGATGTTGTTACCCAAATCGGGCAGGGCGCGCTCGTTGAATAGTTTGAAAGCTGATTTGATGGTCTCGTCGCTTTCTCCTTCCAAAACTTTGAGCAGCAGCGAGAGTTTGGTTACTTCCACCGCCTGCGGGTCGATATCCACGCCGTAGATGTTGTTTAACAAAATGCGCTTGCGCTCCGCCGTGGTCAGCCGCCATTCATTGCGGATTCTCTGGTAAAGCTTCGGGGCTTTGCCTTTGGCGTGTTTTTCCGCATCGTCTTCAATGTATTTGTCTCTGTGCCAATCCAGCAGATATTGATACGCGCCGATAAGGAAAGAGCCGGAACCGCAGGCCGGGTCGAGGATGCGCAGTTTGTTTGCCGTTTTGGGGGTTTTGCCCTCGAGGAGTTTGCCCACGGTGTTTTTGACGATGTAATCGACAATATATGTCGGTGTATAATAGACGCCGCCCGCTTTGCGCACTTCCGGT
>Ga0255342_1003597_pt1 | contig 16986 bp, 11 predicted proteins | sample wastewater_treat_3_FD_192416 | JGI IMG/M metagenome (GOLD analysis project Ga0255342, IMG submission 192416) | Wastewater microbial communities from Lulu Island WWTP, Vancouver, Canada - plant14 | ecosystem: Engineered > WWTP > Wastewater > Unclassified | place: Canada: Vancouver, British...
AGCCGAAGCCATGCTCCAGTTGCGCCTGCGCTGGCTGGACGAACCGACAGTCAACTTCGCAGCCTACGCCGCCCATGCCTGACCACCTACCACAAAATTGACGCACACCCGGCCGCGACGGCACGGGCCCATGCCTTACGCATCCACTGAGTCGCGCAGGGGTGCCGCGCGTCGCCAGAAGTTAACCGGCGCGAAACAGGCTCGTAACACCCCGCCAGTACAATCGGCGCATCACTGCCCGCCGCACGCGGGCCCCAGGGAGAAAACGATGCGCTTCACGGCTCTTCCGATATTGCTATGCTCCGCGCTGGCATGCGCCACCAACGTCCTGGCAACACCATCAACGCTTGTCTGGATACCCTCGACCGATATCCAGGCGTCAGGCACGACGCACATCGGATACGACACATACACGACGCCGGGATCTGGCGGCGGGAACTTCACCGACTACGGCGTGACCTGCGGCATCAACGGCAACGTCGAGATCGGCGCTGACTACTGGACGGGGACGAATGATCCCTGGGTGTTCAACGCGAAGGTCCGGCTCGCGCAGGAAACCGGCCATCAACCGGCCCTCGCCGCCGGAATCTACAACTTCGCCGGCAGCCAGGCAAGTGCCCAGAACGTTGCCTATGCCCTCGCGAGCAAATCCTTCCGCGGCACGATATTTACCGCCGGCTGCGCCCGAGGCCGCCGCGGCGCGCTCGGAAATGACCGCACAATGGTCTTGCTGGGCGTAGATCGCACGTGCGGCGACAGGTGGTGGGTGGGTGCGGACTACCAGAGCGGCAAGAGCGCGCTCGGCGCGCTCAGCCTTGGGGTCGCGTACAAGTTCGCGCCTAACGCATCGGCGATGGTTGGGTACGACTGGTACAACTCGGGCGGCATCGAGGACACGTTCAATGTGCAGGTGGACATCGACATGGTGACGTTCTAGCCAGCGGCAACGCAGGTGGAACGCCCGGGCCCTGTTGCTGAGAACGTCGCGCCGGAAGGCAAGCCCGGCTTGTGCCGATTGGTCTTGCGCGCACGGGACACTACCGGAAACTCAGCAGGCAGCGCCGCGTGCCCGCCGGGACGGTGAACACGAATCTGCCGCCCCCGGACTTCACGTTCAGTTGACCGTCGGGCTTGCCTGCGAGGTCTGCTGTCTGCACGTCGAGAGCGACGGCGCCGGAGTGCGCGGGGATGCTGACCTCGAACGCGTCGCTTCCCGGCAGAGGGGTGACCGTGAGCCGTTTGCCCGTGCCGGTCATACGGAAGGCGCCGTTGGTGGCGACCGGCCCGAAGTCGAGAATCTTGCGCGCGGTATTGAGCCGGGACGAAAGCGGGTCGTCCTCGGGCTGCCACGAGACTTCGCCGCCCTTCACCACCAGAAGCCCGGCCGCGGCGCGCTGCCTGCTGTCCACCCGCCCGCGCACGCTCGCTCGCGTGCCCGTCGCCGGGTCCCAGAACCCGAAGCGGATGGGATAGCCGCCATCCGCGGCGCCGGCCGGCACTGACACATCGAGCGTCTCTTCGAAGCTGCCGGGTTTGCTCCATTCGCCCCGGACTTCGCCGTCCGCCTGAAATGCGATCGTCTCAACCGGCGCGCCCGGGCGGTCGAAGTGAAGGAACGGGCGCATCCCGGAAGCCAGCGGCTCAACCACATCCCACCTGAGCCGCAGCCGGACCCGGCGGGCGCCCAGATCATCCAGCCCGGCGACCCTGACACCGACCACGCCGTCCGCGTTTATCGTATGCGACAGAGTTCTGGCATCCACGAAGATGCCTTCCGGAGACTCGGCATACGCGCTGACGACTCCGCCGCGCCGGCGCACGTCAGCGTACGCGTCGCCGCAGCGCGCCGTAAACCCGTACTGCGGCAGGACAACGCCGCCCGTCTCCCAGTCGTCCGCGCCCCGGTTGACGGCGACAGTTCCCACTTCGCCGAACGTCACGCGCTGGCGATGGATGCCGCCGTCGAACGCATGCGAGGTCATGGGCTGACGCGCGAGGCTGGCGCAGACGTCATGCAGCAGCCAGTAGCTCATCAGCGCGCGGCGGTTGAACGGCCCGTCGCACATCGGGTTGCGGCCGCCCAGCACGGTCATGCTCAGATAGTCGTCGCTGCCATACCCGTGAAGCGAGTCCTCCTCACCGCCGTTGTAGCGCTGGCCGAGCCCGCCCGCGAACAGGATAAACGAGCCGTGGGTCGCCATGTCGTGCCAGGGCACGCGCTCGGCGTCGCCGCCGCGGACTCCCCACCCGAAATGCGTGCTGAAGGCACTGCCATGATCGCTCTCGCCCGCGTCCAGATGCCCGATGAGCGCATCGCACCCCGCCTCGCTGACGGTGACGGAGTTCTTCGCCAGGTTATTGCGGTAGGCGTCAAAGCACTCCGCCCACTTCGCGGCGCAGACGGTCTTGGGGAAGAAGGCGCCGCCGCGGTCGTAGAAGTCCATCGGAGGCAACGCGCTGAAGACGTCAACGAAGATCCCGTCCGGCTTCACCTGCTTCGCCAGCAGGTCGCGGTTGCGAATCAGAAACGGCAGAAAAGCGTTCGGCGAGAAGTGATAGCTCTGAGCCTTGCGGCCCTCGTTCAGCCAGCCGAGTTGCGGCGTGCCGTCCTCGTTGAACCAGACGTGATCGTACGAGTAACCATCCGCGTCCGGGTAGAAGTCGATGTAGTTGTCATGCGGGACGAAGTTGATGCCGGCGTCCTCGCAGGCATCAGCGAGCGCCTTGAACCCCTCGAGGCCGCCGAGCGGCGGGAAGATGTCCGGCAGGCGGTAGTCGTAGCCCCAGCGCTGCCAGTTGTGCTTCACGAAGATCGCATCGCTCATTCCGTAGGCCCTGCACAGCCCGATCTCGCGCGTCTCGGCGTCCACGTCCAGGCGCCACGAGTCGAGGCACATCCGCCCCTTGAGATACTCGACCGCCGCCGCGGGCTTGAACCCGGCGATCTGCTCGCGATACGCCAGCGCCGCGGCAAATGCTCCCCGGCTTGACGGGATGAGGCTTATCGTCGCATCGTGACGGGTGATGAGCGAATAGAGCCTGCGCGGCGGGTCAACGGAGAAGACATCCGGGAAGATGTCCGTCGCCTGCACCAGACTCAGGCCCCCGTCGTAATCCGCGCCCACATGCCGGGTCGAGAGCGTGAATCCGCCCGCGGTAAGCTCGAAGGGCGCGGGGTCTTCGACAACGTTGCCAAACCCGGCGTACACGCGAAGCGCCGTGCGCGACGCCGGCCCCACCCCGAACGCGGTGAAGCGCGGACGCCCCCGCAAGTCGCGCACTGCGCCCGGCATCGAGAGCTTCAGGCGCAGCGCCCCGTTCTCGACGAACACCTCCGCCCGCGCCTCGTACGCAGCGCGGGCATCGGGCGGGGTTATGCGATAGGGAAATGCGGTCCTGCCCTTGCTGCTCGAAGTCCAGGTGCGCGTCCAGTCGAGGCTGGAGCGGACGCCGCCGAGGGGCTCGCCGTCAATGTCCACGCGCACGCCGCGAAGCACGAGATCGCCCTTTTCGCCAGCGAACGCGATGGCGGCGTCGAGGATTCCGTTCGGACCGGGCACGACAGCCGCGCCGCAGGTCTCATCCGGCCCCTCGATCTGCCACGCCAGAGCGCCCTGGGCGCCACCCATGGCTGCTCTGGCATCCGCCAGCGCCTGTGCTGCCCTCACCTGGAACTCCTGCTCGCTCTCCTGCGCGGCCAGTGGCCCGGCCATGACGGTCGGCAGCCCCCAGTACGCATGGTCGCAGGTTGTATCGTTCTTCGGGCCGGGCGCGGTGACGAAGCGCAGCGTCACGGTCTTCCCGGAGTACGCCGAGATGTCCACTTCAGCTGGCTCCCAGGACTTGCTCGCGGAGAATCTGCGGAAGACCTCCCGGAACTCGCCGCCGTCTGAAACCAGCACCCGGAACTCGACGCCATCGGAGAGGGGTTCGTCCGCGCGGGAATCGCGGATCGCCGTCGAGAACGTCAGCCGGACCGGCGCAGCGTCGGGCAGCGACACCCTGTAGTCGAGCCCGATCTCGCCGCCGCCGCCCTTCCACGGGGGGTGCACGGAGATGCTGGCAAGCGGCCCCGGCCGGGAGGCAACGAAACGCTCGGCCACGGCGCCGGTTATCGGGTCGGTGCCCGCGAATCCGGGGGCCAGCCTGCGCTCAGCCCCACCCTCAATTCGCAGCCAGCCCTTCGCTGACGACACATCTTCGAGCGCCAGTCCACGCCCCGGGCGCACGGAGAGTACCTTCTCCTCTTCGCTTCCCGCGGCGGAGGGGATGGCTTCGGGAAGCACCCGGACGATGGCTATCGCGTGCGGGATGTCGCGCGATTTGTCGGGCGTGAACCAGGCGTGGATGGGATACAGCGCGGCATGGGAGTCTTCACCCGCGACGATCTCAAGCCGCTGCCGCAGTTCCTGCCCGCCCTTCAGCACAAGACCGATCTCGTCCGAACCGGCGACCCGCCAGTCGTCAGCGAGGCCGATCTTGAGCTTTCCCCGTATCTCCACCTCCGAGCTGTTCGTGATGCGGACTTCGAGCGGAAGCCGCGTCTCGAGCCTGCTTACATCGGGAAACGGCATGATCTCGACCTTGACAGGCCCGGCCGTATCAACCGGCGGGTTGAAGGCCCGTGCAGGCGGCGAGACGATCAACATCAGAATGATGGCTGCGGCGATGGACATGGCTGGTATCCCCTCCGGGCACATGATGGGTAGATGTTGCACACAGCCCCGCCGAAAACCTGCCCGCTGGGCGCGGCGACGCGGGGAGGTGAGACTGCCGGGAGCGCAGAATATCCCTGCATCAGACATGGGAGCCGCAGAATTCAGCACCACGACAGCCACATTCCGCAGAGCATCAGGAATCATGCGCCTGACTGCCCTGTTCGCCCTTGCGCTGACGCTCGGCGGATGCGCGGGCGATGCGCGCCGTGCCGCTCCGGAAGCTGTCACCCTCAACTTCTGGAACGGCTTCACCGGCCCGGACGGCGCGACGATGGAGAAAATCGTCCGCGCCTTCAACAAGTCGCACCCGGACATCCGCGTGAAGATGCAGATCATCCCCTGGGGCACGTATTACGACAAGGTGACGCTGGGGCTGGCCTTCGGCGGCGCTCCGGACGTGCTGATTCTGCACTCGAACCGCTTTCCCGAGTTCGCGAACTACTCGTCGCTCGGCAGGCTCGACGATCTGGTGAAGCGTCCGGGGTTCGACGAGAGCGATTTCGCGGAAGGGCCATGGGCCGCAGGGGTATGGAAGGGCACGCGCTACGCCATTCCTCTGGACTGCCACCCCATCGGGCTGTACTACAATACACGGCTGTTCCGGCAGGCCGGCATCGTGGACGCCGCGGGCAACGCCAAACCGCCGGAGACGCTGGACGAATTCCTTTCGGCCGCCCGGAAGCTCACCGTGGACGCGAACGGCGACGGCAAGCCCGAGCAGTGGGGATTCGCCTACACGTGGCTTCGCACGAACGCGTTCACGTTTCTGCACCAGTTCGGCGCGGACATCCTGACCCCGGACTTCCGCAGGTCGGGGCTGGATGCGCCCGACGCGGCACGGGCTCTCGGCCTGATGCAGGACCTCTGCTACAAGGAGAAGGTGTGCCCGAAACCCGAAGGCGCGGACGCGTGGATGGGCTTCCAGACGGGCAAGGTGGCGATGGCGCTGGAGGGCGTCTACATGCTGACAAGCCTCGAGGAGCAGGAGGACCTCGAGTTCGCCGGTGCGCCCTGCCCGCTGTTCGGCCGCAGGCGGGCGGTGTGGGCCAGCACGCACTTGCTGGCGATGCCCGCCGCCGTTGATGCCCGTAAGCGCGAGGCCGCGTGGACGTTCATGCGCTATCTCTCGGACCACAGCCTCGACTGGGCCAGAGGGGGGCAGGTGCCCGTGCGCCAAAGCATCCTGAACTCGCCCGGTTTCAAGAAGCTGCAGGTTCAGTATGAGTTCAGCAAGGAGCTTCCCTACATAGCCTACGAACCGCCGACGGTGTCGTACAATCAGGTGGTGCCGTTCTACGACGCGGCCATCGAGGCATCGTTGAACCGCATCAAGCCGACGGATGAAGCGCTCAGCGAAGCCGCCCGGCGTATCAACGAGGTGCTGGAGCGGGAATGAAGCGCAATCAGGGGCTCTCGGCCGCTCTCTTTCTGCTGCCTTACGCGACGCTGTTTGCCGTCTTTGTGCTCGCGCCCGCGGTGTACGGCTTCTGGGTGAGCCTGCACAAGTGGCACATCCTCTCGCCCTCCGCGCCGTTCGTCGGGTTCGGCAACTACCGGCAGGTGCTGCAGGACGACCTGTTCCGGATCGCATTCCTGCGGACGGCGTACTTCGTGCTGATGGTCGTGCCAATTGGCAACGCGCTGTCGCTCCTGCTCGCTGTAGGGCTCGCCCAGGACTACAAAGGGACAACGCTCTACAAGGTTGCGTTTTACCTGCCGGTGGTCACGTCGGTGGCGGTTGTGGCGCTGTTGTGGCGATGGCTCCTCAGCGCGGAGTTCGGGCTGATCAACTACTACATCGGCAAGGGCGCGGAGATGGTGAACAGCCTGGGGCCGCGCGTCATCAGCGCGCACGCTGCGAGCCTGCCATGGCTTAACAGCCCGGCGCTGGCCATGCCGGCCATCGCAATGCTCAGCATCTGGTGGGGCGCGGGTGGGAACATGCTGATCTATCTGGCGGGACTCAAGGCGGTGCCGCGTGAACTGCTCGAGGCGGCGTCCATTGACGGCGCGACTCCGTGGCAGAGGTTCTGGAGGGTGACCTGGCCGCTTCTTCGCCCGACGGTGCTGTTCTGCCTCGTCATGTCCGTGATCGCTTCGTCGCAGGTGTTCGGGCAGACCTTCATTCTCACGGGCGGCGGGCCGTACTATTCGACTCTGACGGTGGTGCTGTATATGTATCAGCAGGGATTCGGGCTGTATCAGCTCGGCTACGCGTGCGCGGTGGCGTACGTTCTGTTCGTCGCGGTGCTCGCGTTTACCCTCCTGCAGTTCCGGCTTCTGGCGGTGCGGCAATGAGGACAGGACTGGAACGCCTCCGAAACGCTCTCGGACAGATCGCTCTGGCGGCGGGCGCGCTGGCGATGGCCTCGCCGCTGCTCTGGATGCTCAGCACGTCGCTGAAGCCGAAGACAGAGATCCTCAAGGCCACGCCGCGCTGGATCCCGAACCCGCCGACGCTCTCGAACTACGTGGAGCTCTTCACCCGCACCGAGGAGTTCCCGGTGCTGAGGTGGCTCGCGAACAGCATCTTCGTGTCTCTCTCGGTAACGATCCTGGTTCTGTTCGTCACCAGCACGGCGGCGTTCGCGTTCTCGAGGCTGCGGTTCAAGGGACGCGAGACGCTGTTTATGATCGCGGTGGCGACGCTGATCATCCCGGGGCAGGTGGTGCTGATCCCGGTGTTTCTGATCGTCGAGAAGCTGGGCTGGTTCAACAGCTATGCGGGCCTGATCATCCCCGGCCTCGCCGGGGCATTTGGAGTTTTTCTGCTGCGGCAGTTCTTCATGACGATTCCGGAAGAGCTGGAGGAGGCAGCGGTGGTGGACGGCGCGAGCGTGTGGACGATCTACTGGCGGGTGATTCTGCCGCTCGCACGCCCGGCGCTGGCGACGCTGGCGATCTTCACGTTCATGGGCGCGTGGAACGACTTTGTCTGGCCGCTGATCATTACGAACGACGTGACAATGCGGACGCTGCCGGTGGGGCTGGCGATCTTTCAGGGACGCTACACGCTGGACTACGGGCTGACGATGGCCGCGGCGGCAGTCTGCAGCGCGCCTGTCATTGTGGCGTTTCTGATTTTCCAGCGCAGCATCACGGAGGGAATCGTGATGACCGGGTTGAAGGGGTAGGAAACGCGCGGGATACCAGGCCGCAGAGGTCCCCCTTGACAGCGCGGGTGGCACGCATCCCTGGAGGGCAGCACGCCGGCATTGCTTGTCAGAAGCCGAGCCCGCAACTATGATGCGTGAGAGAGGGTGATCGGGGCAGGCTGCATGCATATTCTCAGATACCTTGCCAAAAGGCATGGCTACTTCTTTGCCGCTGCAAGTGTCCTCACAGCAACCGCGGCCTTCCTTCCCGGCCGCGACCACTTCGCCAGGGCACAATGGGCTCTGCTGTACCTCCTCGTCGTGGGGCTGGTGGCCGGACTGGCCGGTGTGCGGCCCGCGCTCGGGGCGGCCGGACTGGCGTTCCTGCTCTGGAACTTCTTCTTTCTGCCACCCCATAACACGTTCGCGGTTCACGATTCCAAGGACTGGCTGTCGCTGTTCGTGTTCCTTGTCGTTGCGGTTGCAATGGGAACGCAGACAGGCAGACTGCGCGAGCGCGAGGCGGAGGCTCTTGCCAGGGAACGCGAGATGGCCATGCTCAATCAGTTCAGCGCGCGCCTGGTGTCAGACTCGTCCATCTCGGATATTGCCCAGCTTCTGATGGGCGAGGTAGCCCAGATCACCGGCGCGCGCAGCGCGGCGCTGTTGCTGGCCGATGAGGAGGGCAACCTCCAGGAACACAGATCATGTGCTGACGATGCCGGGGAATTGGAGTCATCGGTCCTGTGTATCGCGCAATGGGCTCAGGCACACTCGAAAGGTGTTGGCTTGCCTCCGATCACACGGCGCTCGGACACTGATGCCGCGGGCTGGCCGATCTCGGTGGATCACGTCCAGGCGGGCGCCAGCACACATCGGGAAGATCTCTTCATCCCCCTGCAGACGATAGACAGACTGGAAGGCATCCTGTATGTCGGCCAGCGTTCCTCCGGAGGCCCCTACCGCGTGAGCGACGTTCGCCCGCTGGTGGCAGTGGCAAATCAGACGGCGGCATTTCTGGAGCGCAAGCGCTTGCAGGCCGCGTCTGTGCAGGCGGACGCCCTGCGGGAGGCAGACCGCCTCAAGTCCACACTGATATCGTCGGTGTCGCACGAGTTGAAGACGCCAATAGCATCCATCACGGCGACAATCGGCAATCTGGCCGAACAGGATGTGGAATGGGACAAAGACAAGGCCGCCCACGAGCTTGCCAGCGTGCAGGAGGACCTGGATCGCCTGAACAGCAGCATCAACGCGCTGCTTGACCTCGCGCGGCTCGAGTCCGCGGCCTGGGAGCCCAGAAGAGAGTGGTATGACCTCGCCGATGTCGTATGGGCGGCGCATTCGCGCATTCCGCAGAAGCAGCGCTCCCGGATTCAGGTGTCGCTGCCCGAAGCGCTCCCGATGGTCTTCGTTGATGTCACGCAGATGGCCAGGGCACTGGAGAACCTGCTGGCAAACGCTCTCATCTACGGGCCGCCGGACTCAGCGGTCTTGCTGGGCGCCTCGGTGGAAGAAGGCGCGTTCAGGGTGTGGGTCGAAGACGAAGGCCCTGGAATCCGGCCGGAAGAACGCGAGAGGATATTCGAGAAGTTCTACCGCGGGCGCTCGTCCTCACAGTCCACCCCGGGCACAGGTCTGGGCCTCGCGGTCGCGCGAGAGGTCATCCGCTTCCACGGCGGGCGGATCTGGGTCGAGGATGTGGGGCCTCGAGGTGCGCGGTTCGTGATCTCGGTGCCCACCGAGGGGACGCCCGGGCCGCTATGAGCGCCCCAGAGAAAAGGCCGCACGTCCTGGTCGTGGACGATGAAGAGCAGATCCGCCGCGCCCTGAGGTCCATCCTTACGGCACGCGGGTACGACGTTGCCCTCGCCGCGAGTGGAGCAGAGGCTATTGAGTGTTCACTGAACCGGCTGCCCGATCTGATGATTCTCGACGTGGCAATGCCGGAGATGACGGGCATCGAGGTCTGCCGGGAGCTTCGCAACTGGTTTGAGGGCCCGATCCTGATGTTGTCCGTGATCAGCGGCGACACAGACATCGTTGCCGCTCTCGACACAGGGGCGGACGACTATCTCACCAAGCCTTTCTCCACCAGCGAGCTTCTCGCCAGAATCCGCGCACTCCTCAGAAGAACCGCAAGCCGCGTCACTCCTCCTCCCACGATTCACGCTGGCGACCTTGAGATAGACATCGCCAGGAGAACCGTCAAACGTGCGGGACAGGAGATCGAACTGACAAGGATGGAGTTTGACATCCTGTCGTATCTGGCTCAGAACGCTGATCGTGTCCTGACTTCCAGGATGATCCTTGAGAAGGTCTGGGGCCCGGAGTACGCGGAAGACGCGCAGACGCTTCGCGTTCACGTAAGTCACCTCCGCAAGAAGATCGAGCCCCACCCATCCTCTCCACGCCACATCCTCACAGAGACAGGCGTCGGTTTCCGCTTCGCCTCCTCCGAGCCTTCAGACTGATACTGACTATACAAAAGCTTAGTACGGCCGGCCTCCCGGTTTATTAGCCGTTTATGGCCCCACAGGTAGACTTGAAGTGGTCGAGCCAGGGCCAGTCAGGCCGGGCTCGGGAGGTACACATGGATGCCTGGCAGTTTGTAGTCGTCACAGGGCTTTTCGTCGCCGCCGGGAAGTGGTACACGTCGTGCCAGATGCACTACTGGGCCAGTTCGGAGTGCAGCGGGGACTGGAATCCCCCCCGCAGGCGCAGCGACGACCCCGATCAGAGGATACAGGAAGCGCAGGAGCACGGATATGCTGGATGTCACTTACGCCGCCGTGGTGCTCGTCTTCTTCTGGACAGGTCTGCTGTACGTAAGATTGGCCGGCCGCCTCTAGGGGGCCGGAGATGAGCACCGATTACGCCGTAGCCGGGGCCATAGCCATGGCGCTGGTAGTCTATCTCCTCTACTGCCTTCTGCATCCAGAATGGCTTTGACCAGGACGAACAGGGCGACGTGACATGACCTGGATGGGAATAGCGCAGATGGGGGCGTTTGCCGGGGTTCTTCTGCTGGTGACAAAGCCCATGGGAGCCTACATGGCCCGGGTCTTTCAGGGCGAACGGACGCTACTCGACCCGGTCATGCGGCCCGTTGAGAGCGCGATCTACAGGACGTGCGGGGTTGACCCGAAGCGCGAGATGCAATGGACGACCTACACGGCTGCCATGCTCATCTTCAGCGCGGTGTGCGTCCTGCTCTTGTACCTGATCCTGCGGCTGCAGAGCATTCATCCCTGGAACGCGGCGCACGCGCCGCCCATGGAGCCGCATCTGGCATTCAACACTGCCGTAAGCTTTGTCACCAACACAAACTGGCAGGCCTACGCCGGGGAGCGGTCCGCAAGCTACTTTACGCAGATGGCCGGCCTCACCTGGCAGAGCTTCGTCTCAGCCGGCACGGGCATGGCCCTGGCCATTGCATTCACCCGCGCGCTTTGCCGGCAGTCGGTTGCGGAGATCGGGAACTTCTGGGTTGATCTCACACGTGCGTGCCTGTGGGTGCTCCTTCCGCTGTCGGCAGTGCTCGCACTGGTACTGGTGTCGCAAGGGGTCATCCAGAATCTGTCTCAGTATGTGACCGCCAGCACCCTCGAAGGCGGCAGTCAGGTGATCGCACAGGGACCGGTCGCCTCGCAGGAGGCGATCAAGATGCTGGGGACAAACGGCGGAGGCTTTTTCAACGCCAATTCGGCCCATCCGTATGAGAACCCCACCCCTCTCACCAACTTCCTCGAAGCCCTTGCCATCCTCGTCATCCCCGCCGGGCTCACCTACACTTTCGGCCGCCTTGTGGGCAACCAGAAGCAGGGGTGGGCACTTCTGACAGCTATGATGGTGCTGTTTGTCACGGGTCTCGGCTGCATCTACTCCTCCGAGCAGAACGGGAACCCGGTCCTGGGGCGCATTGGCGTCAACCAGGCAGCGAGTCTGGCGCAGTCCGGGGGAAACATGGAAGGTAAGGAGGTGCGATTCGGCATCTCAGGCTCGGCTCTGTTTGCCACAGCGACGACCGGCGCCTCGTGCGGAGCAGTGAACTCCTCGTTCGACAGCTACACACCGCTCGGCGGCGGGATTGCGATCCTCAACATCGTTCTTGGCGAGATCATCTTCGGGGGCGTCGGATCAGGGCTGCTGGGGATGCTCGTTTTCGCCATTCTTGCAGTCTTCATTGCCGGGCTCATGGTGGGGCGAACACCCGAATATCTTGGCAAGAAGATCGAACCGAGGGAAGTCAAGCTGGCCATGCTTGCGATTCTGTTACTGGCCGGATGCATCCTGGGCGTCAGTGCTGTGTCCTCTGTCACCAGACTCGGCCTGGCAGGCCGGTTCAACATGGGACCGCACGGCTTCACGGAGATACTCTATGCAGCCGCCTCGGCCGCCGGTAACAACGGCAGCGCCTTCGCCGGTCTGAACGCGAACGCCCCGTACTATCACACGACGCTGGGGCTCGCAATGCTCTTCGGCAGGTTTCTGTTCATCGTACCGGTGATGGCCGTCGCGGGATCGCTTGTGATGAAGAAGCGCGTGCCCGCGTCGAGCGGCACGTTCCCGACGACGGGGGGCCTGTTCGCCGGCCTGCTCGTGGGCGTGATTCTGATCCTCGGAGCGCTCACGTTCTTCCCGGCGCTGACCCTTGGTCCGCTACTGGAGCATTTGCTGATCCACACGGGGAAGCTCTTCTGAGGGAGACGCGGCACATGCCCGAACGCGATGCGATAGATTGCGCCAGCGAAGATCGCACACAGCCAGCGATGCCTGGCAGCGGGGCGTCGAAGGCCAGGCGGCATCACCGGACATCGGTGGCACGGCTCGTTCCTCGAGCGTGCCTTGAAGCCACAAGGAAGCTCCATCCCGCAACGATGGTTCACAACCCCGTGATGTTCGTTGTGGAAGCCGGGTGCGCCGTCGCCAGCTACTACGCGGTTGTCGAAGCGGCAGGAGGCGGGCCGAGGGCGGGGTTCCTGGCCGCACTGTCTGCCTGGCTCTGGTTCACGGTGCTGTTCGCGAACTTCGCCGAGGCGATGGCCGAGGGCCGAGGCAAGGCGCAGGCCGACACCCTCCGCAAGATGAAGTCAGAAACGCTGGCAAGCGTTATGGTGGGTGGGAGTCTGCGCCAGGTGGCAGCCTCGCAACTCAGGCGCGGAGACATCGTGATCGTCTCCGCTGGCGAAGTGATACCAGGCGACGGCGAGGTCATCGAGGGCATCGCGGCCGTGGATGAATCCGCGATCACCGGGGAGTCCGCGCCCGTAATCCGTGAAAGCGGCGGCGACCGCAGCGCTGTTACGGGCGGCACCAGAGTGCTCTCCGATCGGATAACGGTTCAGATCAGGGCCGATCCCGGGCAGAGCTTCCTGGACAGGATGATATCACTGGTGGAGGGGGCGTCGCGGCAGAAGACACCGAACGAGATTGCGCTCGACATCCTGCTCGCGGGGCTTACGATCATTTTCATCCTCGTCGTCATCTCCCTGGAGTGCTTCGCAGTCTATGCCGGGGCGCCGGTACCGATACCCGTGCTGATCGCACTGCTGGTGTGTCTTATCCCGACAACCATCGGCGGTCTGCTTTCAGCCATCGGGATAGCCGGCATGGACCGCTTGGTCCAGCACAACGTGCTCGCCATGTCCGGGCGGGCAGTGGAGGCAGCCGGCGATGTCAATACCCTGCTTCTCGACAAGACGGGAACCATCACGCTCGGGAACCGCCAGGCAGCGGAGTTCCTGCCGGTCAACGGGTTCTCCGAGAGGGATGTCGCCGACGCGGCCCAACTGGCGTCGCTGAGTGACGAGACCCCGGAAGGCCGGTCTATCGTCGTGCTGGCCAAGGGTTTCGGTTTCCGCGACAGGCACCTGGGACCGGACGCTGTGTTCACGGAGTTCACCGCCCAGACACGGATGAGTGGGGTGGACACAGGCGGTCACGCCATCCGCAAGGGAAGCGCAGACGCTGTCATCTCCTGGGTGCGGCAACAGGGGGGATCGTTGCCGGACCAGCTGCGGCCGACAGTCGAGTCGGTCTCCACGAGAGGCGGCACGCCGCTGGTTGTCGCTCGCGACCGGACCGTCGTGGGCGTCATTCACCTGAAGGACGTGGTGAAGGGCGGGATAAGGGAACGCTTCGACCAGCTCCGCGCCATGGGCATAACGACCATCATGATCACCGGAGACAACCCTCTCACGGCCGCGACAATTGCCCGGGAGGCCGGCGTGGACGACTTCCTTGCCGAGGCCACCCCGGAAGACAAGATGCAGCTCATACGGCAGGAGCAATCCCAGGGGAAGCTCGTCGCCATGACTGGCGATGGCACCAACGATGCCCCGGCCCTTGCCCAGGCCGATGTCGGCCTGGCGATGAACACAGGGACGATGGCCGCGAAGGAAGCCGGAAACATGGTGGACCTCGACTCGAACCCGACCAAGCTCATTGAAATCGTCGAGATAGGAAAGCAGCTTCTGATGACGCGCGGAGCGCTGACGACGTTCAGCATCGCCAACGACGTCGCCAAGTACTTCGCCATCATACCGGCCATGTTTGCCTCGGCATTCCCGGTGCTGGACAAACTCAACATCATGCATTTGCACTCGCCCGAGAGCGCGGTCCTTTCGGCTGTGATCTTCAATGCCCTGATCATCGTTGCGCTGATTCCGCTGGCCCTGCGGGGGGTCCGGTACCGCCCACTGGGAGCGGCGTCTCTTCTGCGACGCAACCTGCTGGCATATGGCGTGGGAGGCATCGTCGCTCCGTTCGTGGGACTGAAGCTGATAGACCTGGCACTCGCTGCCACGGGGCTGGTGAAGTGAGAGGATACTGAGATGGGACGGCATATATGGATCGCGGCGCGGCTGGCAGTTGTCACTCTCCTGGTGTTCGGAGTCCTCTACCCTCTTGCCATGACATGCATCGCCCAGGCAGCGTTCCCCCGGCAGGCGAACGGCAGCATTGTCAGGCTGCAGGGCCACGCAGTGGGCTCGGAGTTGATAGGGCAGCCGTTCACGGGGCGGAAGTACTTCCATCCGCGCCCGTCCGCGGCAGGCGGGGGCTATGACGCCTGCTCATCCGGCGGCTCGAATCTCGGGCCATCCAGCCGGGCGCTCGCAGATGCGGTGGAGAACAGGGCAGCTCTGGCAATGCGTCAGAACCCGGAGCTTGCCAGGGGCCGCATACCCGTGGACATGGTCACCGCGTCAGGCAGCGGCCTGGATCCGGACATCAGCCCGGCGAACGCCTGTGCTCAGGTCCCAAGGGTGGCAAGGGCGCGGGGGATATCTGAAGCCGTCGTCAGACGCCTCGTCGAGGAGTGCACCGTCAGGCGAACCGCAGGCTTTCTCGGCGAGCCAAGATTGAACGTGCTGCGGATCAACGAGGCTCTGGACTCGATGCGCGGACAGAGAAGATGACGGGAGGACACGGGAAGCTCAAGGTATTCCTCGGGGCGGTGGCCGGTGTCGGAAAGACGTACAAGATGCTTTCCGAAGCCCACAGGCGTCTCAGCCGCGGCGAGGACATAGTCATTGGCTTGATCGAGACTCACGGACGTCCAGCCACAGCCGAACTCACGAGCGGCTTTGAGCAGATGCCGCTCAAGAAGATAGACTACCGTGGCGCTGAGTTCTACGAGCTCGACACGGCTGCGGTGATAGCCCGCCGTCCCGAATGGGTACTCATTGACGAACTGGCGCACACCAACATTCCCGGCACTGTGCACGCCAAGCGCTGGCAGAGCGTCGAGGAGATTCGGGCGGCAGGCGTCAATGTCATCACCACTCTGAACATCCAGCACGTTGAGAGCCTGAATGACGTGGTCTATGAGATCACGGGGGTGCGCGTGCGCGAGACGGTGCCGGACCGGGTAGTAGATACCGCCGACGAGATAGAGCTGGTAGACTGCACCCCGGAAGCCCTGATCAACCGGCTCCAGCGCGGCGACATTTACAGGGAAGAGAAGGTGCCTCAGGCGCTGGCCAACTTCTTCCGCCGGGGCAATATCGTCGCACTCAGGGAGCTTGCTCTTCAGAGGGCTGCGGAGGAAGTGGACGATCAGCTTCAGGTGTATATGCAGGCGCACGATATGGCAGCGGGCAGACTTGCCCGGGAGCACGTGCTTGTCTGCATCGCGCCTGGGCCGCTGGCCCAGAAGCTGGTCCGGCGGGGCTACCGGATATCGAAGCGCATGCACGGGACATTCGACGTCGTGTTCGTGCGCCCGCCCGGAGCCTGTCTGACCAAGAGAGAACAGGAGAGCCTACAGGCCGCCTGCGAACTCGCGGGGAACCTCGGCGGCAGAGTCGCCGAGATCGAGGGCGATTCCGTGGCCAACGAGATCATTCGTTACGCCGGTGAGGCAGGCGCCACGGCGATAGTGATGGGGCAATCCGCACGCAGCCGGTTCCAAGAGATCGCGAAAGGGTCTATAATCAACCGGATCATGCGAGCAACAAGAGAGATTGACATCATCGTTGTCGGGGACACTGAAGGACGCGCAGGGAGCTAGCGGGTGTCTGCATCTCGACACTTCGCTGAGAGGCGGCGCGGCGGCTTCACGCTGATTGAATTGCTGGTGGTTATCGCCATCATCGCCATACTTGCGGCGATCCTGTTTCCCGTGTTTGCGCGCGCGCGCGAACGCGCCCGCCGGACGCAGTGCATGTCCAACATGCGGCAGCTCGGAATAGCACTGGGGATGTACATTGATGACTGGCACGACCGCTGCTTCTTCTTCGGGCACAACCGCGACCTTTCGCGCGTGAAGCCGGCGGCGCCTCTCGGTGCGACCATCGCGAACAGATGGTGGAACCAGATTCTGCCCTACACGGGCAAGGGCGGCGACCTTCTCGTCTGTCCATCGGACGGCGGCCGAGTGCCCCACAGCCTCGAGAACGGCCAGAACGGCGCCCCTCTGGTGCCGCGTTCGTACGTGGCAAACCGCGCGGTGGAGAGCCTGATGCGCGATCAGGTGGACGACCCCGCCAGCGTCGTGCTCGTGACGGAAAAGGGCGACGGGTTCGACGATTCGTGGTACGAGCCGCCGAAGAACCTTTACCCCAAGGCCGGCTACACCGAGAGCGTGCTTGCCATGCGGCGTCACGGGGGCGGCTGCAACAATATGTTTCTGGACGGTCACTGCCAGTGGCTGAGCCGCGCGCAGCTTA
>Ga0255342_1003602_pt1 | contig 16973 bp, 11 predicted proteins | sample wastewater_treat_3_FD_192416 | JGI IMG/M metagenome (GOLD analysis project Ga0255342, IMG submission 192416) | Wastewater microbial communities from Lulu Island WWTP, Vancouver, Canada - plant14 | ecosystem: Engineered > WWTP > Wastewater > Unclassified | place: Canada: Vancouver, British...
TTGTGGAGATGGCATAACCGCCACGCACTCGGGAGTTATGGTGACTCCCTGAGCGCGTGGCTTCCGAACAACCGGATTGATTGATGGTTTACCAAAACAAAAAGTGCGAAAAATTGTTGACACTACCCTGATTTCTGATTGCCTGAATAAATTAACCACAGTGGGTAACAAAACAAAATGGAATTATAGTTCACATCTTAATGATTTTTTCACGTGGGTATGGGAAAATAACCGTAAGTCTTTTGCTGTCGCCGGCATTCCTCAGCCGGAATTACCGGCAATCAAATATACCCTGAAACGCCGCAAAATAGTTTCGGGGGATGTTCAGTTTGAAATTGTAGAGGAAGTTAAAAGAATTTCATATCATATTAATCCTAAAATATATTTGGGAATTAAATGGCTTTGCACATATCCAAAAGTGCGCCCGCACGAAATGCTAACCTTAAAAGAAGGTGATATAAACCTTTACACCGGCCACCTGATCTTTCCGAACCCCAAAGAAAACAAATGGAAAGAAGTGCCATTAATACAAGAAGACATTGAAACATTAAACACTTTCCCGTTGTCTATGCCGGATATGTTTTTTCCCCGGCACACAGGCGGAATCAAAGGAACAAAAGCCAATCAACCCTTCGGTGAAAAATATTTTTATAAGTGGTGGATTGCCGCATGTAATAATCTTGGAATCCAAGGCGTTGACCTATATGGCGGAACCAAACACAGCACCGTCAATAAACTTAAAAGAAAATACTCTGCAGAAGAAATACAACGCCGGGGAACAGGACCACCTTAGCAAAGCTTTTTACCGTTACCTTGAAACGGACGATGAAGAATCAAGGGCGTTATATGTTGATGCAGTCCCGAGGAAACGGGCTGCAACCATTTTGCAACCAAATAAAAACAGGGGTAAATTCGGCAAGCTGTTGAAATTAAAGGGATAAATTGGTGGAGGCGGCGGGAGTCGAACCCGCGTCCGAAAACCTTCCGCTGGAGAATCTACGCACGTAGCCTTTGATTTAAATTCACGCCGGCTTGCTCCCAAAGGCCGGATCGTACCGCGCTATCCTGTAAATATTCGCCGCCCTCCCCCAGGAAAAGAGTTTGGCTATCCTGTCTTAATGACGTTCTGTTCCAGCCAACAGGAAAACCGGGCAGAACGTTAGCCGACTTAAGCGGCTAAAGCGTAATCGTAGTTGTCTGCGATTATATGTTTCCTACCTGTTTAACGAGGCCTGTAGGAACCTCGGTGCGCATCTCCAACTTCAAATGTCCCCGTCGAAACCGTGACGCCCCCAAAATCAGTATGCGTATAATATATTAAGTTATGCGCTGTTTGTCAAAGAAAACCGCTTCGCCGCTTTCAGAGGACAGCGCGTAAGTGTTTGATTTGAATTAATTTACTTTTCCTTTTTTCTCTCCGCCAAGCGCATCTGTCTTCTTTCCTGCGCTTCTTTGTTTCTGTGCATATCTTCATCCGTCTCTAAAATAAGAGGCGGCAAGTGAATCGGGCGGTTGTTCCTGTCCAGAGCAACATACGTTAAATACGCGGAAGCCGTGTGCTTTATTTCTCCGGTAAGCGGATTTTCGGACTCGACGCGCACTCCCACTTCCATCGACGTTTTTCCGACAAAATTAATGGAAGCTTTGAGCGTTACAAAATCGCCGATAAATACAGGATGATGAAAATCCAGGCGGTCAATGGAAGCGGTGACAACGTTCGCCCGCGCGTGACGCAGCGCCGCCACGGCTGCCGCCGTATCTATAAGTTTCATGATTGACCCGCCATGGATATTGCCCGCGGAATTGGCGTCTTCCGGATTCATTACCTGCGCCAAAACCACCCTGCTTTCACTTACTTTTTTCCCTTCCACTGCTCCAACCCCATCTTTGAGTTTTACACCTTAATCATTTTTGACTTAAAAGTCCGGGAAATATCACGGCGCTCTTCCCGTCTCTTGATGTCCTGACGGCGATCGTGCAATTTCTTCCCTTTGCCGACGCCGATTTCCACCTTGACCACGCTGTTTTTGAAATAAAGCCGCAGCGGAATCAACGATAAGCCCTTTTCCCGCGATTTACCGTAAAGCCGGCGTATTTCCCGCTTGTGCAACAGAAGCTTGCGCGGACGCAGGGGGTCATGATTATAGCGGTTTCCGTGGTCGTAATGACCGACGTGCATTTCGCGCAGAAATATTTCATCCTCGTTGACAACCGCGTAGCTGTCTTTCAGATTGGCTTTGCCCGCGCGCAGCGCCTTGACTTCCGTGCCCGTAAGCACTATTCCGGCTTCGTATGTATCCGTTATTTCGTAATCCCGGTGCGCCGTTTTGTTGGAAGCTATCAGCTTTTGCCCTGTTTTCTCTTTTGCCATAATCAAACTTTCACATTAATTAAAAATTATTCTACATTCTTTTCGACAGCGGCAGCAAATAAGCAGGCTTGACGTGGCTCATCGCCTTGAAAATATTTTCGCGAATTTTTTTATTGTCTTTAGTCAGCTCATCAAGAAGATTTTTAACATAGATTCGCTTTGATGTTTTAGCCGACGGACATCTATTTTCCACCACGGGAAACTGCCGCTCGCGACAATATTTTTTCACCAATTCCTCCCGCAGATAAACCAGCGGACGGATGATGTGCATTCTGCCGCCGAATATTCTTTGCCGGGGCATCATCGTGCTTATTTCACGGCCGTAAAACATGTTAATCAGCAGTGTCTCGACAACATCGTCGCGGTGATGCGCGAAAGCTATTTTATTGCACCTTTCGGCGGCGGCAATTTCAAATATTCTCTTCCTGCGCAGACGCGAGCAAAGAAAGCAGGGGTTCTTTTTGTTGAAGTCAGAATGAGCCGCAACGCCAATATCCGTTTTCTCCATTACATAAGCGTAATTGTTTTTCCGGAGATGTTTTTCCAGCGTGTCATAGGACATGTAAGACGGGTCAAAACCCATGTCAATATTTACCGCGACAAAAGAAAATTTTGGAACGAAAATCATCGGTGAATCGAGCAAATCAAGAAGAACAAAACTATCCGCTCCGCCGGATAATCCTACCAGCACCCTGTCTCCTTCCTCAATCATTTTAAAATCCATAACGGCTTTTTCCAGCCATTTTTTCAAATGGCGGAAAAGCCTCGTATCCTTTTGCTCTTTTCCGTCAACCGTTACCATGGAATAAACATTATCACTTTGCTTTATTTATTACACTAAAAATCAGGAGGAACAGCAGACTTTTTACGACAAAATTATTTTAATTAAAGATACTTACGAGTGCAATGCGCGGTTAACTTTTTACAGCAGCTTGAACAGACGGCGGCGCAGCACTTCCATTTCCGCTCTGTTTTCCGTAAGCAAATACATCTTTTCTTTTTTGCCGCCCTTAACCTCTTTTGCTGCTTCGGATATCAATTCCGCACCCGCCAGAAACTTGATTACATTGGTATAATTCGATTGAGAAAGAGCTTCGGCGCGTAAAACCTCTCCCTTGCGGTAAAGCCTGTTCGCCAGGGCTCTGATTTTTTCCAGCCATTCTCTTTCCTCCAGCGCCTGTTTCTTCAAATAGGAACAGCTGCGGACAACAATCCAGTAGGATTCCAGATAATTGTGAATTAATCCCGCGAAAGATTTAAGCCTCATCCGCCCCCTGCCCTTTATTTCTATCCAAACCTCATCTTCGCGTTCCTCGGGTCTGATCATTTTCCGGTTATACAAATATTCGAGAACGTCATTCACTTCATCGACATCATCCTTGTTTTCATCAAAAATAAATTCGTTCCACAGAAGCTTTTTAAGAAATTTGTAGTCCCCCATGATACGGCTGAGGGGAACCACGTCTTCATTGCTTTTCACCATGGAAGTGGCGACAAAACTCAGCGGCACAAAAAAATGCAGAATGTTGTTTTTATAATATTCGAGGTAAAGCCGCTTATCGTCTTCCAGAGAATAAACCACTTCTTGCATTTCTTCGATTTCGTCCTCTTCCGCGGAGATTTTGGTGATGATATTGGACTGGGTGTAAATATTCAGCGCATCATTAATCGCCTTCTCCTTATTGGCAAAAGTTGCGGCGAATTTTACCTTTTTCAGGAGTAAATATTCATAAAATTCGTTTAAATTATCCATCAGTTCTTCATGCGATATTCCCCGGCGATCATGGCTGAGGATGACCGCGGCAACAAGAGCAAAGGGAGTGATGACGGAGACTTTATTTATTTCCAGAACAATTTCGTAACCGATTTTTCGGTAGAGGGCCTGCCTTTCCTCCAGCGTCATCTGCTCGATCGGTTTTTCCTGCGCCGCCAGATAATCTTTCATGACAATCGGCTCGCCGATATTCAGATAAACCCGTCCGTAACGCTTGCGCAGTATTCTGCTCGTTTTGATTATTTCAGCGGTATTCTCCGGTTTTTTTGGTTCCCCGGCCAGTTCCTTCAAATACGATTTTTCCTCGATAATCCGGTCATAGCCGAGATATACGGGAATGGCGGCAAAATTATCGCAATATTTCTCCTGCAGCGCCTGAATGACCATGGAGAGAAGTCCGTATTTGGGCATGACCATTTTTCCGGTCCGGCTGCGCCCGCCTTCAATAAAAAACTCCAACGAATAATTTTCCTTGAGCAAGATAGCCATATATTTGGCGAACACTTCCGAATACAGCTCTTCGTCCCGGAAGCTGCGCCTTAGAAAAAACGCCCCTGATTTGCGGAAAATATATCCCATCGGGAAAAAGGAGAGGTTATCCCCCGCCGCGATAAAGGTCAGTTGGATATTGTTTACGTATAAAACATACGAAAAGATTAGATAGTCGATGTGGGAACGATGGCAGGGAATGACAATAAACGGCATCTTTTTGGAAATATTCCTTAACTTGACCAATCCTTCCTGATCTACAACCAAACCATCATAAATATTATTCCACAGCCAGGTGAGCACTTTCAGCCATATCTGAACCAGAGTTTCACTGTAATCGGCGGCTATGGCATAAAGATGTTTGCGCGCCTCCTGGAGCACCGCCTTTTCATCTTTTTTGTGGCGCAGGGCGTAATCCGCCATATACTTTCTTAAATTTTCATCGTTCAAAACCATGCCGATGATTTCTTCGCGCGATTTCAGCACCGGTCCGACTACCGTTGTCTTTTCCTTTTCTATGCGGTCAATCAGCTCTCCCCGCAAATCATGAATAACCGACGGCAACGGAATGTTCTCGCTGCAGCCTTTCAGGTACTCGGACAAATTTATCGGCTCGGAGGGAATAAGAAAAGCCTGGCTGGAATAGCGGATAAACGTTATTAACCGGCGAATCGCTCCGGTATGTTCCGTCTGGCCGAAAAGAATGTTGATCAGGCTTTCTTCTTCCTTTTCCCTTCTGCGTCCATAGGAAACCAAAAACGGCACGATAAAAATGGGGAAATCCACTTCTTTCTGCACATTAATCAAACTGGCTAAGCCGCCTTCGGCTGTCCTGCTTTCAATGAATTCGGATTGACCCAGATGTATGACAAGGCTGTTTTTTTCTTTTACTATTTTTTCCAGATAAGACAATTTCCCCGACCATGCTTTCGTCTCGCTTTTTAGACGGCGCAAAAAAGAGGCCCATAAAAATTTAAGCATTTCGGGAAATGGCTGCCAGAAAGACATGTTCATGCCATGGCAATAAGCCGGTTGCGGCATTCCTTTTCTTCCGGTAATTTCATAAATAATAAGGCTGTTGAGCTTGCTTCTCTGCTTGAGCGCGTAAACAATCAGTCCTTGCTCCGACAGTTTTTTTATTGATTCCACGTACTCATCAGCGATAGAAACGCGGGAAAGGAATGTTTTTGCCAGCTGGAAGCGCAGGAAATCCTGTTCTTCATAAATCCGGCCGGAATAAAATTCTTCATCCAGGTATTTTTTTATCGTTTTTACTTCATCAATCATAAAAAGGCCATTCGCCGCAAATAACGAACTATGTCAACATTTTAATTTTGTCGGCGGATGCTTCCGATTGTTGGACAGCAGATTGTGCTCATCCTCACACTGAAAGTCATCCGGGAAACGCTTCATCATATAATCCTGCACGTAACTGCGCACTTCATAGGCGGTATTAAAAGAGAGGGCCTTTTCCAACAAAACTTTTGATTCCGCAAGCGTCGCTTCACGGATTATCCTTTTAATTCGCGGAATAGCCAGATGGTTCATGCTCAATTCATCCAATTGCAGTCCCAAAAGAATCAAAGCGCACAGCGGGTCGCCGGCCATTTCTCCGCACATCGCCACGTGGATTTTCGCTTCATGGGCCGCGACCACCACTTTCTGTATCATTCTTAAAATCGCCGGATGTAACGGTTCGTACAAATATGTCAGGCGCTCATTGGCCCGGTCAATAGCCAGCGCATACTGGGTTAAATCATTGGTGCCGATGCTGAAAAAATCCACTTCCCGCGCCAGCTGATCGGCAATTTCCACCGCGGCGGGAACTTCAATCATCGCTCCAATTTCCATCTGTGAAGCGATTTCCACGTCCTGCGCCACAAGTTCCTGACGCGTTTCCTCCAGCAATTTCTTTGCCTGACGAATCTCCTCCACGCCCGAAATCATCGGAAATAGAATTTTTACATTGCCCTTTGCGCTGACGCGCCAGATAGCCCTGAGCTGTGTTTTAAACAGCTCAACTTCCCGGAGACAAAATCTTATTGCCCGCAACCCCATCTGCGGATTGAGTTCTTTAACATGCTTTTGATCGGGAGCCAGTTTGTCTCCGCCCAAATCAAAAGTCCTTATGGTTGACCAGCGCAAATCTTTTGTGCCGACAACCTGCAGATAATTATTTACGTGGTCCTCTTCGGATGGTAAATCCTGGCGGCTGATATAGATAAACTCCGTGCGGTAAAGACCAATATGTTCCGCGCCGTGCGCCAGTGCCGAGGGTATTTCCTCCACAAACTCAATATTGCCTCCTATCTGCAGCAGATATCCGTCCCTCGTCTGGGCGGGCAACTTCGCGTATTTCATGTTTTCATCATCAATCGCGGAGTAATGAAGCTTTTTCTCTTCATATCTCTTAATCATGTCCGGATAGGGATTGACGATAACCACGCCGGAAATGCCATCGACGATTACCTCATCCCCCGTTTTTACCATCTGTGTGATGTTGCCCAGACCGGCCACGGCGGGAAGTTCCATGGCGCGGGAAACAATTGCCGTGTGCGACGTGCGGCCGCCAATATCCGTGGCAAAGCCGATTACTTTATCCATTTTCATCTGCGCCGTATCCGCCGGGGAAAGGTCGGGCGCGATAACAATTACTTCTCCTCCGATATCCAGCACAATTTCCCTCTTCTCTCCGGTTAAATTGCGCAGTATCCTCTGGCCGACGTACTGAACATCACTGATTCTGTCCCGTATGTAGGGGTCGCCCACCTGTTCAAATATTTCCTTGTAATGGTCGAGGGTTAGGCGTAATGCCCATTCCGCATTTACGCCCATGCGTCGTATATATTTAATCGTGCGGTCGGTAAACTTTTTGTCTTTCAAAATCAAAATATGAACATCAATAATATAGAGCGGTTCGTTAACGCCCGACTTCTTGAGTTTTTCCTGAATTTTCAGCAATTGTTTTTCCGATTCTTTCAGGGCCTCTTTGAATCTTTCAATCTCTTTGGGAATCAAAGATGTTTTTTTAAGCTTGTAAAAAGAAACATTACTGTCCAACGGGTCGAAAAGATACGCCTTGCCGATAACAACGCCCGGAGATACTCCCAATCCTTTAAGGGCGTATGTTTTTTTAGTTTGTTCGGAATTCATCTGTTTTTCATTCTTCTCCAAATTTATTTTCAATCAACTCTCCCAACGCCTCCAGGGCGGCCGGCGCATCGTCGCCTTCAACCTTGACGGTAAATTCACCCCCATAGGGACAGGCAAGCGTAAGAATTCCCAGGATGCTCTTACCGTTAGCTGTCTCGCCGTTATGTTCGACATAAACATCTGATTTAAACTGCTCGGCCACTTTGACAAAAGAAGCCGCCGCCCGCGCGTGCATACCCAATTTATTTTTTAATTTATAAGTTCTAACTTCTATCAATTAATTAAATCTCTAAACGAAATAATAACAAAAAATAGAGCCACTACACCATATATAATTTGAATTTGAGACATACCTTTTTTAATCAAAAAATAAGATAACAAAACGGCAGCGAGCGCGGCCAAAGCCATGAAAATGCCCAAAGTGTTTATAAACGGCGAGTATTCGGCATAAGATAGCCAAACCGTAAAAACCGCCATGATAATCACCGAAAGCCAGCGGACTATGGAAGTAACGCGCGTTAAATTCAGCGCCCGAATGAATTCCATCCCTTGTTTACCCCGCCTGTATCCTTCGATGAACCCTTTCACTCTTATAAAAAGATGCGGCGGCGTATAAATCAGCAAAAAAACCAGAGGCGCTGTGACGAACCCTTGCAAGGCCAAAACCACGGCAACTATGCCGGCAAACGGCCTCAACGCGCCCCAGAAAAAAGTATCTCCTATCGCGGCGTAAGGCCCCATAAGGCCGTTTTTAACCGCCAGCACATCGGAGGCGTCACCCTTGCCTCTTATTTCTTCTTCCAGGCGTACGACTGACCCAATCACCGGCGCGGAAAAATAGGGATGGCTGTTATACATCTGCAGGTGCCGGTTCAATATCGCCGCTGATTCCTTCGGTTCCGGTTTCCATTCGCGAAGCAACGGAATGATGGAAAAGGCAAAGCCCAAATTCTGCATTCGCCGGAAATTAAGCGCCACATGAATAAAAAAAGAACGTAATAATATTTTGACTAAAGTCGCTTTTTTCACTGTTTATCAACTTGAGTAATTTTTACACCTAGAATCCCTATCCGGATAATTTAGCTAACATAAATGGCGCTTTGTGTCAATTTGGGAATACCGCGTAATTCTTTGTGATTGCTTAAGATTTACATCAGAAAATCCATGAACTGATAACAAATCAGCGGTTTGTTCAGCTTCTAACCAACCGGCTCAACAGCTCCAAAACTTCTTTGTTGTTGCGTAAATGAAACCGGGCGTATGATTGCGTCATGCCCACGCGAATTGTATAAGCCGTCTCCGGCAAAGCTTTAAAAAGATATTCATCAGTCCAATCGTCGCCTATGGCCATAATGAAATCGGTCTTGTTCTCGGAAAGCCAATGCATCGCCGCGCTGCTTTTATTCACGTCCACATCCGCAATTTCGATTACCTTGTGGCCCTGCATGACCTGGACATCGATATTCGCCGTAAAGTTGATTAAATAATCCACAAGTTCTTTGGCGATAAGCGAACCCGTTTCCGTATCAGCGCGCCGGTAATGCCACACCGCAGAATATTCTTTTGCCTCAACAAAAGAGCCGGGAAGCCTGTCCGCGTAAGTTTCCAGCACCGGAAGTATTTGCGCCTTCCACTCATTGTTCAGAGGTTTGATCATCTGCCAATCTTTACTTTTTCTCTTAAGCCAAATGCCGTGTTCGGCGATTAACCCTATATCCAAGAAACCGAACCAGTTTTGCAGTGTATCCCTGTCTCTGCCGCTGGTCAGAACTATTTGTGTTTTTTTATCCGAGGACAGCTTCTGCAGAATTTTCAGAATTTTGGCGCCCGGACGGGCCGTCTGGGGATTTTCGGAAAAAGGGATCAGCGTCCCGTCATAATCCAAAAAAATCAGTCTTTGGGATGCGTTGACGAAATCTTTCACCAGAGCTTTTCTCGCCGCCGGGCCAAGTATTTTATCATGAAATCTTTTCTGTTCCTGCCTTAGCGAAATTAAATCATTGATGAAGCTATCCGCCCACTTGCTCACGTCATAGGAGGCCAGTCTTTTCTGCAGCGTCTCGTTGCGGCTTATCTGCTCTTCTTTTGGCATATCCACGGCTTTCTCCAGCGCCTCGACAATTTCTTCCACATTATTGGGATTCATGATTATCGCCTCGGCCATCTCGTGCGCGGCTCCCGTCATCTCGCTGAGAAGCAAAACGCCCGTTTTGTCTTTTTTCGCCGCGACGTATTCCTTGGCAATAAGATTCATCCCGTCGCGCAGCGGTGTAATCAGCGCCACATCGCTTACGCTGTAGAGCGCGACAAGCTGATGAAATGGAAGCGATTTATACTGATACAGGATAGGCGTCCAGCTTAAAGTGCCGAACTTGCCGCTTATCCTGCCGGCCAGCGCGTCGATCTGTTTTTTCATTTCCTGATAGTGTTCCACCCCGATACGCGACGGCACCACGATCATCACCATGATGACTTTGCCGCGCCACCGTGGATTTTTTTCCAGGAAAGATTCGTAGGCCTGCAGGCGGTGGAGAATCCCCTTGGTGTAATCCAGGCGGTCAATGGAAAGAATTACCTTGTAATCCGCGAGCGTTTTGCGCAGCTCTTTTTTATGCTTCTGCACTTCTTTGGCGCACGCGGCGCTGTTGTATTTATTAAAATCAATACCCATGGGATAAGTGTCGGCCTTGATGACGTGATCATCCGCGATTATTTTCCCCATATTATGTTCATACCCCAGTATGCGGTGAACGCACCGTAAAAAATACTGCGTATAGTCGTGCGTGTGAAAACCAATCAAATGCGCGCCCAATAATCCTTCCAGTATCTGTGTTCGCCATTTGCCCGGCAGAAGGCGAAACATCTCAAAACTCGGGAACGGAATGTGCAGAAAAAAACCGATGGGATTTCGCAGTTTCTTACGCAGCATTTTGGGCAGCAGCATAAGGTGGTAATCATGTATCCAGATAGCGTCGGTGGGCCGGACAACTTCCAGAACGGCATCACGAAAAGTCTCATTCATTTTTTTGTAGGTTTCCCAGTACGCGTCATCGTAAACTGTATAAGAAGGAAAATAGTGAAAAAGCGGCCAGATGGTTTTATTGCAAAAACCATGATAGAAGTTGTCCATTTCTTTTGCGGAAATAAAAACGGGATAGGAATAAACCTCACTCAATAATTTTTTCTTTACTTCATCTTTTTTCTTTTCCGCAACGGCCACGCCCGGCCATCCTATCCAGAGATATTTCTTTTCCACAATGGAAGAACTCTTCAGGGAATCAAGATACACGCTCAAGCCGGAAACAAGGCCGCCGGCGCTTTTCTGAAACTTTATCTGCCCTTCTTTTTCCGAAACGGTGACGGGCAGTCTGTTGGACACAACGAGCAGTCTCATTGATTACTCCGCGAACTTCCTGCGGGAAAACCGGGAAAACGAGGCATCCTGTTGCACACTCATACATGCCGCCAGAATTTCTGGCAGCCGATTTTTTCCCCGGTTTAGATTCAGCTAACGTGATTACGAGGTTGCCGCGTTATCTTTGAACAACTTTTTTGATGGTGTATTTATATACACTTTGAAAATGATATGTCAATTATTAATTGCCCCTGACAAATATAACATACTGATATATTGAAAATATTTTTTCTCCCGGTTATTATTAAAATAGGGTTTTATTTTTTTACCTTCAGCAGACGGGCGTTGATGGCCACAATGACTGTGCTAAGCGACATCAAAACCGCGCCGATGGCGGGGCTTACGATAATTCCTGAATTATAAAGAACACCGGCTGCCAGCGGTATGGCCACGACGTTATATCCTGTCGCCCAGGCCAGATTCTGCACCAACTTGCCATAGGTCGCTTTAGCCAGTCTAATGATATTCAGCACATCATCCGGATTAGAGCGCACCAGAATAATATCCGCCGTTTCTATCGCCACATCCGTGCCCGCGCCCACAGCAATGCCGACATCGGCCTGCGCCAGCGCCGGCGCGTCGTTAATGCCATCGCCGGTCATGGCCACGATATACCCGCGTGACTGCACTTCTTTTATTTTTTGCGCTTTCTGATGCGGCAGAACCTCGGCAAAATATTCATCCAGACCGATTTCTCCGGCCACCCACTTGGCTACCATGCGGTTATCGCCGGTCAGCATCATGCACTTGACGCCCTGATTCTGCAGCTTGACTATCGTTTCTTTTGCTTCCGGTCTCAGTAAATCAGCCAGCGCTACCACCCCGGCGATTTTGCCCTCCAGAATTACATAGACCACGGTTTTACCCTGCGCGTGCAGTTCAACAATTCTTTTATCCTGCGTCCCGGTTATATTTTCCTTCACGTAAGCGGGGCTTACCACCTGCACCAGTTTATTGTCAACTTTACCCTGCGCGCCGCTGCCGGGAATTATTTTGAATTCCTGCGGATGAATTGTTTTTCCCGCCGCCGCCACAATGCCTTTGGCCAGCGGATGCTCGGAGTGCATCTCCACGGACGCCGCATATGTCAACAATTCTTCTTTTGTCAGGCCATCGGCAAAAACCAGCACATCCGTGACGCCGAACTTTCCTTGCGTGAGCGTGCCTGTTTTATCAAAAATCACCGCGTTGATTTTTCTGGCGTTTTCAAATGCCGCCCGGTCGCGGATTAATAAACCGTTTACCGCCGCGATCGACGTGGAAACGGCGACCACCAGCGGCACCGCCAGCCCCAGCGCATGCGGGCAGGCAATCACCATCACCGTCACGGCTCTTTCCAAAGAAAAGGCAAAATCCTTGTTCATGCCCAGATACCAGACTAAAACCGTCGTGAGCGCGACCGTGATTGCGGCCATAGTCAGATAAAAGGCAAAACGGTTGGCCGTATCCTGCGTTTTTGATTTGCTTTCCTGCGCTTCCCTGACCAGTTGAATCACCTGCGCGAGAAATGAATCTTTGCCCAGTTTTTTAATCCGCACCGTAAGCGCGCCTTCGCCGCTTAGCGAGCCGCCGATAACCGGCGCGTCTTTTCTTTTATGAACGGGCGTGGATTCCCCTGTAAGCATGGCTTCATTGACGGAAGATTCCCCGTCTGTTACTTCGCCGTCGGCGGGAATTTTTTCGCCCGGCTTTACCAAAACGCGGTCATTTAGATTTAATTCGGAAAGAGGAACATCTTTAATACTGCCGTCATCCATGAGCTTGTGCGCTTCCGACGGCATAAGACGGGCAAGTTCTGTAAGCGCCCTTGATGCGCCCATCACCGAGCGCATTTCAATCCAATGCCCCAAAAGCATGATGTCGATTAAAGTCGCCAACTCCCAGAAAAAAATCATGCCGGGGAGGCCAAAGACGACCACAGAGCTGTAAAGATAAGCCGCGGTGATGGCCACGGCAATCAGCGTCATCATGCCGGGCTGCGCCGCTTTAAACTCAGCGACAATGCCTTTTAAAAACGGCCAGCCGCCGTAGAAGAAAATAATCGAGGCTAAAACAAAGAGAACATATTCATCTCGCGGAAAGCGAAGAGAATCGCCCAATCCAAAGAAGATTTGAATCATGGGTGTGAGCAGCAAAACAGGAACCGTGAGCGCGAGCGTAATAAAGAATCTTTTTTTGAAATCTTCAATCATATGCTCATGGCCGTTTTTATGGGCTTGTTGATGTTCGGCAGAATGTTGATGAGCGGGTTGTTTTTGCTTGGTTTCTTCATGCGCAGTTGCATTTTGCCCGTGCATGTGTTCGTGATGGGCGTGATGACTATTTTCGTGCGTATCGTTTACCATGGTCATCTCCTTTGGAATCTAAGGGAGTAAATCACACAGAGTCTTGTTATACATAAACAGTCTAAGTTCAATTTTTGCTTTTAGCTATTCATTTATCAATATTTTTGGCGGCGCTGTTGTAAATCCAGCCAATCCAGCCACATAAAATAAAGAATCATGAACGCTGTATAAAGCGATGAAGGCAGTGCCGCTTTTTCAGCAAATAAAGTGATGGCCAATCCTCCGGCAATTCCCTGATTTTTTAATGTCCCTAAAAGCAGCAGTGAAGTAACACGGCTTTTTTCTATTTTAAACAAAAGACCGGTTTGCTTAATGAGAAAACCGGGAACAATGATCACTGCGAATATAATCAGCGCGACCGGTAAAATCATCAACGGTTGGGAAAAGATCAAATCTCTGTTTAGCCCGATCATTGTATAAAGAACGATAAAAAAGCCCCAATCAGTAATCAGGCCGCGAATTGAGTCAATTTTTTCATCTAATTTTAAATAAAGAATTATCCGAGACGCAAGAAGAGGCAAAACGATCAGCAAGAGAACTACTTCGATTAATTTCGCCTTTTGAGTAAATTCGGTCCCGATAAAAAAGAAAAACATCAATGGCAGCACCGCAAGCGCCGCCAGATAAGCGCTTACCGTCGCGGTTAAGGTATAAGGCACATCTCCTTTCAATATCGCGGTAAATGGTATTACTGCCACTGCCGGCGGCACTGCGGCAATCAGCACAAAACCAATCCAGATATCCATGTCATTAATAAATGCAGCGGCCAGAGCTAAAAGCAAGCCGCCTAAAACAAGATAAGAGATCACAATTCCGGCAATTGAAGGCATTACAAATGCCCGCCAAGACCTAAACAAATCATTGGGAACACTTGTTGTTGCCAGCGTCATTACTACAGCCAGCGCTAACAACATAAAATGTTTTGAGAATATGGCCGCCTGCGGTAGGATAAGACCAAAAGCGATAGCGGCAAGAAAAATAAAATTGCGGTTTTTTAATAATGCGAACATAGCAAATCAAATTTACAATTGTTGTATCTAATTTTTATTCTCGCATAGTATGCTTTTTTTGTAAAAATATTTTTGTCCGTTACATATCCCTGTTGCTTCATAAAATATTTTACCAAACCTTGGTAATCTTTTGTATTTCATTTTCATAATTGAACTGCATTCCCGAAGGTTGGATTTATAACGATGCTTATTTTATCTGTCAAAAGCCAGTTAAAACAATTCAACAAGAACACGAGCCGGTTTATACAGTCTGTATAAACCGGAAACAAAAAAAGCAGAATTTATGATTTAAATGGTTGATTTAATTTAATGATATTGATAGTGTTCCATATATAGAAAAAATTTGTCTGAGTTCACAGTTTTACACAGGCTGTGTAACAATTGTTAATTAAGAACTTAAATATGGGCATTAGAAATGTATAAAAACACCATATGTAGCCTGGCACTTTTGACAACTAATTGGCAACTTAGCAAAAAAGATTATATTGAGAATTTCATACCATTTATAGCAACTCTAATTAGCAAGAAAAAATATAATAATATTGTTGTTGACGAAATTATTAATGATTTTAAAAATGAATTTGGTTTAATTATACCATACCATCCAATGAAAACAATATTAGGAAGAGCAAAGCGAAGGAGTATAATTAATAAAAGTGGAAGTATTTTTTACCCAAATATTGAGACTGTCTCTCAATATGAATTTTCTGGCGAAGCGCAAAAGCAAATACGTCAGCAAGAAAAGATTATAAATGAAATAATATTATTTGCAAAAAATGTATACAATTACGAAATAACGAGTGAAAGCGTAGAGCATTCATTAATAGCCTTTTTAAAAGATTATGACCTTGAAATATTATTTGCCGCTGAAGATAAAGGACTCCTACCTGAAGTATCTCCGTCAAAGAAAGACAGGTTTATAATTTATAAATACATCTCTAAAATTTATGAATCCGAACCGATTATATTTGAATTCATTGTAAATATAGCTATTGGCAATCTGATGGCCAATTCATTATTTTACAAGGATTTTGAAAAATTTGTTGGGAGACTAAATAATGTATGTTTCTATTTAGATACGCCTTTTATTTTTAGATTATTTGGACTTGAAGGCACAGAAAAGTTGCCTGTATATGAAGAGTTTATTAAAACTCTTCATAATGAAGGTGCATGCATTAGATTATTTAGGCATACATATGAAGAGCTGCATGAAATACTTGAGGATTGCTTGAATTGGGTTGAAAACACTTCCTACGACCCTACAAAGGCAAGCGCAGTTTTGAGGTATTTTGTCGAGAATAATTTTTCAAAAATTGATGTTCAACGATTTATTAATCGTATCGACTCCATTCTTAGTAGAAATTACATTGAGAGCTCTAATGTTGTCGAAAAACCAGATATAATGACATTTAAAGATTATAATGAAGAGGTGTTAAAAATTCATGAATTAATTGTTGCCGTTTATAAAAGTCATAATCCGTTATTTAATGAAACAGAAAAAGCCATTACATTACAAAGAGATGTCGATTCGATAACATCAATTTATATTTTGCGTAAGGGTAAAAATCCAAGGAATATCAAAGACGCTGGACATATTTTTATGACAACTAATTCAGCTATAGCTCAAGCGGCTCGAATGTATGAGTTAAATAGAAATGGAAACAAATATAATATACCAGCCTGCCTTACTGACACATTTGTAGGTACATTGTTGTGGCTACAATCCCCGGCAAAAATATTCGATATAAACAAGCGAAAAATTATAGCTGATTGTTATGCGGCATTAAAACCAGATAACAAATTGCTTAAAAAATATATTGTTGAGGTCGAAAAGCTCTTCGCTGACAATCAAATTGATGAAAATGCTTACTACTTTCTTAGACGAGATAGTATGGCTTTTGAGCTGTTAGAAGAAAAAACAATGGGGGATCCTGATAGTTTCGATAGTTCTGTCTTAACAAACATCTATAGTGAAATAACCAGTGACATCAAAGAAAAAGCTAGCCAAAAATATATCGAAGAAAAAGAATCACATCGAAAAACGAAAATGAGCTATGAAGAGCTAGAAACAAAGCATAAGAAGATGAACATTAACTTCGAGAGAAGGTCTACCCAGATAGCTAATGTAATATCGCTTGTGATACTTATTTTTCTTGTATTAACGGCGGTGATAGGGGCCGTCACTCAAATTGTAACACCTTTACTTGATGACACACCTCCTATAAAAATAGGAGCAGTAATTCTATATGTGGACTGCACCCCTCAAGTTGGACAAAATATGTTAGAGTGGTTGACAGGAACCCAAGTCCCGGGAAACGGGAGAAAGGATCTTGCCATGAAGCACCGAAGAAGTTTTGCCGTCGACCTCAAACGCCAGATTATCGAAGAACTGCTCAGTGGCGTCAGTACGCCAGCC
>Ga0255342_1003607_pt1 | contig 16959 bp, 14 predicted proteins | sample wastewater_treat_3_FD_192416 | JGI IMG/M metagenome (GOLD analysis project Ga0255342, IMG submission 192416) | Wastewater microbial communities from Lulu Island WWTP, Vancouver, Canada - plant14 | ecosystem: Engineered > WWTP > Wastewater > Unclassified | place: Canada: Vancouver, British...
ATATTCACGAATCTTAAAGTCTTCTATTAAATTATCACCGAAACTCTTTTTATCTGCATACCACTTTGAGTCCCAATCATTGATTATACCAACTCTTAGTCCATGAGGGTTTACCTTTTGACCCATTTTTTACCTCCTTTGCCTTTGCTAATCTCTTTCTTTTACAACTACACCAACGTGGCTGCTTCTTTTCAATATTTTATATGCCGCACCCTTTGCTCTTGGTCTCCATCTTTTCAGAGTTGGCCCCTGATTTGCATAGGCATTTGAAACATATAATTTATCTCTATCCATATCAAAGTTGTTTTCAGCGTTAGCTACGGCAGATTTAACCACCTTTTCCAAAATTTTCGCTCCCTTGCCGGGATGGAATTTCAGAATTGCCAATGCTTCGTCAACATGCTTGCCTCTTACCATGTCACATACGAATTTCATCTTTCTTGGTGATATTCGTATATATTTAGCAACTGCTCTAGCTTCCATTAAGCTGCCTCCCTTCTTATTTAACTTTGGAAGTCTTGTCGGACTTGTCATGTCCCCTGTATGTTCTTGTCGGAGCAAATTCACCCAGCTTGTGTCCAACCATGTCTTCAGTTATATATACAGGAACGTGCTTTCTGCCATCGTGTATGGCTAATGTATGGCCAACCATTTCGGGGAATATTGTCGATCTTCTTGACCAAGTTTTTATTACCTTTTTGGTATTTGCTTCATTCATTTCCACAATCTTTTTCAAAAGACTTGGTTCGCAATAAGGTCCTTTCTTAAGCGATCTACCCATTCACCATTTCCTCCTTTCAAACCTGCTTAGTTCTTGCTTCTTCTGCTAACTATCATGCTGTCAGACTTCTTGTTTTTCTTACGAGTCTTATATCCCAATGTCGGTTTACCCCAAGGTGTAACCGGTGACGGTCTTCCTATCGGAGCTCTTCCTTCTCCACCACCATGCGGGTGATCGTTAGGATTCATTACCGAACCTCTTACCGTAGGTCTGATTCCCATGTGTCTCTTTCTTCCGGCTTTACCTATGGTTATGTTCTCGTGGTCGATATTTCCAACCTGGCCGATTGTTGCCCTGCAGTCCATGCTGATCATTCTTACTTCGCCGCTGGGGAGTCTAACCTGTGCGTACTTGCCTTCCTTTGCCATAAGCTGGGCAGAATTTCCTGCCGAACGCACCATTTGTCCTCCCTTGCCCGGTTTTAACTCGATGTTGTGAATCAAGGTACCAACCGGAATATTCCTTACAGGGAGTGCATTTCCGACCTTAATGTCAACATTCTCGCCTGAAACGATGGTATCTCCAACCTGCAGTTTATACGGAGCTATGATATATCTTTTTTCTCCGTCAACATAATTTATAAGTGCAATGTATGCGCTTCTGTTTGGATCATACTCTATTGATGCAACTTTTCCCGGAACTCCGTCTTTATCCCTTTTAAAATCTATAATTCTATATTTTCTTTTTTCTCCGCCGCCCCTGTGACGAACCGTAATTCTACCGTGCGCATTTCTTCCTGCCTTGCTTTTCAACGGAGCTAAAAGAGATTTCTCAGGTTTATCACTCGTTATTTCTTCAAATGTTGAAACAGTCATCTGCCTCAACCCAGGAGAGGTCGGTCTGTATTTTCTAATACCCATGAGATTTTCCTCCTTCTTTAAATATCAATAATTCATCTGCTAAATCGAAACCTTAAATTCCCTCAAAGAATTCTATTGTTTTGCTATCCTCTGTTAATGTAACAATGGCCTTTTTCCAGTCCGGCCTCTTGCCGACATTCATTCCCATTCTCTTTTTCTTGCCGGTCATGTTCATAGTGTTCACACTTGCTACCTTAACACCGAAGATTTTTTCCACAGCATTCTTGATTTCTGTTTTGTTTGATTTTTTATCTACAACAAAAGTGTATTTCTTTTCTGCCATGGCATTCATGCTTGCTTCTGTTACAATAGGTCTTATGATTATATCGTGTGGATCGCGCATTATGCGTACACCTCCTCCACCTTATTTACTGCTTCCCTGGTTATCAGGAATGAATCACAGTTTAATATGTCGTATACGTTGATTGTATTTACATATGCCGTTTTTACACCCGGAATATTTCTTGATGCTAATATTACATTCTCATCTCTTTCAGGTATAACTATTAATGTTTTCTTACCGGCTTTAAGATTTGACAATACCTTAACCATATCTTTAGTCTTGGGTCTGTCAAGAACCAAGCTGTCGACTACGATAATTTCATTATCCTTTACCTTTGAACTCAAAGCTGATTTAAGGGCTAATCTTTTTATTTTCTTAGGAAGCTTGTAGCTGTAATCTCTCGGTTTTGGTGCAAATACTACTCCACCGCCCACCCATTGAGGTGCTCTGATACTTCCTTGTCTTGCACGGCCTGTTCCTTTTTGTCTCCAGGGTTTCCTGCCGCCGCCTCTCACTTCTCCTCTGGTCTTGGCAGACTGAGTTCCTTGTCTTTGATTAGCCAAATAATTCTTAACAGCTTCATACATTACGTGTCTGTTTACTTCCACACCAAATATATCGTCTCTTAACTCAATGTCACCTATTTGGCTGCCTGTTATATCATAAAGAGCTACTTTTGGCATCGTTAATCCTCCTTTCATGCAGTCTACTTAGATTTCCTAACTGCTTCTCTGATTTTTACCAAACCTTTTTTAGGTCCCGGCACTGCACCTTTTACGAGTATCACATTCTTATCTGCATCTACTCTTACCACTTCAAGGTTTAATACCGTTACTTTTTCATTTCCCATGTGGCCGTGAGCCTTCATTCCCTTAACTACCTTTGACATTCCCGTAGAAGCTCCCAAAGAACCTCTTAACCTGTGGAACTTGGAACCATGGCTCATATCGCCTCTTGCATGACCGTGTCTTTTAATGCTTCCCTGGAATCCCTTACCTTTTGAAATTCCGGTAACATCTACCTTTTCTCCGGCTTGGAAAATATCAACGCCAATTTTCTGGCCAACTTCATAATCGTCAATGTTATCTACTCTAAATTCTCTCAAAAATCTTTTAGGTTCTACTTTTGCTTTATCAAAATGACCCTTCTTAGGTTTAATAACATTTTTTATTTTTACGTCTCCGAATCCTACCTGTATGGCATTGTATCCGTCTTTTTCAACCGTCTTTTTCTGAACTACAACCATATCCTTGGATTCCAAAACGGTAACCGGAATAATTTCTCCTTGTTCATTGAACACTTGAGTCATTCCTAATTTTTTTGCTAAAATTGCTTTCATTTTACACCTCCTGATATCTTACAGCGGATTGCATGCGCAATCATTCTAAGCAGAGTGTGTCTTCTCTACTTGCCGTTTACTATTATAATTTGATTTCAATGTCTACTCCAGCGGGCAAATTCAATTTCATCAGTGAATCTACAGTCTTTGGAGTAGGATTCGTTATGTCAATCAATCTCTTGTGTGTTCTTTGCTCAAACTGCTCTCTGGAATCCTTATACTTGTGAACTGCTCTAAGTATTGTGATAATTTCCTTTTCCGTTGGTAAAGGAATCGGGCCTGCTACGGTTGCTCCCGTACTTTTAGCTGTTTCCACGATTTTTTGCGCAGATTGATCAATTAATTGATGATCATAAGCTTTTAACCTGATTCTTATTTTTTGAGTGTTTGCCATTTAATTACCTCCTTTTTCGTATGTCTCCATACGACTCGGGACCGCTCGATAAACCCATCCGGGTGTTTCATATTTTTTTTTATAAATCGCGGTACCGGTCGCCCTGCTTTTAGCAGGACATACTCTGTAAAAATTCCCTGAAACGTTAAAATTTCAGCAACCTTTTACGTCATCGCATGTGGCAAGCTTTTTAATAATATACTATCAATTACCATAAATCAAGTATTTTTTTTGATTTTTTTGATTTTTTACGAAAATTTAATATAAATTATTTCCCTGTAATAAATAAGTTTAATGCATAACCCTTTTTATTCTGAAAAATCACCTTTTCGAGACCGTGAGCGGTTGTTTCTTTATGTCATCCTGAGCGTCAGCGAAGGATCCCATTCTTTCTGATAATTAAAAGAAGAATAATAAAAATAATGAGCGAACATTTGCAGGACACGACTATAGTTCTTAGCGAATGAAGGTTAAAAATCCGTTAAGCAGCTTGCGTTGTTTGAGCGCAGCGAGTTCGCAAGCTGCAGGATTTTTAGCCGGAATGAGCTTTAGAACTATTCGTGTCCGAAACCGTGAGCGAATATTTTTATTGTTCATAAAAACAAGCCCGGTACCTGGTACCGGACTTATAAGATACACTTTTTTTATGTCATCCTGAGCGTTAGCAAAGGATCCATGGGATTCTTCGGGCTATCGCCCTCAGAATGACACGATGCTGGCGCCCTCAGAATGACAAACTGCTGCGACTATTGTTTCAAGAATTATTCGATTATTGATGTTACAACTCCTGAGCCTACTGTCCTTCCGCCTTCTCTGATAGCGAATCTCAAACCTTCTTCGATAGCGATAGGATGAATCAACTGAACTATAAATCTTGCGTTGTCTCCGGGCATGCACATTTCAACACCTTCTTCAAGGTCAATCTGGCCTGTTATGTCAGTTGTTCTGAAATAGAACTGGGGTCTGTATCCGTTGAAGAACGGTGTGTGTCTTCCGCCTTCTTCCTTTGTCAATACGTATACTTCAGCCTTGAATTTCGTATGGGGTGTTATTGTTCCCGGTTTTGCAAGTACCTGGCCTCTTTCGATCTCGTTTCTCTGAACTCCTCTTAAAAGAGCTCCTATGTTGTCTCCTGCCTGGGCCTGGTCAAGCATCTTCCTGAACATTTCAACTCCCGTACATACAACTTCCCTGGGCTCATCTGCAAGTCCTACTATTTCTACCTTATCCTGTACCTTCAATACTCCTCTTTCAACTCTTCCTGTTGCAACTGTTCCTCTTCCTGTGATTGAGAACACGTCTTCTACAGGCATCAGGAATGGTTTGTCGATATCTCTCTGAGGAGTCGGTATCCATTCATCCACTGCTTCCATAAGCTTAAGAACCTTATCGGCCCATTCGCTGTCCGGTTCTTCAAGGGCTTTTAATGCAGAACCTACGATTATGGGTGTATTGTCCCCGTCAAATTCATACTCGCTCAAGAGTTCTCTTACTTCCATTTCAACCAGTTCGATTAATTCAGGATCGTCTACCTGGTCTTCCTTGTTCAGGAATACAATCAATCTTGGAACTCCAACCTGTCTTGAAAGAAGGATGTGCTCTCTTGTCTGAGGCATGGGTCCGTCTGCTGCTGATACAACTAAGATTGCTCCGTCCATCTGGGCTGCTCCGGTAATCATGTTCTTAACGTAGTCGGCATGGCCCGGGCAGTCTACGTGGGCATAGTGTCTGTTTGGGGTTTCATACTCAACGTGAGAAGTTGAAATTGTGATTCCTCTTTCTCTTTCTTCGGGAGCCTTGTCTATGTTGTCATAGCTTATAAATTCTCCCGTACCGTATCTTTTGTTCAAAATAAGCGTAATTGCTGCTGTTAATGTAGTTTTGCCGTGGTCAACGTGACCAATTGTTCCTATATTAACATGGGGTTTTGTTCTTTCAAATTTTGCTTTTGCCATTTTAATTTCCTCCCTTTGGCTTATTTAATAATTTTTTCAGCTATGTTGTTAGGCACTCTTTCGTAATGATGGAATTCCATTGAATAAGAAGCTCTTCCCTGGGTCAGGGACCGGAGGGTGGTTGCGTACCCGAACATTTCGGATAAGGGTGCATATGCATCCACAACCTTTATTCCGCTTCTGTCGGAGAAGCCTTCTATTCTTCCTCTTCTTGAGTTCATATCTCCCATAACGTCTCCCAGGTATTCTTCCGGAGTAGTTATTTCTATCTTCATGTATGGCTCCAAAAGTACCGGTGATGCTTTTTCCATCGCTTGCTTGAAAGCCATGGAACCGGCAATCTTAAATGCCATTTCGCTTGAGTCTACTTCATGGTAGCTTCCGTCATAAAGAGTAACCTTAAAGTCTATTACCGGATAACCTGCCAAAACTCCATTTTCAGATGCACCTCTGATTCCGGCTTCAACTGCAGGTATATATTCTTTCGGAATAACTCCGCCTGTGATTGCATTGACAAAAGTTATGCCTTGACCGGGCTCCTGAGGCTCCATGATAATCTTAACATGTCCATACTGCCCCTTACCGCCGGATTGTCTTGCATACTTAACATCAACGTCTGCAGTTCCTGTGATAGTTTCCTTATAAGAAACTTGCGGCTTGCCTACATTTGCTTCAACCTTGAATTCCCTCAAGAGTCTGTCGACTATAATTTCCAAATGAAGCTCGCCCATTCCTGCAATAATCGTCTGTCCCGTATCAGGATTCGTATATGTTTTAAAGGTAGGGTCTTCTTCAGCTAATTTCTGAAGACCTATGCCCATTTTATCCTGTCCTGCCTTTGTTTTAGGCTCGATAGCCACTTCAATAACAGGTTCCGGGAAAACCATGGATTCCAAAACTATGGGATGGTCAGGATCACACAAGGTATCTCCCGTGGTTGTTACTTTCAAACCAACGGCAGCATCTATGTCTCCCGCGTAAGATTTATCGATCTCTTCCCTCTTGTTGGCATGCATCTGAAGAATTCTGCCTATTCTTTCTTTTTTGTTCTTGGTAGAATTCAAGACATATGAGCCTGATTCCAATATTCCTGAATAAACTCTGAAGAATGTAAGTTTTCCCACGAAGGGGTCTGACATTATTTTAAATGCTAAAGCAGACAGTGGTGCATCATCTGATGCTTCTCTTACGATTTCTTCTCCCGTATCAGGGTCAAACCCGTTCATTTGAGGAATGTCTAAGGGATTTGGCAAATAATCGACGATTGCATCAAGCAACAGTCTGACACCCTTGTGTTTATAAGCCGTACCGCACAAAACAGGTACAATTTCATTGTTTATGGTGCATTTTCTAATAGCTTTTTTCAGCTCTTCAACTGAAATTTCTTCACCGTTCAAATACTTTTCCATTATTTCTTCATTGAAATCCGATAAAGCTTCTATTAGTTTTTCCCTGTATTCCTGGGCCTGGGCCATATATTCATCAGGTATGTCGATAACTTCCAGGTCTTTTCCTTCATCATCATTATATTTTGTTACCTTCATGGTAACTAAATCAATGATGGCCCTGAAACTGTCCTCAGATCCTATGGGAAGCTGAATGGGAACGGCATTTGCTTTCAGTCTTTCTTTCATGGTGCCTACGGAGAAGAAGAAATCTGCTCCCATCTTATCCATTTTGTTTACAAAACAAATTCTCGGCACATGATACTTGTCTGCCTGTCTCCACACAGTTTCCGATTGGGGCTCAACCCCCATTTTAGCATCAAATATTGCTACAGCACCATCCAGTACTCTCAAGGACCTTTCAACTTCAACCGTGAAGTCTACGTGCCCGGGTGTATCAATAATGTTAATTCTTACATTTTTCCATATACAAGTAGTCGCAGCTGAAGTTATTGTTATTCCTCTTTCCTGCTCTTGCTCCATCCAGTCCATCTGCGCTGCACCTTCATGAGTCTCTCCCACTTTATGAATTTTTCCGGTATAGAACAGGATTCTTTCGGTGCATGTGGTTTTTCCTGCATCAATATGCGCCATTATTCCGATATTCCTGGTATTCTCTAAAGAATATTCTCTCATTTTTTCCCTCCTTCACGCTGCTTTTCTCATACTGTCAATACTACCATCTAAAATGCGCAAAGGCTTTGTTAGCTTCTGCCATTTTATGTGTATCTTCTCTTTTCTTAACGCTGGCTCCAACGTTGTTGGCTGCATCCATTATTTCTTTTGCAAGCCTTTCACGCATAGTTTTTTCTCCTCTTTTGCGTGAATAAGTCACCAGCCATCTCAAACCTAAGGTCTGCCTTCTTTCAGGTCTTACTTCTATAGGTACCTGATAAGTGGCACCACCGACTCTTCTTGCTTTAACTTCCAACACAGGCATGATGTTGTTAAGTGCTTTATAAAACACTTCTAAGGGATCTTCGCCTGTTTTTTCCTTTATGATGTCAAAAGCACCATAAGCAATTTTTTGGGCAACTCCCTTTTTGCCATCATACATGAGTTGATTTATTAATTTAGTAACGACCTTATCCTTATAAATAGGATCTTCCGCTACATCCCTCTTAGGTACGTGACCTTTTCTTGGCACTTTGCTTCCCTCCTTAATAATAGTTTTAATTCACAGGTACTCGACAATAAGATGTCGTCGTGCACATTTCATAATATATATATTATGGCGTGTGCCGAATTTCATCCAATTATTTTTTCTTTTCTCTTTTTACTCCGTATTTGGATCTTCCCTGTTTTCTTTTTGCTACACCAGCTGTATCAAGGGTTCCTCTGATAATATGATATCTAACCCCCGGTAGGTCTTTAACTCTTCCTCCCCTTATAAGAACAACACTGTGCTCCTGCAAGTTGTGTCCTTCTCCGGGAATGTATGCAGTAACTTCCATGCCTGTTGATAATTTTACCCTGGCGATTTTTCTTAACGCTGAGTTAGGTTTCTTGGGAGTTACGGTTTTAACTGATGTGCATACTCCTCTTTTTTGAGGGGAAGTTGCTTCAGTCATTCTCTTTTTAAGAGTGTTGTAGCTTACATTCAATGCCGGAGCAGCGGATTTGTAAGTAACCTTTTCTCTTCCTTTTCTTACTAACTGGTTAATTGACGGCATTCGCGCACCTCCTTTGCTTTAAAATCTTATTTTAAAACGGCAGCTGCCGCTGCGTTTACACCGATGCCCGCAAACTTTCCAAGTTCTTTCATAGTATTGTAATAGATTATTTCTATATTTTTTTCCTTGCAAAGTTCCGCGATATCCTTAGTAACATGCAAATCAGCATCCTTTGCCAAATAAACGGTTTCTGCTTCGTCTCTCAACAAAGCTCTCAAAGTCTGCTTCCTTCCAATTACTATTTTTTTATCAGTAAACATTTCTATCACCACAACATTTACTAATATTATGCACAAGAATAACGATGTGTCTCCCAAATGCGGGGACATTCTTCAATAATTATCCTTCAGAATGTCACCGGACGTATATTGAAGGTGTCCCCATACATTATGACTCAAGTATTCTACCATCTTATTTATTTGATGTCAAACACTATTTTTGGGGACATTTAAATGTCCCCAAAATTTTACACGGCATTGTCAGCCGGCTTGTCGGCATCGTTTATCATAACGCCTATGTTTCTGTACCTCTTCATACCTGTGCCTGCCGGTATCAGTTTGCCTATGATGACATTTTCTTTGAGCCCTATTAGATTGTCAACTTTTCCTTTTGTGGCCGCATCCGTCAGAACCCTTGTGGTTTCCTGGAATGAAGCCGATGCCAGGAAGGAATCCGTTGCAAGGGATGATTTAGTGATACCCAAAAGGGCAACCTCTCCTTTTGCAGGCTCTTTACCTTCCCTTATGGCTTCTTCGTTTTGACGTTCGAACTCATGATTTGATACCAGGCTGCCGGGCAGCAGGGAGGTGTCTCCGGATTCTTCGACTCTTACCTTGTTAACCATCTGCCTGATGATGACTTCTACGTGCTTGTCGCTGATATCAACACCCTGCATCCTGTAAACCCTCTGAACCTCCATTAAAATGTATGACTCCAGTGCCTTCATACCCTTAATGTTCAAAATGTCATGAGGATTTATGGAACCGTCGGTAATCTTGTCTCCGGCTTCAATGTAATCTCCATCCGATACCAGTATTTTAGACCCGTATGGGATTAAGTAAGTCTTGCTTTCCTTTTCATCATAATTTGTAATGGTGATTTCTCGCTTGTGGGCTTTTTCCGTCAATGTAACCTTTCCGGAAATTTCTGTAATTATAGCCTGGCCTTTAGGCTTCCTTGCTTCAAACAATTCTTCGATACGGGGCAGACCTTGAGTAATGTCTGTAGCTGCCGCAATACCACCCGTATGGAAGGTACGCATTGTTAACTGGGTACCCGGCTCACCGATTGACTGGGCAGCGATTATACCCACTGCAGCTCCCACATTAACCGGCTTCCCTGTTGCAAGGTTAGTACCATAGCATTTTGCACATACCCCGTGAACCGTCTTGCAAGTAAGAACACTTCTTACCTTTACCTTCTTGATTCCGGATTTTTCGATTTTCATAGCCATCTCTTCAGAAATGAAATCACCGGTTTTAACAAATACTTCACCTGTTTCGGGATGTACCACGTCAGCGGCTGCAAACCTGTCGGCACATCTTTCGCTTAATTTTTCAATTACTTCTTTACCGTCTGCAAATTCTTCAACTTCAATGCCGTCGTTAGTTCCGCAATCTTCTTCCCTGACTATGATATCCTGGCTTACGTCAACCAATCTTCTTGTCAAATATCCCGAGTCAGCCGTTCTAAGGGCTGTGTCAGTCAGACCCTTTCGGGCTCCGGTAGCTGACAGGAAGAATTCCAAAACCGAAAGACCTTCACGGAAGTTTGACTTAACGGGAACTTCAACCGTCTTTCCTATGGCGCTGGCCATAAGACCACGCATACCCGCAAGCTGCTTAATCTGGTTACGGCCTCCACGGGCTCCGGATACGGACATGATATATATGGGGTTCAAAGGATCCAGGCTGTTCATCAATGCATTTGTTACATCTTCCGTTGTCTGGTTCCAGATTTTTATAACATTCTCATATCTTTCTTCGTCCGTCATCAAGCCTCTTCTGTACTTCTTTTCGTATTCCAGAACCTTCTTTTCGGCTTGCTCGATGAGGGTTTTCTTCTCTTCCGGAACCGTAATGTCACTTACTGAAATTGTTATGGCCCCTAAAGTGGAATATCTGAAGCCCTTTTCCTTGATTCCGTCCAAAACTTCCGCTGTTTTTTCGTTGCCGTGTTTCCTGAAGCAGCGGTAGATTATTTCTTCCAATGATTTCTTTTTAACCGTATAATCAACTTCAAGGGAGAATTTGTCTTTTTCCCTGTCTACAAATCCCAAATCCTGAGGAATATCTTCATTGAATATAAACCTTCCGACAGTGGATTCAACCAACCTTGATTCACCGTCAACAGTCTTTCTTACCTTGACTCTTGCGTGCAAATCCACATACTTGTTGAAGTAGGCCATTATCAATTCTTCGTAATCCTTGAAGATCATACCTTCCCCTTTGGAACCTTCAATTTCCAAAGTCATGTAATAGGAACCCAAAACCATGTCCTGGGTAGGAGTGGTAATTGGTCTTCCATCCTTGGGAGCAAGTATGTTGTTTACAGACATCATCAAGAACCTTGATTCTGCCTGGGCCTCCACTGACAAAGGAACGTGAACGGCCATCTGGTCTCCGTCAAAGTCTGCGTTGTATGCCGTACATACCAGGGGATGAAGCTTGATAGCCTTTCCTTCCACAAGAACCGGCTCGAAAGACTGGATTCCGAGTCTGTGAAGAGTCGGAGCACGGTTCAGCAATACGGTGTGATCCTTGATTATTTCATCCAGCACATCCCATACTGCCGTATCTACCTTTTCAACCTTCTTCTTGGCACTCTTTATGTTGTGGGCAACACCCGTTTCAACCAGCTTCTTCATAACGAAAGGCTTGAATAATTCAAGGGCCATTTTCTTGGGAAGGCCGCACTGGTTAAACTTAAGCTCAGGTCCTACAACTATAACGGAACGTCCCGAATAGTCGACACGCTTACCTAAAAGATTTTGTCTGAAACGGCCCTGTTTTCCCTTGAGCATATCCGACAAGGATTTTAAAGGCCTGTTTCCCGGACCTGTTACGGGTCTTCCTCTCCTTCCGTTGTCTATTAAGGCATCAACGGCTTCCTGGAGCATCCTTTTTTCATTTCTTACTATTATCTCGGGAGCTCCCAAATCAAGGAGTCTCTTTAAACGATTGTTCCTGTTTATTACTCTTCGGTACAAGTCATTTAAGTCTGAAGTGGCAAAACGGCCTCCGTCCAATTGTACCATTGGCCTGAGTTCCGGAGGAATAACAGGTATTACATCCAAAATCATCCATTCCGGCCTGTTGCCTGAAATTCTGAAGGCTTCTATAACTTCAAGTCTTCTGATTATGCGTATTTTCTTTTGTCCCTTGCTGTCTCTCAGCTGGGCTTTTAATTCTGCAGCTTCCTTGTCAAGGTCAATTTTCTGCAGGAGTTTCTTTATTGCTTCAGCTCCCATTTCAGCCTTAAAAGCATTCTTGTAATGCTCCTTGTATTCCCTGTATTCCATTTCGGTCAGGAGTTGCTTTTCGGACAAGGAGGTGTCTCCTGCATCGGTAACTACATATTGAGCAAAATAAAGTACCTTTTCAAGGGCTCTTGGAGACATGTCAAGAATGAGACCCATCCTTGACGGTATCCCCTTAAAATACCATATGTGGGAAACAGGGGCAGCAAGCTCAATGTGTCCCATTCTTTCCCTTCTTACTTTTGCTTTTGTGACCTCAACTCCGCACCTGTCACAAACTACGCCCTTGTATCTTACTCTTTTGTATTTTCCGCAATGACATTCCCAGTCCTTTGTGGGACCGAATATTTTTTCGCAGAAAAGTCCGTCTTTTTCAGGTTTTAATGTTCTATAATTTATAGTTTCGGGTTTTTTTACTTCTCCTCTTGACCACTGCCTGATTTTATCCGGAGAAGCCAGACCTATTCTTATTGATTCAAAATTATTGTAATCTATCAAGGAGTTCGCTCCCTTCTTTTTATATAGTTTTCAATTGGTTCTTGTAATTTTTGGGGTATACTTTTATGCCTAGAAATCTTCATCCTCGTCATAATCGTCATCAAGACCTATATCATCCAAGGATTCCAAATCATCCAAATCTTCTAAGCCTTCCAAATCATCCAAATCGTCTGCTTCTTCCGTTTCATCGTTATCCAAAAGCATACCTTCCATGTCGTCTTCAACGAAAGCCACATCGCTGATACCTTCGGTATCAATATCCATATCATCATCACTGTCGATTGTTTCGATTATATCAACTTCATTATCGCTGGTGATTATTTTAATATCCAAAGCCAAGCTCTGTAATTCTTTTACAAGAACCTTGAAAGATTCAGGGATTCCCGGTTCAGGTATGTTTTCACCCTTCACGATTGCTTCATATGTCTTAACCCTGCCGTTAACATCGTCGGATTTCACCGTCAACAATTCCTGCAAGGTGTGAGCAGCACCGTAAGCCTCCAAAGCCCATACTTCCATTTCTCCGAATCTTTGGCCGCCAAACTGGGCTTTACCTCCCAAAGGCTGCTGGGTAACCAGGGAATAAGGTCCTGTTGAACGAGCATGTATCTTATCGTCAACAAGGTGGTGAAGCTTAAGCATATACATGTATCCTACGGTTACCGGACCCTGGAAGTATTCGCCGGAACGTCCGTCCCTTAAATCTATCTTGCCGCTTCTGGGGTAACCTGCCAATTCAAGGGCATCCCAAATATCATCCTCAACGGCACCGTCAAATACCGGTGTAGCTACTTCCCATCCTAATTTCTTTGCAGCTAATCCCAGGTGAACTTCCAAAACCTGACCGATGTTCATACGGGAAGGAACACCCAAGGGGTTCAATACTACATCAAGAGGAGTTCCGTCCGGCAGGAAGGGCATGTCTTCTTCGGGAAGAATCATTGAAATAACACCTTTGTTTCCGTGACGCCCGCACATCTTGTCGCCTACGTTTATTTTACGTTTTGTTGCCACATACACTCTTACGAGCTTGCTTACTCCGGGGCTCAGTTCATCGCCGTTTTCCCTTGTAAAGACTTTTACGTCAACAACAATTCCGCTTTCTCCGTGAGGTACCTTCAAGGAGGTATCCCTTACCTCTCTTGCCTTTTCACCGAATATTGCTCTTAAAAGTCTTTCTTCGGCCGTAAGTTCAGTTTCACCCTTTGGAGTAACCTTGCCTACGAGGATATCGCCTGATTTAACCTCGGCACCTATTCTTATTATTCCTCTTTCATCCAAATCCTTGAGGGAATCATCTCCCACATTTGGAATGTCCCTGGTTATTTCTTCGGGACCAAGTTTTGTATCCCTTGCTTCCGATTCATATTCCTCAATATGAATGGAAGTTAAGACATCTTCTTTAACAAGTCTTTCATTCAGGAGCATGGCATCTTCGTAGTTATATCCTTCCCAGGTCATGAATCCTATAAGAAGGTTCTTTCCTATAGCCATATCCCCGTCATGGGTTGAAGGTCCGTCAGCTATAATCTGACCTCTTTTTACTTCATCCCCCTTATATACTATCGGCTTTTGATTTATACAAGTACCGCTGTTCGAACGCTTGAACTTCAAAAGGGAATACTTGTCAATCATGCCGTTGTCGTTTCTTCTTATCATGATTTCCGAGGCGGTTACCGAAACAACCTTCCCGTCATGCTCAGCTATGACTACGGCACCGGAATCTCTTGCTGCCTTATGCTCCAAACCTGTTCCGATGATAGGCGTTTCGGTTACCAACAAGGGCACTGCCTGCCTCTGCATGTTGGCCCCCATCAGGGCACGGTTAGCATCGTCGTTTTCCAAAAATGGAATCATGCCCGTACCGATGGAGATTACCTGTTTTGGAGATACTTCCATGTAATCAACCATTTCTCTCGGAACAATTTCATTAATACCGTCGATACCCCTAACAACTACACGGCTGTGTACAAAAGTACCATCCGGGTTTAGAGGTTCGTTGGCTTGTGCTATTATTTTTGTATCTTCAACATCTGCAGTGAGATAATCTATTATATCGGTAACTTTGCCTGTTTTCTTATCAACTCTTCGGTAGGGAGACTCTAAGAACCCGTAATCATTAATCCTTGCATAGGTAGCTAAAGATGTGATAAGTCCTATATTGGGACCTTCGGGGGTTTCTATGGGACACATTCTGCCGTAGTGAGAATGGTGAACGTCTCTTACTTCAAAGCTTGCCCTGTCTCTTGACAATCCTCCGGGACCAAGAGCCGACATTCTTCTTTTGTGAGTCAGCTCAGCCAATGGATTGGTCTGGTCCATAAACTGGGACAACTGGCTGGAGCCGAAAAACTCCTTGATGGCCGCTGACACGGGCCTGATGTTTATTAAAACCTGGGGAGTTACAACATCCACATCCTGGATAGTCATTCTTTCCCTGACTACTCTTTCCATTCTTGACAGGCCTACCCTTACCTGGTTTTGAAGGAGCTCCCCTACGGAGCGCAGCCTTCTGTTGCCGAGGTGGTCGATGTCATCGATCTTGCCTATTCCTCTGAATAAACCAAAATGATAGTTTACAGCCGCATACATATCATCCTTTATGATATGCTTTGGAGACAGGGAATATTTTTCTTCCCCTTCCTTTTCCAATATGTTGTTTTCAGCGGCCGGAACCTGCTTCAATGACTCGATTATGGCTTTTTCAATGTCTTCTTTGGAGCTGTTTTCTTCCAGTATTTTTTTCATTACCGGATAGTAAACTTTCTCCTTGACTCCCAATTTTTCTAAATCTATACCTGATTTATCTAATCCAAATACCTTTGGGTCAACAAATTTATTGCTTATTATCTTTGTTACTTTTTCATCGGAATTTAAAATATTAACGGAAAAAATGCCTGCTGCTTCCAATTTAAAAATAGATTCTTCATCGAATACATCGCCTTTGGCCACCAATACTTCGCCTGTTTCCTTATCAATTATATCTTCTGCTGCACGCTTTCCTATTATTCTGTTTTCCAGACTGAGCTTTTTATTTAATTTGTACCTGCCCACCTTGGCGAGGTCATACCTTTTAAAATCAAAAAATAAAGACTTGATTAATGACTTGGCACTGTCGTATGTAGGAGGTTCTCCCGGTCTAAGTCTCTTATAAATTTCAATTAAGGCTTCTTCCGAGTTGGTAGTGTTGTCCTTTTCCAAAGTTTTCAAAAGCTGCTCGGTTTCTCCCAGCATCTCAATCAACTCGGCATTGGTAGGAACATCCATGGCTCTCACAAGTACCGTTATGGGAAGTTTTCTTGTCCTGTCTATTCTAACGTAAACTATATCATTGGAATCCGTTTCAAATTCCAACCAGGCTCCCCTGTTGGGAATAACCGTTGCATCATATAATTCCTTACCAACCTTATCCCTGGTCATGTTGTAATAAACACCGGGTGACCTGACTAACTGGCTGACAACAACACGTTCCGCACCGTTTATTATGAATGTACCCTTTTCGGTCATGAGAGGGAATTCACCCATAAATGCTTCTTGTTCCTTAATTTCGCCTGTTTCCTTATTTATCAATCGCACTTTAAGTTTTAGAGGCACGGAATATGTTGCATCTCTTTCTTTACACTCAATCTGGCTGAACTTGGGCTCGCCGTCTAAAGAATGATCAACAAATTCCAGAATTAAATTGCCGGTATAATCCTCTATTGGTGATATGTCATCAAAAACCTCTTTCAGTCCTTCATTTAGGAACCATTCGTAAGATTTTTTCTGAACCTCGATTAAGTCCGGCAATTCTAAAACTTCATTAATTTTCGAGTAAGACATCCTTACCCTATTACCTATTTTCACAGGATGCGGCATCTTTTCACCCCTTAGTAATATTTTTGACTTACAAATTCTATGCCAACCTTACACATTAATGGCAATACATAATATTATCACCAATAAAATTTTCTGTCAACATCTTTTTTCATCACTGCTTAGTATTTTTTACCAATTTCCTGTAAATTATTACAAATAAGATAAAAAGGTTCTATAATAAATGTTGGGGTGTATAAAGCACTTCAACATTTTTTTATTAAAAAAAGTGTAGAGCAAATTGGAAAATCCTTATAGAATAAAGTCACCTCAACCCATCCAAAGGAGGTTTCCAAATGCTCTACGAAAATAATTATATCGAAAAACTGTTAGGAATTAAAGGGGTAAGTTTAAAAAATATTGAAGAAAATAATACAAGCATTACCATTAGTTTTGAA
>Ga0255342_1003612_pt1 | contig 16941 bp, 10 predicted proteins | sample wastewater_treat_3_FD_192416 | JGI IMG/M metagenome (GOLD analysis project Ga0255342, IMG submission 192416) | Wastewater microbial communities from Lulu Island WWTP, Vancouver, Canada - plant14 | ecosystem: Engineered > WWTP > Wastewater > Unclassified | place: Canada: Vancouver, British...
CATCGGCAAGCAACCGGGGAAGGTGGGGGATATCCTCAAGAGCTACTTCCTGCGCTGCTATACTCTCGATAAGGGCTCTGCGTTCCTCATCATCAGAGGTTTTCGCGGCCTTGTTCCTCATGCCCTCGATTATTTTTTCTTGGGTTTTTCTCCTGCTCTGTGCTGCCCTTATCTCATCAGCTTTGAATTCTGCTTGCTCGGTCTCCCACTCATACAGTGGAGCTGTTGCAGCCCCCACCATGCCCGTCTTTCGCTCACCAGAAAGCAATGGTGCGAATAGGTAGAGGTTCGGTGTCTCAACGTGTCCCGGCCCCACATGGATGCACTTAACGGCACTGGATACAGCCATAGACACGGCCCCCAGGACTGAGGCAAGCGCCATGGGGTAAGGGATCTGGATTGATCGTGAAGCCTCACGCGTGAAATCGCCTGCCCACCTAGGAAGTATGTTATCGGGGATCTCAGGTGCCTTGCTGTCATTCAGGGGCACAAGCTCCGGCCACTCTTCGAGAGAGCCCTTCCACGGTTCGGCCTTTGCGATAATCTGTGCCAAGCGTGACCAATCATTACCGGGCTCTTTTGCCCAATCAATGATATCACCCTTTTCCGGTAAACCGGGCAGGAGCACCACCTTGACCTCGGGGCATTCGTTCACGAGAGCTCTTGCTGTTTTCTCTGCGAATTTGAGCCCTGGTTCGTCGTTGTCCCGAAGGATAACAATTCTCCTGCCGGATAGCTGCGCGATCATCTCATCGGTGAGATTGCTTCCCGTGCCGCTGTCCATGGACGTTGCCACCATACCCCAGGAGTTCAGAAGATCGGCCTTGGCTTCGCCCTCGGTAATGATTACCGTTCCAGCCTCAAGGACTCGCGGCAAGTTATACAAAACTTGCTCACCACCACGCCCAAGCTGATCGTTTCCATGAAAAAACTGGAAGGACTTCTTGCCGCCATTTTTGGCGGGCTCATACCGGACCTTCCAGTATAAAGGATTGCCCTTTTCATCGGCGAAGGTGAACCGTGCAACCTCTCTAGGCTTGACAGTGCCACCATGCTCTGATAATGTATCACCATTCCCGTAAGTCGCTTCACACTCCCCGTAGCCTTGCCGGGCTCGGGGTGTGTCTGAATCAAGCCGTGATTCTTGGGTATTCATGATTGAATCTCCATTCCATCTGATCGAAGAAGAAGTTGGCAATCTCCCGGATCTCTTTCACCACTGGTTCACTGGTAGGCTTCGAGCCGTGCTGCTTCTCGATGGTGCCCAGGTGCGCCGCGTAGAAAAGACAGTGAGCGTATAGGTCCATGCCCATCACCCGGCCCGTTCAGCTTTTTTCCGCTCTTGCCACTCGATGATTTCAGACTCGTACCATCCGACAGAGTTACCCCCTAGGCGGATACGCCTTGGAAATTTCCCGGCCCGCTCCATCCTCCAGATAGTAACGTCTGAAAGACCTATGAAGGGAAGGAGTTCTTTCTTTCTAATAACCCTATCAAGGCTCATCTCGTCGCCTCCCTGAACAGTCTATCTGGGTCGTCTACCCCCAGAGTATCCGCCCATTTCTTCCTTGATGCTTCGTCCAGATCTTTGTGCCCACGAATCACCTTGCTTACAGTTGATTCGTGTGAACCGATCGCCAGGGCAAAATGAAACTGTGACCCGAAGTGCTCAATGATTTTTGCCTTCAATTTTTTGTTCATCCTGTTACTCCTTTTTTAAATACTGTATACACTATTATGTATTCCTTTTTGTAAAAAAAACCCTATATGTTCGCCTTGTTGAAAATAAGATTCAGATTAAGAATGATCTGTGAAGGCCGATCCACCCGGACATGAACATCCTGATCTCCATCTCCAATGGCAAAGCCCATACTTACACTATCACTTGTATCATCCATAGAGAGAATAATTATAACGGGTGTCTTCGTGAATTGTCCGTTTTCCCATAACTTCAATTCGGGGAGACCAAAGCGTTCTTCCTGGTCAGGAAGCCCTGGCGAAGCTGCTGCTCGTATTGCCGAAAGTACAAGCCTAATCCTAGCAAGAGAAAGGCCCAAGGATGATAGTTCTTTAATCAGAAGAAGGTGAAACACAGATTCAATGTCATACACACGGGCCGTTCCCCTTCCTGTATCCCTTTTAACACCCGGCAGTAATAGCGGTTGCTCGGTGTAGAACAATATACGCCTATCCGGTATGCCAGTAATTTCAGCAACTTCCTTTCTGGTCCATGTGTCTTTTAACATGACTGCCACATTCCCTTTCTCTTCTCCCCTATACATAATACACAATTATGTGTGTTTGTCAAGAAAATAATTTTGTGGACTATCTTCTGAAGGGCAGTACGTTATCAATCTCCCCCGTCTCCATGCCAAGGATATGCATCAACGCACGCTCCCAAGCTTCAAGAGCCTGCCGCTTCTCCTGGTCATAATCATACCGATTGTAGACGGCAAGGATACCCTGCAGCTTATGTCCCAGGACTCGTTCGGCCACCACGTCAGAAATACCCAGGGCCGCAAGCCGGGTCCGCACCGTGCGCCGTAGGTCGTGGGGGGTGAATCGTTCCGCATTTTCTTTGAACCCCATTTCGAGCCGGTGCCGGTCAAGAGCTCGTGCGAGAGAATGCGGCTTAATAGGTGAATCTTCCACATAGGACGATCTGAAAACATACCTACTATTGCATGACAAGGGCCGTGCTTGTTCAATGATCTCCAAGGCCATACTCGTGAGGGGTACGCGCTGCGGTTCTTTGCCCTTCATTCTTTCTGCCGGGATATTCCAGGATCCATTATCAAGCTCATCCCAGGTCATGCCGCATACTTCACCCGGCCTCTGCCCCGTCAGAAGAATCATTCTCATTGCCAGCTTGGAAAGACGATACATGTCTATGGTCTTGTTTTCGAGTTCCAGGGCAGCCCACAGGGTTTTTATTTCATCGTCGGTCAATACCCGGCTTCTTCCTGTCTCTTTGGGCTTCTTGATGCCGACACATGGAGAATGGTCAATGATGCCCCTCTCTGCTGCGAAATTGAAGAAGCGGGTGAGGGCCCCAAGAACTCTATTTGCCCCGATAGGTGCGCGTTCCCTTACTGTGTCAATGAGCAAGACGATATCGCGCCGCCTGATATCCTCAACCTTTCGGCTGCCCCACCTTGGCAAAACATCTTTTTCCAGGAGCCTCTTGGTTTCAGCGCCGGATTTCTTCTTGCTTAACTCGATCTTCCAGAACTCATCCAGCATGCCCTTGATCGTTTTTGCATCGCTCCGGGCTTTTCTTGCCTCTTTCTGCTTCAATCCCGGGTCAACGGGGTTCTTGCCTTCCAAGTCCTGCCGGGCAAGGGCGTGACGTTCACGGGCTTCCGCAAGAGAAATGCTCGGATACCGCCCAAGGGTCATAAGTCGCTGCCTCTTGTCAAACATGTATCGAAAGATCCATGTCTTCGTCCCTGTTGGCATTACTCGGATATAAAGGCCATCACCGTCAGGAACATCATAAAACACTGACTTTGGAGATAGCTTATTCACATGCAAATCTGTAAGTCTCATAAAACATTGCCTCCTTGCCTGGAATGGCCTTGAAAAAAACTTACAAGATTACTTACAAGATAGGGGGTGTTAAGGGGTGTAATAGTGTGAAGAGTCATGAATGATATATAGAGGGAAAATAGCAATGATGTCAAGGAAATAAACAGGTAATCAGGTGGGCTTAGAATAGGGGAGAAAAGGGGTGAAAAACGGACTTTTTAGAATGGGGTTCAGGGGGTCGGAGGTTCGAATCCTCTCGTCCCGACCACAATATCCCCCCCAAATATCAATCAGTTAAAGGTCGATTTTTCAGTTAATTTCAGTTGAGTAGATGAATGGAACACATAGTGGATAACATTTTTGGTTATCCACCTTTTCATTTTCCGTTGAAATACTTGATCGTGAAAAATTCATGATCCTCCCGAGTCGAGCTCAATTGCCCAGTCACAAGTCATTCAAGCCTTGATCCTCAATACTATACCATGTCGCTCTGTCCAATCCTTCCCAAGACCGGTAAGGATAAACATGCATCCCGTCTTGTCGGGATGTGAGGAATCCGCCGTCTGGCGATAGGGCGGGGGTTCAAGGGAAGAAAGCCGCATCCTTCGAGATCGGGATACCGCCTTTCATATACTTGCAGCCCGCCTCAAAAATTCTGCCGGTATAGACGGCCCTGAACTGGCCTCTGGTCAGTCAGTGAATCGGGCTGGACGAATGAACCACAACCGCTCTGCCGTCCATGGCGATGATGTTCCCAAAAGGCTCCATCCTCTTGGACCGTGCCTTTTGCATCTCGGCGTCTTTGATCTTCCGGGATGCGTCCGCGATATCTGTGGTGCCCTCCAGCAAGAGCGGTTATTGCCATCCCTGAACCTCCTCCCTGCACCGATATGCCGATGTCCGGGTTTCTGTGCATGAATTCCTCAGCCGCAACCCGAGCGAGAGGCAATATGGTCATGGAGCCTTTTATGGTCACGCCGGTATCCGCGCCGAATGCAGACGGGGCCGTACACATAAGGGAAAAGGCAGCCGCAATCCATACACCATTCACACATACATGTCGCAGTGTATCACGGGATTATTCCTTGGCTTTATTGAACCCTGCGTAGAGATCGAATGGCAAGGAGGTATGAATATCCGGTTAAATTTTCGTTCAGGAAGGAATTACCAGTGCGGTTTTACTGTGCAGGAGCTTGCCGGGGGCGGTTTCAGCCGCTTCTGCGCAGGGAGGATCGTTTTCGATGATTTTTGCCCCGACAGGGTACACGAAAAACGCGGTGAAGAATTTTCCGTACTCGATAAGCCTCTTGGCCAAGGCATGCGCAGACGAGAGGAGCTTGCCCGTCTCGGGCTCTCCGACGGGGCGATAGAAGAAAACGAGCGAACCCTTGCTGTTGAGATTCCCGAATGCGAGGCGGACCCGCGGGATATGGTACCGGGAGCTCACCACCACTGCAGAGTCCAGCGAGTGCGCCTGCATCAGCCCGACGGCGGCGGCCGCCTCGCCGAAGGTCCCGCCGCAGTACTTCAGGACGGTCGAATTCACTCGCTCGGGTCTGCCGATCAGTACTCTCTCTCCGGGAATGCCTGTATCGATCCCGTAAATTCTCAGGATGGTCTTCCAGCTGAGGCCGGTATCCCGCATGGCGAGTATCAGATAATCCCCCGAACCCCGCTCTATCAGGTGAACACCTTCCACAATCCGCTGGCGGTCTTCATCGGGGGGGCCGGCAAGAACGATGACCGCATCGACCTTTGATCCTGCTCCTGCATCGTCTTGCTGCATCTCGATCCTCACCAGCAGGGTGGCCAGCGCTGCCAGGCAGAGAAAAGACACCGCAATGATTACAGCCCTTCTCCTCTTCATCCTGCCAATGTCCGGTAGCGGGATTTCATCTGCACTGACGTCGTCAAGACGGAGATGGACAGGCTCTCGCGTTTTTCTGCTCTCTTGGGGATAGTGATGCGGCCGGGAGTGACCATGTGGGTATGTATATCACAAGTACCTCACCCGTCATAGGGAGAAGTGGACGGGCCCCGAGACTCTGCGGAAGGCTGCCCGGCGGGGCAAAAGGGATCTCTCTTATCGGGAAAGTCGCCAGCGTGGAAGTATCTGCGATTCTGAGCACCTCATTCGGATGATACCTCTCAAGACCGGCTCAATGGGGCTTTCTCTTCTCCTCTCTCTCAAGGGCGCCCGCTTGAGCGGGCCAAAGAGAGGATGCAGGGGGGGAGGATCACATAACGTTCTTGACACCCCGCCGACCGGTCTGAAGAGGTGCCTCATTTCCGAGATCGCCTGATGCATGACGGCTGACGGAATGTATTGAAGGTGTTGACTTATCAGGAGGATGCTCTTATGGTGTGTGAATTAATTGAAAGTCTTTTTTGTTTTCAGCCAGCTGGCAGGGGAGGGTGCTCCATGAACAGGCATGGACTGTTTGTGGCATTGACGATCATTGCATGTGCGTGCCTGATGTCTTTCGCCTTCTCCTCCCAGGTCTTCTCGGCCGATTCCGAGGCGGAAGAAGCATTCATCATTGAGAATCTCCTTCCCGCCCGCCAGGGCGATCCCCAGGCCCAGCTCTTCGTGGGATTCCTTTACGAAACCGGCCAGGGTGTCCGGCAGGACTACTCCGAGGCCGTCCGGTGGTATCGAAAGGCGGCGGAGCAGGGCAACACCATCGCCCAGATCCAGCTGGGCAATATGTATCGCCTGGGCAAGGGCGTCTCTCAGAGCTATGTCATGGCCTACCTGTGGTACGATATCTCCTCGCGGAGCGGCAATGCGAACGCCAAGGACCTGAGACGCGCCGTGGCGGGCAACATGAGCCCGGCCGAAATAGCGGAGGCTAAGCGTATGTCAGCGGAGTGGAAGCCGGGAAAGAGGTAGGACGGCACCCGCGATCTTTTTTCGGGTGAGCCGGCAGGTCACTCCTGCTCAGCAGATAGATGCCGGGAGAAGATCAGAGCGTGGAGTATGCTCTGATGGGGAGGGAGTAAATAAGGGACCTCCTCGTCTCATGTTATGGACGAGGGGATCTCTCGGAGGAAAGCCCGGCTCACGATGTCATGCCGAGGGCCTGCCTGGCGAGGTCGATTCTCGTGAGCACCTCCTGGCTGTCGGCACCGCATTTCAGCGCCGTTTCCAGGCGTGCGAGCATTCGTGCGGTGTCTCCCTGCTCGGCGAACAGGTCCGCCAGGAAGAGGTGTGCGCGGGAGTTTGATGCGTCAAGGCGAAGCGCTGTTTCGGCAAGTCTCATGGCCGCCGCGGGTTCATCCTTTCTTTTGAGCCCGTCCGCCACCTTCACACATAGATCGGAGCATTCGGCAAGTGAGTCGATGGCAGCTTCGGGTACAGGGATGTCGAGGGCGATCAGGAGCTGCTCGAGCGCATTGAGAAATGCTTCGACATCATCCAGCTCCACGCTCGTATCCGCGATGCCTGCCAGAGCGAGCATGTGATCGGGGACTTCGTTGAGGACGTCAAGATAGAGGGCGCGGGCCCGGTCATGGCGCTTCAGGTGGCGATAAATCCGGGCAAGGCTCAGCCACAGGGTTGTATCCACGGATTTTGACAGACTCCTGGCTTTGTCCAGATGATTCAGGGCTTCGTCAATCCTGCCGGTCTGGAGCAGGACCATGCCCAGGGCTTGATGCAGGGGCTTGTGACAGCTTCCGGACTTCAGTGCCCGGGTATAGACACCGATCGCCTCATTCGTCAATCCCGCCTTCTCCAGGGCCGTTCCATACTGGATAAGGATAGCGTTTTTCAGATCAGGCGGAGTCGGATACGAATCGATTCTCTGCGGCAGGGTAGCGGCTTTCTTGAACACTTCGGCCGCCTCGGTGAATCGGCCGGTCTTTGAATATACCAGCCCGAGATAATAGTGAAGCAGCGGACTCTTCCCGAAAAGGCCTATACCTTCGGATATCTCCAGGAGGGCCTCGTCTGTCCGCCCGAGCTTGAGAAGACACTCTGTGGATATCGTATAGCTGAAGTGGAGCCAGTCTTCATCGGCGCGCTTCTCTCGGGCCTTGTACAGGTGCTCGAGGCACTGCCCGTAATCCTCCAAACCGATGCAGGCCATGGCTATGAAGAAATGCTGGCTCGCGGTATCCTTGCCAGCCCTGAGTTCGTCCGCGAGGATATCCAGGTTCCTGCGCGCCTTTGCTCTACGTGTGCCCGGGTCGTGATATCCGGTGTGCATGATGGTTATGTCGACAGGCTCAATCGTGACGCCGGTTCTCTTCAGCGAAGGGAGGATCTGCTCGTGCACCCTGCCTTCGAAGAGCACGCCTTCCCTGTTCGGGATGATCCGGGTCTGGTAACTCAACGTGTCGGGCATGTCTTTGGACCTGCCGAGAATCTTGAGCGTATAGGCCCGGTCTTTTTCCGGGCGCAGGCGGGTTTTAAGCTTCAGCAGCGCTTTCACGCTGCCCTCGTCGATCCGGTCGTCTGCGTCGAGCCAGAGCAGATAATCCGACTTGGCACAGGCAAGGGAATGGTTCCGGGCGGCCGAGAAATCATTGCACCAGGGAAATCGCTCGATCCGAGCGCCGAAGGATTCTGCAAGGGCGATTGTCCCGTCCGAAGAGCCGGTGTCGACAATGCAGATCTCGTCCACGACATTACGGATGTCCGAGAGAATATCGCCGAGGCGTTCTTCCTCGTTCTTTACGATCATAACCGCGCCGAGTACCTTGGGAGTTCCATACTCACTCATCTTCTATGCCCCTTTTCTATGATGTTCCAGGTTGTCACGTGCCATCTCCAGATTCGACTACCCGGCTTGCCTCAGGAGAAAAACAGGGCTGCTTTTCGAGAAGATCTCTGATCTCGGAACGAAGCGAATCTGCCTTCCATCCAGCAGCAACTGCGTCGGAGAGATTCAACAAGGCGTCGGGATCGCCGGGCTTTATGGTGAGCACGGTCTGGAAAGTCTCGACGGCTGCATTTCGATCTCCCAGTTCCCATTGGATGACGCCGATATTATTCAGTGCTTCCGTATTCTGGGGATCAATGCGGAGCACTCGTTCGAATATCTTCAGCGCCCTTAGCACGTTGCTTTCACTGAATGCCGATTCACCCCATCGGATGAGTTGTTCAGTTTGTCTACGCTTGTCCAGGTGAACCCGATATTCATGATCATTGCAGGAATAAACGATTCCCTCCCACTTTCCGAGGAAATAGGACCGGTTCGCCTTCATTGTGACGGAGTAATCGATAGCGTTTTCCTTGAAGGTCATACTGCCGAAGTGATGGACGAACACATCCCGGGCAATAACATTCCGATATCCTGCTATACATGACCTCAGGCAGAGATCGTCGTCTTCGAAGTTACCGGTCTTGTAGCCCTCGTCAAGGCCTCCTATGATATCGAACACGCTCTTTCTAACCAATAGGCAGAACCCCACGAGCCTCATGCAGGGTTCGGCTTTCCCTGCATATTTTTCTCCAATTTCTTTGGCAAACGCATACATCTGGTCCATATCACGCCCGTACGGCACCTCAGGGATGAGCTGTGCGCCCGATACGGAATTGGAAACCGGCCCCACCATTCCGATCTCAGCGGATCTTTCAAGATGTCCGATCATCCGGCCGAGCCAGCCGGGGGTAACCACAACATCGTTGTTGAGCAGCACCACATATTCACCCAGTGCGGCCCTTATGCCCTGGTTGTTTCCGGCCGCATACCCCCTATTGCAATCGTTCATGATGAGCACCACATTTTCGTGCTCATGAGCATACTGCCTGAGGAAATGGGGCGTGCCATCAGTTGATCCATTATCCACGATGATGATCTCGTGGGGCTCGGGGGTGCAGTTCTCGATGCTTTTCAGGCACTGCCGAGTATAGTTCAGTCCATTGTAGCACAGGATGATGATCGAGGTTGTGGTACCAGGCGTATCAGATATCGAAGTATTCCCGCCATACCCGAGAGATGCTTGTACTACGGTTTTCCCCGCGTGCATACCTGTTGTATTCTCGATGAGCTGTTCGTAGATCCGGGCGTAGTCTTCGACATTCTCCTCAATTGTCTTGAGACGAATGTTTTGAAGGTTTTTTGCAACATTTTCGAGCAAAACAGGATTCCTTTGAAGTAGCAGGATTTTTGCCGCCAGGGCCTTGGCATTATTAGGAGAAACGAGAAACCCGGTCTTGCCGTCTATGATTCTTTCGCTGATTGCACCGCAGTCAGAGGCAATGACAGGGATTCCCATCATCTGCGATTCGCTGGCGGTCAGGCAGAATGTTTCGTCCCATATCGATGGGATGATGACCAGATCTGTATTTGACAGCAGTTGCGGAAGGTCTTTTCGTTCATAATGTCCATGCTGAACAATGCCAAGATCTGCCGCCAATTTCTTTAGAGTTGGATGGATGTTGCCAAAGATCTCGAACCGTAAAGGCATTTTCTTGAGTAATTGCGCGGCTTGCAAGAGGACAAAGACCCCCTTCCTATCGCTTGCATTGCCGAGGAATCCCACCCTGAGGGTGTTTCTCTTTTTCACGTTCCTGGTTTTCGGCAGCGGTTCGATTCCATGAGGTACGGTGACGATGCGATTCTTCATCGCCTCTCCATAGGCCTTGATAAACTGATCTCTCACAAAATCGGATGGAGCGATGATAATGTCCGCGGCCTCGAAAATTCGCCTGATGATCTGCTTTCGTTCAGCTAGGTAATTCTGCAGAGAAGGAGGTTCGCCGGTTCCAACGAATTTGCGCTTGGTGCCGAGGCAATACTGACATTCAGGATCTCCGCCTTCTGCCAAAACTTTTCCGCAGCGGCGCAGATTCGGAAGGATCAGGTTGTACTCGGGGCAAAGCAGGTAGTAATCATGAAGCGATAGAGCGACCTTGCAGCCCTGACGCTTGGCAATGAGAGGGAGAAGCAGGGTATCCCAGCCTATGAGATGCTGGAAATGAACAATTTCATAATTACCCCCGCGCAGGAAATTCGAGAAAATGGTCTCCACATCTTCATTGATCAGATCCCCTGGTATCCCAAGAAATGTGTCGCTTACCGTGATGGATTCCTTCCGAAGTTTCACGACACGAAGATGTTCATCGACTTCTTTGGGCTCAAGGTCGGTCCATCTTTCCGGAATGTGCGCCGGATAAATAACCGTACTGTGAAATCGCGTTGACAGGCCGTCGATTATATTTCGTGTATGCAGTTCCGTGCCTCCAGGAGCGTCGAAATTGTGAATGACATGGAGAATACACGGCAAGTCCTGCATCTTGTGTTCATTGAGTTTGATTGATATTCGCTCATGGGTTTCCCTTAAGGGGTTGGTGCAGCAAAAATCATATACGTTCTTACGGTAACCCGGCCATCTTTTTTCGAGCAGTTTTTCATTTTGAAGCCGCCTATCGGCAATGCCCTCAACACTGCGGAAGGATGCCTCGCCGTAATGATGGACATAGGCATCGTCACAGCACACAATTTTTTTACCTGCAGCCCTTGCTCTCATGCATAGATCGTTTTCCTCCCCATAGCCGAGGCCGAAAGCAGGATCGAAAAAACCTACAGCATTGAGTGTATCCCGCGTGATGAGCATACAGAAGCCTACCCCGGTGGGAAGTTGGGGATAGGCACGTGGAGATGTCTCAGCTATTAGTTTGCCAAAGCTGTTCGGATCCATTCCCTCCGGCAGCGAATTGGGATGGTTCATGACAGGGACGGATAGAATCGTGGCGTTATTCGAGAGCGGACAGACAATGCCGATATCCGGGTCGCTGCAGCGACAGCGGTGCATTTTGTCGAGCCATCCCTCGGTAACCTCGGTGTCTGAATTGAGGATGACTACGTCATTTTGTGACAGTTCGAAACCACGATTGACGTTATGTATGAATCCCCTGTTTTCCTCCGAGCGGATAACCCGAACCCGCGGATCCTTTGCCTCATAGGAGTGGAGCAGCGGCAGTACCCGAGGATCGGTGCTGCAATCGTCGAGCAGGAAAATTGTATGATTTCCCTGCGTATGGCGCAGGACACTGTCGATGCAGCGCTCAAGGTGCTCAAATGCGTTGTAAATCGGAATCAGGATATCGTATGCGTTTTCGAAGCCAGGAAGAGGCTGCAACACATCTCTCGAATCGTCCGAACGGGAATCAAGCTTTTCCAGTCGTTCGAATATAAGGGAATCGACCTTCCGTGCAACAGCTTTTTCCCATCTATCCTCAATCGATTTTTCGCTCAAGATCCTGTACAAATCATATACAGAATACCGCTCCATAATGCCGAGAGTTCTATCAAGCGGTTCGGAGAAAACAGCCTTGAACCGCTTGGCAATCGCAGCTTTTCTCTGAAACATACCGGATATCTGTGACTGAATCTCAGCTTCGCGAGTGCAGTAATAATCGATGTCTTCGTCCGATAGATTCAGGCCCATATTCGTGAACACGTCTGCAATAAGATCTTTTAAGGTCTCATACTGGGTGAACAGAGCTGGATTGTCGATAAACCTTATTTTATTGGTAATCTCTGCTACTATCCCCCTCAGCAGAATGAAATGGAGGGGAAGTTCTTCTGTGGCGATCCATTCGTTGTCTATATAATGCAGCGTTTTATCAGCAGCCCTTATGAGGTTAAACGGAGTACAATCGACAAGCTCTCCGGGGCAATTTTCAAGGTCTGCATCCGGCCTTAGCGTCTTGCACATCGAGATCACCGCATCTTTGTACTCCTTCATTTTCAGGAAAAACTCCTGCAAGGTCTCGTGGCGAAGCACTGCTCTTTGGAGCTCATCGCTGAGTAGAGTGCCATGGATATAGTTTTTCTCAACGTTTTGATTAAACGTGAGAGGCCCCTGGCGCATCGGAATGTCAGGGTACATCCTTTTTTTACTTACTTGTATTGAGTTTGTGCCTTTTTTTCGAAAGATGGTGGTTTCTGTTCGGAAACAGGCATATCGGCAGCTGTTGAATATTTTTACTATCCAATCCCTAGAGATCGGAGGTCGAACATCAGGCGACAGAGTGCAGACGCATAAAAATGAATTTGAAAAATACGGGATCAACCCGTTTTTTTCTATCGTGTGCCATGCAAGCCGCTCCGAGAAGTGGCGGTATGGCTGCCCCGAATAATCACGCGAGAACGTCTGTCCGATGATCGGTGCCAGGGATATGTCTTTGTGTTCAAGAGATTCCTCATGCAGGATCACTGACGGTAATTTGTAGTCAGGAAAGGGGAACAGGAAATCGGCGGAGGCAAATCCGGCCGTTGCCAGAGCCCGTTTCAGTTCATGGTATCCCAGAGTCGCCACAGTACCGGGTTGATATGTGTCATGAATCGAATCGAACATGCCTCCGGTATGGTCCTCTGCACAGTTGTTCCAGTACTTGAGACCGAGCCGGTTCTCGATTGCGATAATGACGGCCCCATCGGGTTTCAGATAATTTTTTACGATTGCAAGGCACTGCCCGATCGGGTCTTTGCCTCCAATAAATTTCGGGGAATATTCCATCACTCCGATGAGCGTGACGAGGTCGAATTTTTCATCGGTCCGGAACTCTTTGAAATTATCGCACACGACATGGACATTGTTAAGGTCCCTACACCGCTCCCGGGTGATCGCAGCCCGCTGAAGGCTGCCTTCTATGGCGACAACCTCTGCCCCTGTCTCGCCAAGGTAGCGTGTTATTGTACCCATACCGCAGCCAAGCTCGAGGACCCGGGTTGCTGGCTCGATCTGAAATGGAGCCATCAGATTGATGCGGACAGGGGAAAGATGGTACTCGCTTGGCCAGTCCTTGATTTTGGCGGGGAGTTCGTCTGATGAACATGAGACATCCCGGGCGGTCCTTATTGCATCGAATATGTATTTCTCTTCCTCATCGCCGTCCGAATATGCAAAGCCTTTATAATTCTCCGGGCGCCATACGTTGGAATCCGGATCGAGCCTGTAACCCATTCTGGCTAAAGATTGAGACGGTACATCAGATAACGGTCTTACAAGGGATCGATCATCTTTCATCAGCTTGCTCCAGGCATTCTTGCATATTTTTCATCTTATATTCTCATCTTGAACCGAATTCTTGGAGTATAAGCTCGGAAAGCACGATTTTGTCCGGAGCATATATCTCTATACCCTTGGCACGGAGCCGTTCTATGAATCCTAAAAATTCATTCACATCATCCACCGGCGCCCCCTTGAGAGACCATGGCGCAAACTCCCACCAGCGGGATTGAAGCAGCGCTCTTATCTGATCTTCGGGAAAGCGGTATTTAACCACGCCTGCCGGAACTCCTGCCACTACAGCATATGGCGGCACATCTTTGGTTACAACGGACATTGCCCCAACCGCAGCTCCGTCGCCTATCTTCACACCAGGAAGAATAAAGGCGCCGTGCCCGATCCAGACATCATTGCCGATTTCCGTCACCTTGGCTGTTGTCGGGGGAGTATCTCGATGGAAGTCTTCGATCGGATTTAGTTCAATGTCATCTGGCAAGGCCTGGTCCAGAACCTCTTTGAAATCCTTATAGAAGAAAGGCGAGGTGCTTACATAATGCATGGGGTGCGGATGTCGCCCGATCTGCACCTGCTCGCCAAAAGAGCAGTAGCGCCCGATTCGGCAACCGAAATAAAATCCGCTGACGCCATAGCTGAATGCGCCCAAGTATAAAGAATGGCTGACATTCATCCGCTTGAGGCTGCAGGGAGGTTCAAAAACAACATCCATGGGCAGTGTTGCGCCGGTAACCAACTGTGTGCTTACTCCTCGTGCAAGCAGTTTCCTTATCAGCTCTTTTGTAAGTGGAAAGTTTATTCCAGAAGTACATCCCGTATGTGCACAAAGCTGTCCAATCATGGCCATCGTTTCACTATCATTAGGTTTTTGATCCATGACTCTGCGGTATAATTTGATTGCATCATCTTTGCGCCCATCAATGGCCCCATAGAAATCGGCGAGGTTTTTCAGCGCCGTCGTGAAGGAAGGATCGAGTTGAATAGCCTTTTCAAAGTGAGCTCTGGCACTCTGCATGTTGCCAAGGGCATAATAAAGACACCCGAGATCGTTGTGCCAGAGTGGTTTATCTCCACAGGACGATATTATGGCGTTCATCAGTTGAGTTGCATCGTTGAGCTTGTCTTCTTTGATGAGGGCTTGCGCTTTCCGGTAGAGAGCATCGGCTGTCTCATCCGATCTCGAGAAGCTTTGTCGGCGGTGGGCGACAACCTTCAGAGATTGATCGGCAACATGATCCGGGTATTTCTTTTGTCGAAGGGCTTTGTACTTTTGTTTGATCTCCCGAAGCCAGTGGTCGGTATCATCAATTTTGGGCCTGAGATTGAAGGCCACACATTGACGGCACCCCTCGGGATAAACGCCCCGACTGATCGAATCCCTGAGTTTTCTGTATTCGTCACCATTCCAGATCTCTTCAGGTGTTGATTCATGGAGATTGCCTATTATCGCGGTGGAAAAACAACAGGGTTTCACATCCCCGTTCGTTTTCAGATAAAAGGTTTTCCAAGGCGCAAAACACTGGTTATGGTTGCCATTGGCAGAGTCGGTTGCTGTCGCGCCCTGAAGGTCACAGGAATGATCACTACCGGAAATTCGCGGATTTGATGCGTAATAGTGTCCAAACACAATCTCTATGCCGTATTGTTGCGCAATTCCTTGTGACTCAGTTATGATTGCATTATCCATCTCAGGGTTGTAGACACGGCGCTGGCATTTTATCTCATCGGGGAGCTTGTCTGATACAACCAGGGTCTTCACAGTGATTGTTTCAATATGATGGTCGGCTGCAAGTTTCACCAAGCCTGGGAATTCATGAAAGTTCATGTTCATGGCTATTAAATTGATTTCCAGTTTCGGATACAGGGAACCCCGTTCCTTTTTGGTTCTATTGAGGGTGGCGAGGTTGTGTAGTAGCCTCTCCCATCTGGCGCCCCTATGTATCGCTTCATAAGTTTCTTTTGTCGATCCATCTATTGAGAGGGTAACCCTATCCACACCGGCATCAACGATTGATTCTGATATCTTGCGATTCATAGGCATTGCATTGGTGAAAAAATCAAAAATTATCGGTCCGCCGTTCTGGTTCATCAGCTTGATTATGTCTGCCAGTTTTGTGTTCAGCAGAGGCTCTCCATAACCATGGAGATGAGCCTCTATGATGCCTGGATAGAACTCTTCCATTTTGCCGATCAACTCAAGAGGCATAAATGGTGTTTCAGTTGGTGACGTTGCATAACTTAAAGGGCACATGATGCACCGCAGATTGCAACTGTTTGCTGACTCGATGAATAACTCGATAGGCTTATGGGTAACGAAGGAAGTCCCCGATTTAAGATTTTTGTGATAAAGATCGACGTTCCTCTTCTTTTCTCGCAAGTAACCTTGTTTCTGTCTCTCTTGGGCCGGGTTTTCGGCAATAGCATCTTGTGAAAAATGACATGGATCCATAATCATCCTCTCAAGGTTCTCACAGGAACTTCTCTTCTCCAGAGCCTTTTCCTGACATCGTATATGCTCTTTCAAAGTTTATGCGCGTGAACTCACGTGCGGAGCTTATTCAAGTATCATGGTACTCATTACCTGCGTGATGCCTCCGTTTTTTTGGCTGGAAGAAATCTTCAATCGCCACAAGGTATCCTTTTTATACTATCTCGCAGTGTAGTCCCGTCGTATAAGACGTTATGGATTTTGCAGCAGGAAATATAGAAAACTGACATCTTCCTATAACCTTTTTATGAAGTGAAATTTTCATGATTTCGAGAGTGCAGCAAAGTACATGCCAGAATAAATAAATAAGATAATCAATAAGATATATATATCTTATCGAGATGAGTCGTCAATTTATTGGCCATATGACAATTTCTCTCCATATAATTGGTGGATTTTGCCTCTTCTCTATAAATAAAAAAATTAGTTAAGTATTTTTCCCGAATGGCGATAAAAAACAATAGATCAATGAAAGGAGGTGGATGAGCTCAAGGTCTGATCAGGATTTTAAAACTGATCGCACACAAACAAACCGGCCAAGGATGGCCGGGAAAACACAAAAAATCAAGGAGGATTGAATTATGGCACTTCGCATTAACACCAACATCGCAGCAATCAATACCCACCGGCAGTTACTCGGAACAGAATCCAAACTCGGCCTGAGCATGGAGAAGCTCTCCAGCGGCTTCCGCATCAATCGCGCGTCCGACGACGCCGCAGGTCTGGCCATTGCCAACAGGCTCCGCACCAACGTCAGGTCGCTCACCGTTGCATCCAGAAACGTGACCGAGGCAAAGTCCATGCTGCAGATCGCGGAAGGTTCTGCCAACCAGATCGAGAACATCCTCGAGAGGATGAAGGAGCTGGCCACCCAGGCAGCATCCGAAAACTCGGGTAAGGACGTCGACAAGCTGCAGGCGGAATACGCGGCCCTGATCGAGGAG
>Ga0255342_1003619_pt1 | contig 16895 bp, 11 predicted proteins | sample wastewater_treat_3_FD_192416 | JGI IMG/M metagenome (GOLD analysis project Ga0255342, IMG submission 192416) | Wastewater microbial communities from Lulu Island WWTP, Vancouver, Canada - plant14 | ecosystem: Engineered > WWTP > Wastewater > Unclassified | place: Canada: Vancouver, British...
GGAAAGAGCTCGAGGTGTTTTGCAAGTTCCCACTCTGCGGCATGGCTTAGCAAGCTTGTATCGATTGTAGTGACGGCATCGTCTGTTTGAGGCTTTGTATTGCCTCGTTCTTTTTCAGCTTTTTTTAGTATAGAAGAAATACGAGCACCCATGTATTGGAGATAGGGTCCTGTGTTTCCGTTAAAAGAAAGCGATTCTTTTGGGTCGAAGATCATATCCTTCGATGCACTTACTTGCAAAAGAAAATAATGGAGGGCACCGAGCGCAATTTTTTCAGCAACAGCCTTTGCGTCTCCTACTTCAGTTTCCCTACCTTTTTCTCGAATTTCAGCAAGGGCATCGTCTCGTAGGCTATCTATGAGATCGTCGGCATCAACAACGGTTCCCTCGCGGCTTTTCATTTTTCCCTCAGGGAGATTAACCATGCCGTAGGAAAGGTGATAGAGTTGTTTTGCCCAGTTAAAGCCGAGCTTTTCCAAAACATAGAATAAAACCTTAAAGTGATATATTTGCTCATTTCCAACAACATAGACAAGTTGATCGAAGGGCCAATCTTGATGCCGCTCAATTGCGGTACCGATATCTTGGGTTATGTAGAGGGCGGTTCCGTCTTTTCGCAATAAGACTTTTTTGTCGAGTTTTATCTCCTCAAGGTCTATCCAAATTGCACCGTCGTCGTCTTTGTAAAAAAGCCCTTCTTCAAGACCTTTGAGAATTTCTTCTTTTCCCTTTAGGTAGGTTTGACTTTCAAAATAAAATTTGTCAAAAGACACATTGGTTCTTTCATAGGTTTCTTTTATGCCTTCAAAGGCCCAGGTATTCATTGTCTTCCACAAGTCGGTTACTTCTTTGTCTCCTGCTTCCCATTTGCGAAGTAGCTTTTGTGCCTCTTCTTCAGCTTGCGGATTGGTTTTTGCGTAATTATTAAAATCTACATAACAATCGCCTACAAAGCGATCACTTTTTACGTTAAGACTTTCGGGTGTTTTACCGCTATGAAATTTTTCATAGGCAAGCATACTCTTACAAATATGCACACCTCGATCATTGATAATATTTACCTTGAAAACATTTGCACCGAGTTTTTTTAATATTCTTGAAACAGATTCACCGAGTGCATCATTTCGCAAATGCCCAAGGTGCAAGGGTTTGTTTGTATTTGGACTTGAAAATTCAAGCATAATATTTCGATTTGTAAGGGGTTTTTCGCCTGCGGTATTTTTACTTCCGTATTCAGAGCCATTGTTTTCGATGCTTTGAAGTAAGCTCGAAATAGAAAGAGCTTTATTTAGGTAGAGGTTGAGATAGGGTCCGACGGCTCGAAAAATGCCGATTTTTTTTGTATCAGCGAGGGCTTTTACTTTTTCAAGAAGCGCTTCTGCTATCTGCGGTGGTCCCATACGAAGGGCCTTGGCAAAGGGGAAGAGCGGAAAGCCTATATCTCCCATATCTGGGTTTGGCGGAGTTTCCATGATAAGATTTGTTTCGTTTATTTGAATAGCGACATTTTTTTCTATAGCGATGGCTTCAAGTGCCTCTAGAACAATGTTTTTTGCGATTTGTTTCATGTTTGTATTTTCTGTTTTATCGGTCATAATAAAAAGAATGGTATCAATTTTTTGCGCTTGTTTCAAGAAGAGAGAGCGAATCCAATTCTTTTATGATTTCTAAAGAATCCAAAAAATCAACTCGTGTTTCATGCAATTGATTTCGAAATTCAATGTTTTTGTTGCCCCAGATTTCTGCAATGTTTTTGAGGCTTGCGTATCGAAGATTCTTTTCCTCATGTAAAATGCCCCCGATAAGAGAAGTCATCGAACGGCAGGAATCAGCAAAATGTAGTATAAGTGTTTTTATTTCGCCTTCTACTGATTGTAATAGCGCTTTTATCTTTGCCTGTCCTTGCACTGTGATAAGGGCTTCGTGATGCAGTTTTGTGAACGCTTGCCCATATGTCCCTTTGAATGATAATTTTTCGTTTAATAAGTGTAGGCTTTTTTCAATTTGCCCTAGAGCGTTGTAGGTGTCGGTAAACTCTGTTTTATTATCTCTTTGAATAAAATCTCCGTTAAGCAGTACTTCTTTGAGAACCGCAGCATGTTTTGGATAGCTTGTTTTAAAAAAAGCGAATATAAATTCAAGAGAATGTTCGAACTGAAAGGAGAAAATAGATTCTATTTTCGCCCAGGGTTTATAGGGTAGTTTGGGGTAGTTTTCTTCTCCGATAAGGTTTTTTATCTGTTCTAGGAGCATGTTTTTTTTCACTGATATAAGCCATTGCTCCCAGGTATCATCAAAAAACTTTTTCCAATAGGACTTCAGTTGTATAAGCCATCCTTCGCCTTTTTCAAGAGTTTCAGGCTGCCATAAAATGTTATTGTGTGCAATTCGTGCAATATCGATTACTGGTACAGCTTGAATGTACATTTTTATAAGCTGTATTTGTTCAGAGCTTTTTTCAATAAAATCCTTTAAGATTTCCTCATCCCCTGTATCGGTAAATGGTGTCGTTTCGTTTTCTTGTTTTGTTGTATTTTGGCTCTGTATCTTCTTCTTTGTATTTTGTAATATATAAAAGGTCTCAAACATTTCGAGGGGGAAACGAGTGCCCGTTGATAGTACTTTTGCAAAAAGAGCGAACTCTTTTGTGCCGTTTTCAAAGGGGAGGGAAAAATCAGAGCCAGGTAGTGCTGTAAATTTTGCAAGTATTTTGTTGAAGGGTAAATCACAAAATGCGCTCAGCCATTCAACAGCTCGGATCGTAATGAGGAGAGTGTTTTTTTCTGATACAGAAATATCATTGATAATTTCATCTATTTTTTTTGAAAAACTACTTCGTCGTGAGATAATATCTTCTGGGGGCATCTTTGAGTTGTGAGGGTTTGCTTCCTCGTCCATGCGTTTTGTAAGTTCAGGAACGACAATGCTACTCAATGTTATATAAAAATGGGAGCGATTATCTTCATATGAATTTATAAAGGGTTTAAAAAAATGTGCAACTAATGAAAGTTCGTAGATTTGATTATATAAACCAGTCGTAAAAATTTTTTCTTTATAGTTTAGCAAAGCAGGATGATTTTTTTCGATGCTTTTCGCTCTACCTTTTAGTAGCATATCATTGTAAACATATTCAACATTTTCTGAGGTAAATAGGGATTTTATAAAAAGATAGATTCTTGTAAAAAGATTTTCCTTTTTTAGAAGCTCTTGTATACTGTTTTCAGTATATTCTTTTTCATCTGTGATGGGCTTTAATTGACCGAGCTCTTCTTCTTTTTCTGAAGTTTTTAGTTTTTTTAAAAGAGAGGCTCTCTCTTCTTGAGATATTGTTGATGCAAGGCGTTCAAATGAATTTGATTCTTTCATATGCTACTATTGTAAGCGAGCAAGTGATTAAGGTCAAGAAAAACTCTGCAAGTATTTGCCGAAAAACAAAGCTTGCTATTCTTAAAAATACAAACTATACTATATTTGTGGTTGGCTCTTATTTAGTATGGTGAAAATATGAATAAAATGCATTCTATATTATCTTCTTTGCATAAAACAGATGCATTACTTGCTTTTGTCTTAAAAAAAGCAAGGTTTGCATTTTTTGTTTTTGATGTTACAGAAGAAATACTTGAAATTCATAAAAAATCTGCTAAAAAACAAGATACTTTTTTACAATTTTTCAATTTTTATAACACAGAGCTAAAAAACTCTGGTTTTGATGAAAATTATATCCTCGAATTTAAGCAATATATTAAAAAATTTGCCAACGATAAAAAAGGGGATTCTTTTGAATATTTAGGCGATCACATAGATGATGTATTTCAATGGCATTCGCTTTCATGCTTTAGCTATATAGATCCACTTTCTACAAAGCAATACATTATAGGTTTATCACAAGCCTTAGCGACAGATGAACCTTTAAATCGTTTTGAAGAAGACTTATTATCGCAAAAAGATGATTCAAAGACTGTCATAAGTAGCTTTAAAATAAATATATCAAGACAAATGATCGAGGAATATAATCGGTTTAATGGAAAAGAAATAAAAATGAAGGCTATTTCCTTTGATGAAGCTAATAAGCTCGATTTTTTTAAAGTTTTCCCAAATAAAGATGCTTTTCCATTTGACTTTAAAAATCTGGATAAATTTACAGAGCTTGTTAAAAATGGATCTAAACAATTTGTTTTTGAACGAAGAGTTTTAATTGACAATGTCTTTGTTTGGGTTGAAATACATATTCTTTTTACAAAACAAAAAATAACAAATGAAGTTTTCGCACATTGTTATGTACTCGATATTAACAATTTAAAAATACTTTCAATTTTAACCGAGCAGCATATATTTTTTGAATACGACCATCTCGCCTACATAGAAGTTGATACGGGAACTTTTTATTATATACAGTCTCCATTAGAGCAATCTTATTTGAAAAAATCAGAATTTGATAAATACATATCCTTTTTTCTGAAAACTATTGTTGTCGAAGAAGATAGGACCTATGCAAAAGAACAATTAGTTTTGAAAAAAATAGTAAAAGCACTTGAAGAGCGGCGTTTTCATACTATATACCTTGGATTGTATGCTAAAGAAGGTGAATATCAACGTAAAAAACTTACTTTTACCTTTGTAAATAACGAAAAAAACATTCTCGCTCTTTCGGTTAGTGATGTTACTGACTTTTATAAAGCTGAAGAAGAAAAAAGACAATCCTTGTACAATGCACTTGAAATAGCCCAAAATGCGAGCTTTGCAAAAACAGAATTCTTGTCACGAATGTCTCATGAGCTGCGAACGCCTTTAAATGCTATCATGGGTTTGGTTGTTTTAGCGCAACAAAAGGCTCTAGAAAACAAGCCGCTTCTTGAAAACCTAGGCAAAATAAATAGTTCAGCACATTATTTACTCACTATTATCAATGATGTATTGGATATGTCGCGGATTGAAAGTGGAAAATTACAAATGTCAAAGGGACTTATTGTTATTCAGGAACTCGTGGCAAAGGTAAATGCCATTATTGAGTCTCAGGCGAAACAAAAAGAAATTCAGTACACATGGGAAATAGCAGAATCTGTCTATCACTCTTTTGTTGGAGATGAGCTGAAATTGCAGCAAGTACTTATTAATATTCTTGGAAATGCGGTAAAATTTACGCCAGATGGCGGAAAAGTACATTTGCTGATTGAGCAAGTTTTTTTCTTCAATACAGAACAAAAACGAAAATTACGTATTACTATTTCTGATACAGGCATCGGCATTGAAAAAAAGTTTTTACCCCATATTTTTGACGCATTTTCACAAGATGTACTTAAAACGAGAAGTGAGCTTGCAGGAACAGGTCTTGGACTTGCAATTAGTAAAAATCTTATAACGATAATGGGTGGAACGATTTCTGTCAAAAGTCTAGAAGGTGAGGGCACAAGCTTTTTTATAGAATTGGTGCTTCCTATTTATGATGAAGAGATGCAAAACAAAAAAAATAATGTAGCAAGGTCTGAAAATCAAACATATACGCTTCCAAATGTCGTAGATACAACTGCAATTCCGGCAAAGGGGGATAGTGATCTAGGTCAACTGAATACGTCTTTTTACAGAGGGAATCGCATACTCCTTGTTGACGATAACAGAATGAACTTAGATGTCGCTGAGCAACTTCTTATAGGACGTGGTTTTTCTATTGATATAGCAACAAATGGAAAAGAAGCTGTTGAGAAGTTTGAAAACTCCAAAGAAGGCTTTTATAACCTTATTTTAATGGATGTGCGTATGCCACAGATGGATGGGCTTGAAGCAACAAGAACAATTCGCGCCCTAGAACATCCGAATGCACAAACAATACCTATTATCGCTATGACAGCAAATGCCTTTGCTGAGGATATAAAAGCGACACAAGAAAGTGGTATGAACGCACATCTTTCTAAGCCTATTGATACAGAAATTTTATTTCAAACAATAGCCTGTTTTATTTCTGGCTTTTGTTAGTGCTTTTTTAAGCAATAATACTTCGTAACTTGGGTTTATTGATAATCGTTATATCGCCTCGGCTCACGGTAACAATGCCCTCATCTGAAAAATATTTTAACATACGGCTGATAACTTCGCGGGCGCTTCCTGTGTATTTTGCAATTTGTTCATGCGTATAGTGCAATTTGGGCCTTTCTTGTGCAGATTGTGAGGCTATTTCATCCCATAAAAAGATAGCAAGCCGTTTATCCATGCTCATAAATAAAATTTGCTGCATTGCCCACATAACATCGCTAAAGCGTTCTGTAGCAAGTTTATATGAAAAACATTGAATGTTTTTATTTGCTTCAAAGAGGTCGGAAAAATGCGATGAGCTCACGAGTAATGCCTTTGTATCTTCTTCCGCATCGATATGCACTTCAAAGGTTATGGTTGAAATCACGCAAGAAGCAGAGAGAATGCAAATATCTCCATGGCGTAATCGATAGAGGGTTATCTCTCTTCCTTCTTCGGAGAGCATATAGGTACGCAAGGAGCCGTCTAAAATAAAAATAAGTCCGGCGCAGCTTGTGTCGCCACCATGTACATTGACACCTTTTTTATATTCAATAAGTTGGCTATTTGCCAACAAGTCTTCTTGCTCGGTTTCTGTAAGCTCTTCCCATGCTGAAAAATGCTCTGAAAGCTGCTCTTTTATTTTTTCTCGATTCATACCTGTGAGTATATCACATAAAAACGAGAAAACAAAGAGAAAGAGCAGCCTTTATTGTTAAAAAAAACTTATAGAGCCCGTCTGTATATTTCAGCAACAGCTTTTTTGTCTAGTTTTACAAAGTTTCCAATAGTACCATTGCCAACACATTTTTCAGCCATTTCGTCTATTTTATCCGCAGGTACATCCATATCTGAAAGTCGGGTTGGTAGACCGATAGCCTTGAAAAAAGCCTCTGTTCTATGTATCCCTTCAAGGGCCGTTCGTTCTGGGTTCATATGGTCCATTTCTAGATCCCAAACGCGAACCGCAAATTGTGTAAAACGCGCAATATCGTGTTTGTACACTTGTTTCATCCATGATGGAAAGATAACCGCTAAGCCGGCACCATGCGCAACATCATAGATAGCTGAAATTTCATGTTCAATGCCGTGGGAAGCCCAGTCATCTTCACGTCCTGTTCCAAATAAATCATTATGTGCGACAGAACCAACCCACATAATTTCTGCTCGTGCAGCATAGTCTCTGGGATTTTCCAATGCAAGAGGAATATTTTTTATGATGGTTTTCAAACCTGCCTCACACAATCTATCAGTAAAGTCAACATTTTTTTCATTGGTAAAATATCTTTCCATAATGTGAGCCATTATATCTGCAGCACCACAGGCTGTTTGGTAGGCAGGGAGTGTAAAGGTGAGTTCTGGGTTCATAAAAGCAAAGCGAGGTCGCATTTCTTCAGAACCGCAAGAAAGTTTGAGCTCTAGCTCTTCGTTTGTAACGACGGAACCTGGGCTCGATTCACTTCCCGCTGCGGGAATTGTGAGGATAACGCCGACAGGAAGCATTTTTTCTGGTGCTTCTTTACCGGTATAAAAATCCCATACATCATGCTCCACATGAACCCCGATACCTATTGCCTTTGCGGAGTCAATAACACTTCCACCACCAACGGCAAGAATAAAATCGATGTTTTCTTGTTTGCACAATTTTATTCCTTCCCTAATGAGACTAACTCGTGGATTTGGTTTTACACCACCGAGTAAAACAAAGGAAAGCCCTGCTGCACTCAGAGAGTCCTTAACTCTTTCGAGTAATCCTGATCGTATGACTGATTGACCGCCATAATGAACAAGCACTTTTTTTGCCTGCAGAGCCAATTCAGTTCCAACACCTTTTTCCACTCCTCGTCCAAAGATAATTTTTGTAGGACTGAGAAAAGTAAAATCTAACATAGCATCTCCTATTGTGATTTATGTACCCTATTGGTTAATCTCTTCAAGGGCTTTTGTAATTGAAGAGATACCTTGAGAATTTTTAATACCGATTTCTTCAACCTTTTTTACTTCTGTATCGATTTGAGAAAGTTCTGTTTGTATATCATCCAGTTCTTGGCTTGCATTTGTTGTTGCCATCTTTAGAGAATCGAGCTTTGCCTTTGCTCCATAAATTTGTGTGTCGAGAGACGCGACAGCTGTTCTTAGAGTGTTTGTACTTGTTACAGAGTCTGCTACCCCACGGTTTATTTCATCTGTCCCCTTTGAAAGCTCTTCTAAGCCATTTATAATTTCTTCCATTGCTTCTTCAACTAAACGAGACTTACGATCTATTCCAGTAAAAGATGCGACAGCTTTGCTATTACCTGCAGCGGCGTTTTGGATGTCTTTTATTGTTAACTTAACCGTATCGGTTATTTCTCGAACATTTTTATTTGTTTGCTCTGAAAGTTTTCGGATTTCATCTGCGACAACAGCAAAACCTCTACCGTATTCGCCAGCATGGGCAGCTTCTATAGCCGCATTCATTGCTAAAAGATTTGTTTGCGATGCAACAGAACTGATAACCCTTACAATATCGAGTATAGAACCTGTGGATGCTTCAACCTTTTTCATTTCTTCGGAGAAACTGTTTACAATATTTTGTCCCTCTTCAGTGCTTTTTGCTAGGCTTACAACAGCAGTTTTCCTTTCTCTTGTGATATGTGCAATATTGTGTATAGATGCGGTCATCTCTTCAATTGCTGCCGATGTTTGATTGATAACACTGCTTTGTGACTCTGTGCTTTTTTTTACCGTATTTGAATTTTCGGCAATACCATTGAGCTCTTCCGACAATCGTTCACTGTCTTTGAGAACCTTATTCATAGAAAAAGCCACTGTTACCGCTGATTGTGTAACATTCTCAGTGAGGCTTGTTGATTTTCTAGTGGACTGACTGAGTTGATCACCGGTAGAAAGTACCTCCGTTGAAGCTTGCATAGCTGCTTGCAATACTTGCAGTCGATTATCTGCGATGGTATTTAATTTTTTTGTGTTTTGTATAATACGTGTAGATCGCTTTTGTACCATAAAGAAACTAATTGAAGCAAAAAGCGTGAGAATAGAAACAATAGCAATATCATCGTATTGGAGACCACGACCGACAGCGAGGTCATGTGCTTTTGATCGTAAAATAAAGTTTGCTACAATAGCGACAAAGTTTATTACAACAATAGGAAAACTTTGCCATGCGTAAAAACCTATAAAACTCGTGAGCGTCATAACAAAGATATTGAAAAAACCAATCATATAAAATTCTATATAGCCTGATATGTTGGGATTAAAAAAAACCATTAGGCTAAGTGCTATCGAAAGGAAATAAGTTAAACAAAGGCTTGCAAAGGCCGCTTTCCCAAGGAGAATGAGAATCATCGCAATAAAAAAGAAAGCAGCAAGTAGTAAAATAACCATTTTTTCTATGCCTGCACTCTGTATAATGAAGGCAAAAATGGTTCCTAAACAAGTCAGTGCAAAGCTAACATAGAAAAAAAGTCTTGCAACGATCTGAAATGCTTCGTCCTTGTGTTTATATGTCTCTTTGATTCGGTTGTTTATTTTGTGGTATAGATTCATTCGCTTAGTATAAATCAGCTTGTGAAAATTGTAAACAAGGTAAATTGGTGATAAAGACACATGAAAATTTTATACAAGGGATAATGATACTCTAAAGCTCTTTTTTTCGATTATTTTTTACTAAACTTTACATCGACATAGGACATAAGGAGACTATGTAAGCTTTTCATGATGGTTTCCTTTGTTTCACTGTCAGCGAGATGTAAGGTTTTGAGTATCGTTGCAGAATGTTTTAGCCAATTTACTGAAAGTTCAGTGAGCGTAGAGACCTTTGTTGCCAAAAAAGCTTCAAAAAAGCTGTCGACAAACTGTTCCCTCGTCCTTGTGTCGAGGGAAGAAAGCCAGTTTTTAAGCGTTGTGTCTATAATGCTGCTTTTTTTGTTTAATTTTCCGCTCGGTACAAAGGCAGGACCGCGTACTTGCCAAGAAAAAGGATCGTGACTCATCATACCTGTTTGGCTGCTTGCAACAATTTGACTTGGTATTGTATGATTCAATAACAAACCGATGATAGAAAATTCAGGTATAAATGAGCTAATGCGCTTTTTTATTTCTGTAAAGTTTTTGCTCTCAATTGTTTTTTTTAGAAATCCGGGAGCATCATTTGAATAGATTTTTACTATCCGTTTTTTATCTTTTACATTGCACTGTAAGCCAGTATAAATTGCCAGATTTCCTCCCTTTGAATGTCCGACGAGTATAAATCCCCCTCGTAGGGCTTTGCAAGCTTTTTCAAAATAATTTAGCGCTTCAATTTGTGAAGGTATTGTTTCCATAAAGGACATATTGAAGTCCTCTTTCCAGCCAATAATACTATCATCAGTTCCTCGATATGCGATGCAGTGTTGCTTATGTCCAAATGTAAAGCTTGTTGCGGAAAACTGTGTTTCACTTTCTGTATCGAGTATTTGAACCTGAGCTTGTATAAGACAGTTTCCATAGCGCTTTGATTCTGCCGCTTTAAAAAACAAATCAAAGGTTTTTTTATTGATAAACAAGCCGAGTTCTCGTTCTTGACTTTTTGTCTTTGTTTTAAATGCGGGGAGCAATTCTCTAAATGAAATAGGGTTTGAAAAATCTTGAGAGACATAGGTAGAAAAATTGATATATGAAAGTGCTGAAAATATAAGATTATCAACTGAATTGAACTGTGCACTTTCAAAACTGAGGTCTCCGCGCCAATCGATATAGTCTAAAATATCTGCCATAGCTTAGTCCCGGGGTTTTTGCTTTATATCGTCAGGATAGCATACGGTGTATTGCGACAGTAGAAAATAAAGCATTTCTCTGTTTTGCACACCAAAAACCTTGTAAATATCGAGCATCTCTTTTTTTATAACAGATACAGAAATACAGCAAAGATCTGAAATTTCTTTGTATGTGTAAAAGCCATTCAATAAATAATATACGCATTGGATTTGTCGTTGACTCAAGGGAAATTGTGCAATATGCAGGATGTTTCCTACCTTTGGTAGCTTAAAGTTGACAGTATGTAGTTGATAGTCGGAGGGAACAATCGAAAGTTTTTGAAACAACACCCAATAAATACAAAGATAGGATGAGAAGGTAAAAAAAGAAAGACCAAAGCATAAAAAAAATCGATTCCACCCAAAAGGAATAAGGGTCAATAATAATAAAATCCAAATAATAAGTGAAATAAAGCCTTTCAGACGGAGTTTTTGGCTGTAAAAATCCATCGTAAACAAAAAAATCAGAAAAAGTCCATACAGCGTTAGTGAAATAAATTCATAGCCAATTGCCATGGTATATATTGACTCGATGAGCAATACAAGAAGGGTGTATTTTTTTTGCTTGGGCCAAATAATTATCATAAGGCAGAGACTCATGGATACAAAATTGATAGCAAATGTTGTAATTTCTACAAAGGGAATAAGGGTTTGCGGGTTATCTATGCCGAAGAAAATATCAATCAGAACCGAAATCCCCAATGCAATAAAACCACTGAATCCGAGGAGTCTAAAAGGATCAAAGGTAAAAATAGAAAATTTTTTCATATACTATTAGTATAAACTAGATTTAAAAAAAAACAATAAAAATCTATTTTTTCTATCTTTTAAACCCAAAACCTCTGTGTTTTGTGATTTTGGGTTTAAGATAAAAAAGATTTTTATACAATAGCCTTCATTGAAGTCATATAGCTGCGGAGTATTTGCCCGATTTTTTCTACCGGGTGATTGCGAATCTCAGCATTTACTTTTACGAGTTCTGCATTTGAAACAGCTGTATCTTTGAAATCTATTCCTTTTCCGATTATGTCTACGTCAACCTTTGCCATAAAATCTTTTAGGAGGGGGCGGCAGGCGTTATCGAAGAGATAGCAGCCATACTCAGCGGTGTCAGAAATAACCTTGTTCATTTCGTAGAGTTTTTTTCGGCTTATAAGATTTGCGATGAGCGGTGTTTCGTGAAGCGACTCATAATAGGCACTTTCTGGTTTTATCCCTGCATCTACCATCGTTTCAAAAGCAAGTTCAACGCCTGCCTTAACCATAGCAACCATGAGAATGCCATTGTCAAAGTAAGCTTGTTCAGCTATGTCTATTTCTCCTGCTGGACTTTGTTCAAAGGCTGTTTGCCCGGTAGCTTCTCGCCATGAAAGAAGATTTTTGTCATTATTGTTCCAGTCTTCCATCATGGTTTTACTAAATTCCCCAGAAATAATGTCATCTTGATGTTTTTGATAGAGGGGAGTCATAATTTTTTTAAGCTCAAGCGAAAGCTCATGTGCTTTGATTTTTGCTGGATTTGAGAGCCTGTCCATCATGCCTGTTATCCCGCCCCATTTGAGAGCTTCTGTGACAGTTTCCCAACCATATTGCACGAGTTTTGCGGCATAGCCCTTATCTAAGCCTTTTTCTACCATCTTATCGAAGCAGAGAAGGGAGCCTGTTTGAAGCATACCGCAAAGAATGGTTTGCTCGCCCATAAGGTCGGATTTTACTTCTGCAACAAAGCTCGATTCAAGTACGCCTGCACGACTGCCACCACAGCCGACAGCGAGTGCCTTTGCTATAGACCAACCTTTTCCTTCTGGATCATTTTCTGGGTGAACTGCGATGAGGGTAGGAACGCCAAAACCACGAACGTATTCGGTACGCACTTCAGAACCTGGTCCCTTCGGTGCCATCATAACAACAGTAATGTCTTTTCGTATTTGAAAGCCTTCTTCGACGATATTGAAACCGTGGCTATACCAAAGGGCCGCATTTTTTTTCATAAGTGGTACGACGCCACTTAGGGCATTGGTATGTTGTTTGTCGGGAGTAAGATTTCCAACAAGGTCAGCTTCTGGGATGAGCTCTTCAATTGTGCCCACGCTAAAACCGTTTTCAGTTGCACTTTTCCAGCTTTGTCTTTTTTCAGCGATTGCTTCCTTTCTGAGCGCATAGCTTACATTTAAGCCTGAGTCGCGTAAGTTCATTCCTTGATTTAATCCCTGTGCTCCGCAACCAAGAATAACTATTTTTTTCCCAGCGAGGGCTTTAATCCCATCAGAGAATTCTTCTTTTTCCATAAATCGACAATGCCCAAGCTGCATTAAGGCTTCGCGCCAAGGGATTGCATTAAAATAATTTGTTTTTTTCATATGTATTTCCTCCTGTTTTTTTCTTTACCATTTTCATAGATTCTATCATAATAACAGTATGGTTATAGTAAATAAAATCAATTATTGTGTAAAGCGTAATTTATACATTGTACTTTTGCGTTTCTTGCAACAATCGCCTAGTGTAAAAGTTATGGAACTAAAAGCGCTCTCATAAAATCTTCATTATCAAGTGGTTTTGCACAATGATAATTGATGCCGACAGAAGTTGATTTTTCTTTATCTTCTGCAAAAGCGTTTGCGGACAAGGCAATTATTTTAATTGTTTTTGCGTCTGCTCTATCCATCTGGCGAATAATCTTTGTTGCTGTATAACCGTCCATTATGGGCATTCGAATATCCATTATAATATAATCGTAGTAGCCTATTTCAGATTTTTCAAAAGCCTTTACGCATTCTTTGCCATTTTTGGCTCTTGTAATTTTTTCAGCAGAAAAAGATATGAGAATTTGTTCTAGAATTTCAGCATTGATTTCATCATCTTCGGCAATGAGTATATTTTTTCCTTCAAGGTTAACAACAAGCCTCTGCTTTTCTTCTTGCTTGATAGCCTTTGTCGCTACAGGTACTTCTATATCAAACCAAAATGTGGAGCCTATTCCTGGTGTAGATTTAACATGTAAGTTGCTTCCCATAAGGGAAATAATTTTTTTTGAAAGAGGCAATCCCAACCCGGTTCCACGAATTTGTTTTACATCCCAGATTTCATCTCGTTCGAAGGGGTCAAAGATTTTTTCAATCATTTTACGATGCATTCCCACACCTGAGTCGCTTACGGTAAAACGAATTACTTTTGTTTTTTCTGAGCCAGTATCGTTTGTGGAACTTGTTATATCTCCAACAGAAAGTGTTACAATACCTTGTGATTTATTAAATTTTATAGCGTTTGAAATTAGATTTGAAAGCACTTCTTTTAAAAGTAGGCTATCTCCTATAATGGTATCAAAGTTTTTTATAGCATTTTGTACACTCAGTGTTAGGTTTTTATTTTTTGCTTCTATAAAATAGATATCGTAAAGAGAGCTTAAAAGCGAGTTGATTGAGAAATTTGTTTTTTTTAATTTCATTTGCCCTTCACTAATTTTTGAAATATCCAAAATATTATTAACGAGTTCTAAAAGATGATGAGAAGAAATGTCTATTTTTTTTAGATATGTAGAAGCTATTTCCGCACCGTCAACCTTTACAAGCTTTTCAAGAGCAAGGGAGTTTAAGCCAATTATAGCACTCAGCGGTGTGCGTATTTCGTGTGACATTCGAGCGAGAAAGTCGGTTTTTGCCTTGTCTGCTCTCTCAAGGGCATTATTTTTCTTCCTGTGTATCTTTGTCAGGATAAAAAGTATAATAGAAATAGCTAGAAGTCCAATTACAAGTAATAAAAACATGGAGGACTCGAAAGGGTTTGTTTTTATATAGCTTTGTAAGTTCGTATCGGACACAGTCCACGAAAGAGAAGTAAATAAAAAAAACAGAAAAATACTAATAAACGATTTCTTCACTTAAATACCTATAAAGTTTAGGTTATTATATCATGCCTTTTTAAATAGCGCAATAAAAAAGATTCTTGCGTTTTATGCATGAATACCATATAATTAGTGCATGGATTTTTTTGAAATACAGGCTTTTTATGAATTATCCAAAACACTGCACTTTTCGAAGGCTGCATCAATAATCCACTTAAGCCCTTCTGCACTAAGCCGTCTTGTTATGCGCCTGGAAGATGAACTAGGGGTACAACTTTTAGATCGCGATACGCGCCAAGTACAGTTAACAGAGGACGGAAAGCTTTTTCTTCGTTTTGCCCAGGATATCTTGCATCAAAAAAACATGATTGAAAATACCTTTCGTGAGCGAAGTGAAACAATTTCTGGGGATTTGCGCATCTATGCCTCTGTAACAGCCTGTTATACGATTTTGCCTGAATTTATAGAAAAGATATCAAAAGACTATCCAGACATAAAACTCTTGGTTGAAACAGGAGATCCGGCCCTTGCTTTTAAAATGCTCGAAGATGATGGATGTGATATAGCGGTTTCTGCTCTGCCCAATGAAAGAGATATGCAAAAAACAGTTCTTGCAGATTTTGAAACCTATCCCATAAAAATTTCGCCGCTTGTCTTTGTTGCAAAAAAAGATTCTGTGTATGCAGCCTTTACAAAAGAAACTATTTATAAAGAAGCGCATTTTATTATTCCAAAGCGTGGATTAGCTCGAAAACGTTTTGACCTAGCTACAAAGCATGTGCCAGTTCACATTGCAGCAGAAACGGCAGGAAATGAAGCTGTTCTTGCGCTGACTGCTCTTGGGCTTGGACTTGGACTTGTGCCAGAGATAGTCTTGGAAAATGGTCCTTTTTCTCAAGGACTTATGGCATATCCTCCTGAAATGAGCGGTTTAGGTGCATACAGTATAGGTTTTGTTATGAAAAAAAACATACGAGAAACACATGCTTCTTTTCGTCTTCTACAAGTAGCCCGTAGTATAATAGAAAGTTTTGGAGAAGTATGAGGTGTAGGATTTTATTTTAGGCTATCGATTCTTTTGTTTTTATAGAAGGTAAAAGGCTTCTTGTATAATTAAATTGAAATGTTTATACTTACTAAAAAGTAATAAAAAAAGGATGGTAAAATGAAAAAGGTAAAAATGGGCTTTATAAGCCTCTGTCTGCTGATGGCGATTGTAAGTTTTTTTTCTTGCACGAAGGAAAACTCAAATCTAAACTCTTTGGAAAAAATAAAAGAGAAGGCTGTTTTTGTACTTGGTCTCGACGACTCTTTTCCACCGCTTGGTTTTCGAGATGATAATAACAATATCGTTGGCTATGACATTGATTTAGCGAGCGAAGTTGCAAAGCGATTAGGGGTAAAACTTGAGTGCCAGCCAATTGACTGGGCAGCAAAAGAGCAAGAACTCAACACCGGAAAAATCGACTGTATTTGGAATGGTTTTACGATGACAGCTGAGCGAGAAGAAGCGCTTTCTTTTACAAAACCCTATCTCGACAATGCACAAGTGGTAATTGTTCGCTCCGACTCCGGTTACAAAACTTTAGCAGACCTTGCTGGAAAAACAATTGGGCTACAAGCAGGTTCAAGTGCAGCAGAAGCTGTGGACTCTGTGCCTTCTTTCAAAAAGAGTCTAAAAAACATAGTAGAATTCAAAGACAATCTTACCGCATTTATGGACCTTGAAATAAAAGGGGTCGATGCGGTGGTGATGGATATGGTTGTTGGAAACTATAGTATTCAAACAACTGGAAAACCCTTTGTTGTTCTCGAAGAAGTGCTTGCTTCAGAAAAATACGGCATAGGCTTTAGAAAGGGAGATGTAGAATTGCGCGATGCTGTGCAAGATGCCCTCCTTGCTATGGCAAATGATGGAACCATTGCAGAAATTTCTAACAAATGGTTTGGTAGAGATATATCCGTTGTTGGTAAATAATCTCACAAAAATATAAAAACAAGTTCATGCTCCGTAGTCTAATTTCTAAAAAAGTTGAAAAACTGCGGAGCTTATTTTTTGTAATTCTAGGAAGATTTATATGAATTCATTATTAGTAACAATGCTCAAGGGGACAGTCACATCCTTAGAAATCTTCTGTTTGACACTTTTATTTTCACTTCCCCTTGGCCTCATTATTGCTGTCGGGAGGCTTTCAAAAAAAAAGCTTATCAGTTCTCCCATAGGTGTTTTGCTTTTGATTGTACGCGGCACCCCG
>Ga0255342_1003624_pt1 | contig 16861 bp, 7 predicted proteins | sample wastewater_treat_3_FD_192416 | JGI IMG/M metagenome (GOLD analysis project Ga0255342, IMG submission 192416) | Wastewater microbial communities from Lulu Island WWTP, Vancouver, Canada - plant14 | ecosystem: Engineered > WWTP > Wastewater > Unclassified | place: Canada: Vancouver, British...
AGAAAGAGAGATAGAACTTGCACGTCAACGCTTTAATGATTTTATTAATGATGTTAATGCAATAATACCTGAGAAGAATCTACATATATCATTAGGAGTAACCGAAAAAACGAATAAAAGGGATATAAGCAGAGATGAATTCATTCAGAATAATGCTGAGCTGATAAAGAAGCAACTTGATAAATTGCCATTAGAGTTACGTATGGAGATTATAGAGATGGCACGTAAGAGCAATCTGGCAAAAGGGAAAGACATTATTATTGATGATGCTAATCTTTCATTTAGCATGGGAGAAGTCGTCATGGATGACATAAAGGATTTGACACATGGTAATAATATATATAACAAAACGAACCGGGAAGCATTATTAAAAGCAAGCGACAAAGAGGCTGAGAAAGTTCTAAAGAGTATATTTAGAGATGACTTTATAAGCTTTGTTGATTATATGACCGAAATAGGTCTTGATGCCGAATCAAGTTTTGTGCGCAATATGATAGATGATGCATTCTATGATAAAGAGAATAAGACATTTGAATTTTATAAGAAAGATGCATCAGAGGTGAAGAGCCTAAATAATAGCTTATTTGCTTTCTATATGATGTTCCATATCAGCAATAACGCTTTCGATATACTTAATGGCAATCCATTGAGTTATAAGGGAGTTATGGATCAGGTAAAACGTATGGGGCCACAAAACACACCGATAATACACTTAGATACAAATATGCAGTTAGATGGCAACTACATAGGTTCACTTCCTGCTTCAGGGCCTGCTATAAGCATCAAGAATATTATGACAGAGCCTCAAATAAAAGACGATATGAAGGCCATTGTAGATGCTCTCGATGGTTCTAGTATAGTTAGTCCTCTTCATAGACGTATGTTTGATGTATCATCTGGTGGTTCATCATATTCTATTGTAGGGAATACCTGCATGATAAAAACATTAGGCCTATTCAAAGATCCTATATCGGGAAAGGTTAATCAGATAAAGCATGCGGCAAAATTCATTACAGAGAATGATTTTAATAACTCTTTGGCATATAAAAGAATGGTTATAGATTTATTCAAGGCACAGGATAAATGGTTGGCCGAAAATGAGCATTACAAAGAAGTTGTTAAAGGAACAGAGTTTGAGGGTTATTCATGGTATGAACATTTTGCAGAGTATTATAATAAGACTCAAAGCATGGATAAGGCTGTAGATCTGCTTTTTGATGATTTGGTACAAAGTCAATACTACGAAAGCTATGACATTAATGATGAAGGCAATTATATTGATTACAATGGTAATCTATATACTAAAGACGAAATAGAAACAAAGCATAAAACGTTATATACTCTTTTGGCTAAAAGTGTGGTATATGGTTATAATCCTGAGTCTGTAACTAAGACTACAGCAATAGCAATCAATAATTACAATCCGGAAGATAGTCAAAGAGATACTGAATTCAGCTTTAGTACGATAGATTACACAGGTATGGGTATTGTTAATTCTTCAGATCAACCAATGAATGATAGTAAAAAGCAGTCTCCATATAGTCAGATAATGGGATTGCTGGGATATAGTGATTATAAACTATCAGGAGCCAATGGTAATCCTGGTAACAAGAATCCTGGTATAGCCATTATGCAGAAGCAGAATGAATTGTATTATGAAGGTATGCGTCTTATTAATGCCGAGATTAATGCTATTGTTCCACATAATGTTGAATGGAAAGAGGGGATGCCTAAATTTGCTGATGTAGATTGGGTGAATGTAGATAGTGACACAAGAGATCTCTCTTATGCATTGGCGCAGTTAGAAGGCTTTATGCGTGATATTGCAAAAGCTGGCATGGCGGATGCGGCAATACAAGGTAACTATGTTGAAATGCTGTCAGACGTTGGTATAAGCAGACAATTCCCGCAGATACGTAATAAACTCATACAGACATATCGCAATTATATAAATACCCATGCATTAAAACGTGGAATGAATGGTATGAGGGCAACACAGGCCTCAGGTGTATTCCATAGGCTATACTATCTTAAAGGGGATGAAAATGGTATGCCTTATACACGACAGGAAGCTTTAGAGCATATAAACATATACAAAGAAACCATTGAAGATATAGATGCCATAGAAGAACGTTTAGCTGAAAAGTTTGACATAAAGGGGCTGAATGATATGCGTGTAGAAAATGGCGAGACAAAACGTGGGCAAGTTATCATGCCCTATGCTTATGCTCGTACATTAGGCTTACGCATGAAGGGTGAAGAAGGCGCTACCAAAGATGAGACATTACGTGACTTGTTTAGCTTGTCTATGCAGGAAGGGAAGGTAGATATACGAACAATGGGTCTTACTGAATTGCTTTATCATCTGGGATCAAATGAATTTACTGATGATGTTGCTGAATCTCCATTAGTACGTGCTGCATTAAGAAATCTAAGACGTGTTAAGAACAATAGACAGTATGCTCATTTACGTACTGATGAATTCGTTGAGTTAGAGGGTATGTTAGAAAATCTTGCTGAAGAAATAATAACGCTAAGAGATAGTGCTATTGACACATTAAAGGTCTTTGCGGTAAGAACACCTTCTAATGGTTTGGGTAATGGTGCTTGGTATGATATTGCAGGTTTTCATGGAGATGGTAATGTGATATATATTCCTGTTGGCATGACACTGTTAAATAACTCCGACTTTGATATTGACCAATTAGCCGTATACTTTAAGAAGTTAGACAAAAGAGGGCATAAGCTTAACGATACCACAAACCGTTTATTCAATGATGTTCTTGATATAACAGAAGAGGTATATATGGCAAAAGCTAATCAGCCGGATATATTCATTGAATCATCAATAAAAGAAATAAAGAAAATAGCCAATGAGGTTTCCAAAGATGCAGCTCCTACGCCTTATAATAGCGCCTATTCATTATTAAAGAGTTATGAGGAAAACAGGGTAGGCGACAGGGCTATTGGCATACTTGTGAACACACTAAGTGCTGCTGTATATCTCTCAACATTAAATGAGATAAACAAAAAGATTGTTCCAGGAACAGAAGCTGATAACCCAATGTCTGCGATAGTTAGCAAGGCAAGAAAGTCAATGCGAGGGAAAGAATCATTGATTATAATGGTGGGTGATTGGCTACAGGCTGCTCTGGATAACCCTAAAGAGAATGCATTAGGTAAGTATGGTGTTACAGAAGAATCTATACCTATACTTGGTCTGATGATTGCTAAAGGGCCGAGAATAGATCCTAAGACAAAGAAGATTGAAACAACGGAAGAATTTTTCAGGCGTGTAAAAGCTTTCTTTAATGATTATACTGTGCATAACAAATTTGCTGAGGAAGCATTGAGTAATTCATTGTATATGGATAGGAGAGGTAAAGATCTTTATAGTTCTATACAGAAACATCTATATAACATAAGGGAGAAAATAAAGGCACATCCTTTGAGAAACATGTCACAGGTAGATAAGATTGCAAGTCCCAAAGAGGTTAAAGACTTTGTAAAGGCAAATATGTTGGCAGACATCAATGCATATAGAGCTTTAATGGATTTTGAAGGATCAATTGAGATGAGTAATGACATGACAGAAGCAGAGGAAGAACGCTATAATACTGCGCTGGAAGAATATATCAGAAGTATAGATCTCAAAAAGAAGAATCCAAGTGAAGAAGAGCAGAGGCAGATAAAGACATATTTAGAATATCGGAATTTGACAACACGTGTTGCAGGTGCACAGCAGCGTAAAGGGCTACAACAGGCTTTAGAGGCATTGGAAGAGTTAGATGAGTATATTGCTCAGGCTATAGCATTACGTAATGTCAGCAGGCTTGTATCACTACGTCAGGGCTTACCGGGGAAAGATTCAGACAGAGCATTTCTTATAAAAGAGATTGAGCTTATATTTGGTACTGATCTAAAGTCTATAATAGCTGGGAACAGTGTAACAGAAGAGCAGTTTATTGATTACTTTAAGAGGAATAGTAACCAATATGTTTTGGCACCAAATTCTGAAAGTCAAAGGATGTTACTTGATAAAGCTGTAAGAGCATTTAGAATGATAAATTTGTCTGAGTATCTTAAATCCAATCCAATGACAAGGGTGCATCTTACAGAATTACTACGTGAACAGAATATAGCAAGTAAGATGTTTTCTGTTGATAGTCCCTTCTATAAGAGTATAGAGAAATCCTATATAGCTAAAATAGGTCTTAATGCATGGAGTCAGAAGACTCAATGGTCTACATTTATGGAAGCCTTTTCTGAATTAGCATTAGACAGGTACTTTGAAAGGTATTGGAATAAAACTATTTCTATAGCTTTACCAAGTAATTTAGGTGGCAAATATATTGAGGGTGATGGGATATTATCTCAATTAAATCTTAGTAATATACACCATAGAGAGATATTCTCCTTAATGTTTCCTGAGATAATAGAGTTATTACAGACAAGCTATATATCAGCAGAAGATATGGAAGCTGCTTTTATGGCTATATCACCTGAATTTGCAGGTATTTCTGAATCATTTTTTGATAAGGATGGCAGACGTATAAATAATGCATTTGCCGATGTGCTTACAAAGGTAGGATCTAATGAACGTTATTATGCCGGTTTTGAGCTTTCTACGAGCGAAATAAGTGATGAGGCAAGGGTAAGTATACAAGAAGGGTTTAGCATGCTTCCTGAGGCTTTAAAACAGCTATTTTTGGCAAACGAGATTATAGCAAACAAGATGTATTATAAGAAAGGTTCTATATCGGATGCTATAGGCGTTGATATCTTTCGTGGCGGGCTTAGTGAGATATACAATGAATTTTATGATGATGTAAGTGCAGGTAATGTATTTGAGAATGCTGAGATGGAAGAAAGATTCTATGATTACGTATCAACATTATCTGGCATGACACCTTATGTGGAAGAATCAAAAATAGGTTTAGAGAACAATACAGAATATTTCCATACATATAAACGTGCTGGAGATGGTAGTTATACTGTACATTATAAGCAAAGAGCAGAGGATGCAGATGCAAAACCTATCTATAAACTAACACCAAGAGCAGGTATAACAATGGATCCGAGGTATTCTATAATAAGTAATATCCCTTATCTTACTCTTACAGGTGAGGAGCTTGTAGAGCTTGAAGATGGTGATAAGCCTATAACAAAATTCTATATAAAAGGTCATGGATATAAGAGAGGTTACTATATCACAGAAATGGGAACATCAGTACATGTCAATCCGGAAGGGAATATAGTTACTATTACAAAGAAAGAAATACCTGAAAATTATACCAGACAAGAAACACCCATGCAGGAATATGACGATTATGTATTTGATGAACGATATGCTAATAAAGAAAGTAATTTACCTACAAGTGATGAAACTATAAACATTTATGCTAGTAGTAATCAAAATGCTGAATTAAGTAATTTTGCAATTAGACCTTTCACAACAAATGTAGAAACATCTTCTGGTGAAAAACAATACACTTTTCAAAGTGTAGAACAAGGGTTTCATTTTCATAAAGCTTTAGTAGCTAATAATCCACAAGTAGCTAAACAAGTATTAGCAACCACTAATGGAGGTCAGTTAAAAAGATTAACTAATAGAAGTAATCTTAATATGACTTCTGAACAAGTTAAAGAATGGGATGATACATCTAAAAGTATCATGTTGAATTTAATGTATGAGTCCTATGCTCAAAATCCAAAAGCTGCTGAAAAATTATTAGCTACGGGTAATGCTAAGATAACTCATACACAAGATACTACAAGATGGAAAACTGATTTTCCCGAAGTTGTTATGACTGTAAGAGATATGTTGAGAGAAGAAGGTTTTGGTAATAAAGAAAGTGATAATATAGAAATACTAACTTCTAATTATACAAGACAGTCTGTACAAAATGATACAAATAGTTTGTATTTATTTACGGATAATGCTCAAAGAACATCAAGACCTACTGCGAATGAAGAAAATGTAGATAAAAATAGTTGGTATTATAAAAAATACAAATCTCAAACAAATAAACCAATTCATTTTGGAAGTACTTCTAATCCAACAAGTGCTGTAATAAGAGGTTTAAATAATGCCTATCCTATATCTACAATGAGTGCTTATGGTACTAACTGGACTGATAGTAATTTTGAATTATTTAAACAGACTATAGATGATGAAATAGCTCAAATAAAGAAAGACTTACCTAAATTTTCTAAAGTTAAAATTGGAGATTTTAGAATTGGGCAAGGAGGCAGATATGCAAAACTTCCTCAACAACATCAACAATATTTAGATAATAAATTATTAGAAATAGGTATTGATAATACAGGTAATAAACCTAAAATCATCAATTCTCAAATAACCCCACAACAAAAACAACAAGCTCAACAACAGCGACAGCAGCCAAAAGTGAGAAATATAGAATCCTATATGGAGGAAAGAATCAATTTAATAAATGAGATTATAAATTCTAATAAGTCTGAATTACCTGTTGAGGTATTATCAGAAATGTCAATGGATCAATTAAGAAATATATTAAAATGCTAAACATAATATCATGAATAATTGTGTATCAAAAAACTCGGCAGACTTTAAAAGCCTATACAAAGAAGTCTTTGGGATAGATAATATAGATGCAGGTCTTGAACAAATACTTGCTGCTAAAATAAGTTCCTGGCAAGATGAGAATGGTCTTGATAAATGGCCTCTCGCAAGTGATATGCGGGCTCAAATGACCGGACAGGCTACTATGGCATATATAAAAGAAAAAAGTGGCTTAGAAAGCCTTAAAATGAGTCAGGGAGAATCTGTAAGTAATGGAATAAAGGAGGGAGTACCAGAACTATTTGAATCTAATCCTGAGTTAGCTAATACTGTATATGAGGCTTTAGGGTTTAAATCTAAACCTGATGTTATATTACCAATAGGTACAAGTGGTAGTGGTAAATCTACTTTTATTAAATCTTTACCTCAAGAGAACTTAGTAGTCATAGAGCCTGATTCAATGAGAGTTGAATTTACAGGTAATATGAATGATAAATCTAAAGATAAAGAGATTTATGAAGAAGCTGCTAAAAGGGCTATTGCTGCAATTAAACAAGGTAAACAAGTTGTATTTGATACTACTAATCTTACTAAAGATAAAAGATTACCTTTTATAGAAGCTATTAAAAAAGCAATACCTACTGCTAATATTCAATATAAGCTAATGGAATTAAATCCTGAATTAGCTAAACAAAGAATAAAAGCTGATATTGCTGCTGGTAAAAACAGAGCAAATGTACCTGATTCTACAATAGACAGACATGCAGAATCTTATAAGCAAATGCTCGAGGATATTAAAAGTGAGCCTATTAGTAATTTTGAAATAACTCCACAACAAAAACAACGAGCAATAGAAATCTATTCTCAATATCTTGATACTATATTCCCTGATAGTAAAGTAAAAGATATTGTTTATCATGGTAGTAAAGAGAAATTTGATAAATTTAATAAGTCAAATTTACCCGATTCAGGAATTTATTTTGAAAAGAATAAAACTACAGCTTATGAATATGGTAATGTATTAGTACCTGCTGTTATAAATTCTTCTGGATACTATTATGGAGGTAATTTGAATAGAGTTAATTCTAAACAAATTAGAGAAAATGGTGAAACAGGTTTAACTAATGGTAGTGGAAATATTGTATTTGAACCAGAACAAATTCACATATTAGGTTCTAAACAAGATATAGAAGGGTTTAAAGAATTTGCCGGTGCTATTAATCAAAAGCAAAATACATTGCCCTCCAGAGAATACCAGAGTGATTTCTTTAAAGGTTTAGACCCATATCAGCAAGAAGCCAAAAAGATACTCTATGACTTTTATAAGAAGAACATTACCAATCCCAATGATTCAAGGATAGGTTTTTATAATGAACAGCTTCGCAAGTTATCAGAGAGTGTTGGTGATGAGCAATGGTATTTACGTTTAAGCAAGAATAATAAATGGTATGTTGCAGGCTATAAGAATGGTTCTGTTACGCATCCGGATTACTTTAGTATTTATGCCGAACAAAGATATACAGCGTGGAATAGAAGCCGTTATTATGAAGAGTTTAATCGCAAGCATTCTATAGGTGCAGCAAAGAACAAGATACGTTCCGTGATATACTCTAATAAAGTTAATGCTTTACTTGATAACATACAGCAGGCATTTCCAGGATTACCTATTATACGAGAAACAAAAGAGACTACTAAAGCAAAGGGGCATAAGGCTACGCTGCCAGGTTGGATGGATGCTGATGGTTATCACATTAATATGGATAATATTCATCCTGGTGTTTTTGTTCATGAGATAGCACATATGTTTAGAGCCATATTGAAAACAGTAAATCCTACAGCATATAAAGAATTAGAGAGTAAGTTAGACGATTATATTTCAGAGAATCCTAATTGGTATGAGGCATATTTACGTAAACATCCAAATCAAAGTGATGATGTGACACGTGATGAGATATTAGCTATTATTGCCGGTAGTGTATCTGAAGATAAGATAGCACATTTTCTTGCTGATAATGATGTAGAACCTACGAATACAGAGATAAAAACATTCCGTCAAAGAGTAAAAGAAATATTTGACGCATTTTGGAGCGCTATAAGAGACTTTTTTAGTTCACACTATGGTACTACTGCCTTTGATGGAGATCTTTCAAATATGACGCTGGAAGAGATATATATGGGCATAACAGACGACATAATAGCTGGCAGAGAAATAAGACATATCTCACCAAAGGATATGGAGATTATCTCTTACGAATATCAGGAATCTGGTAGAACATTTCAAGAATCGCCAAAGAACAATCTGGATGGCAAAGTAAATGTTATAGAGAATGTAGGTGACATACCGAACATTATCATTAACAATCCAAATCGAAATGTTATTACTGATTCGAATAATGATGCTGCAAATAATCCTGAGCTTTTCGTTAATGCTGTTTTTATGCGGCGTCAAACATTGCTGAATAATACAGGAAGTATCACATGGCTAGGTAAGCGTTTTGACTACGAGAATCTGACAGATGATCAAATAAAAACCCTTATACGTACAGAGATATTACCTTATCACTTAAATGTGCAGGAGCGTTTTATTGATGATATACGTTCTGCAATAGAGTTAGTACAAGAAGGTAATGAGATATCATACGCAATAACAAAAACATTTATTGAAGATTCTAATGAAGAATATGAAGATAAGAAAAGATCATACATAAAAGTTAATGAGTTACAGAAATTGCTGACACTAATAGGAGCAATGGATAATATCAAAGATGTTCTTTCCTTGTCCGAATTTATGAGCAAGTATAGTAATTTAGGTCTTGTAGATCCTCGTATGGTGGGTTTAGATCCTTTGGTTATAGTGCATGAGAACACAGACAAATCTATTAGTATATCTATCTCTGATATTACTGCTGCAGATCTTTCTTCACAGGGCAAGTTTACAGGGAGCAGGAATAAACTAAATGGTCGTTTTGTTAATAACGTATCTAATATGTTTGACATGGACTCATCAAAGATAACATGGTCAAACAATAAGCGTGATGCACGTGCTGCTGCTCTTACATTTACATTGGCATCAATGAATGCTATGGCAAAGAAAAACAATATACATTTAGATATACGCAGAGCTGGTGTATTCGGTATGCAAGGTGGTGTTGCCGGACACATATATAGCAGAACGATACATGACTATCAAGATGCCTTTGATCAGGTAAAAGAATTGTTTACAATACCTGAGATGCGTGGATTGGTAAGTGATAATGCTACATCTATTATAGAGACGCTAAATAATGATCAAGCATGGGATGCAAAAGATTTATATTGTGATCATATCTTTGAGTTGAGAAGCTATTATAATTCGCAGGCAACAATAAATAATATACCCGATTGGTATAGAGATGATCTTTTAGGTATAAACATGTCGAAAAAGAAACATATAGAAGTCTTGCGTGCACGTCAAAAACAGATAGAAACACAGCGTGCATCTATAGGTGCTACTGCAGAGACGGACTATGAATATCAGGCTATAGCAAAAGCGATATATTGGTACAATCAAGGGGTTCATGTAAACAATATGTCTATAGATGATATCTCATCAGGACTTATGAAAAGAGTCATTAACCCGCATAATTTAGGTAATGGGATTGTCGATTATGCTACCATACAATTTGAAGCAGCAAAATCTATGGTAGTAAATAAAGCAAATCTATTCACAGATGAGTTATCGAAGCATATAAAAGCATCTATGAAGTCGCATGGCAAAGAGCTAATCATGGAGAATATTATAAGCATGAACCCTGCCAGCGAGATATTTGATAGATTATTTCCCAAGATAGAAGCCATAGTAGATAAGCCTTATGAAATACGTGGCAAGAAGTATAATACAGGTGATAAAGTAACAGTATCCTTATCCAATGAGATATATTGTTCTGCACATCCTAACATCAAGAAAGCATTGGGAATGAAAGATGCTAAAGGCAATGCTTTACTTACAAAAGAAGATGTTGCTTTAGCTGACTTTATTGTAAAGACAGTACGTGAACAGTATGTGGAGGCGTTATTAAACAGAAATCGTTATAATAAAAAATATACGATAGAAGATGCTATAGAGGAATTAGATGAAGTTTATTTACCATATACATTACCTGTGATACGTGCCACACAGGAGCAAAACATACGTGCCGGTGCAATAAAGACATTCTTTGGAAGGTTTTTAGACAAGATGGTTAATCAGGGTATAAATTGGGGAGATCTTACAAGTACGGAGTTCTCTGAGATAAATGATCGTTTCTTTCATCAGCGTTCATATACAAAGCAATTAGAAGCAATGGGTCTTGAATTGGTTCATGGTGAGTATAGAGTAAACAACTTAGAGAGTTTATTCAATATAAGTAATAACTTAGAATACACAATGAAGATATTCGTCATGGATAGTGAAAGAAAACGTATCTATGATGATCATGTGACACCTATTCTTAATGATTGTTTGGCTATCGCAAACTATGCAGAGAAGACACTGAATAAGTCACAGGAAAATACCAAAGAATTCTTGCGTGAATATTATAATCTCATCGCATTACATAAAAGGAAAGATGATTATATGCCACAAGGAATAGTAAAGTCTACTGCACCTGTAGTACGTACAGCATTACAGTTGCATACGTTTATTTCTATAGCATATAGGCCTCTTATATGGATTAAGAGTGCTTACTTTAATGAGTCAGCACAATGGCTTTATGGTATCGCTAATTCTGCGGCAAATTGGGGTATAACAACAGGTGAGAAATTAAATATGCCTGGTGCAGACCATATGGCAAAGGCACATAAACTACTATTTGGTAGTAAGGCTGATTATAAAAAGATATGGAAGTTGGCGAATAAGATGCAACTAATAAATGGTAATGAGCGAGATGTATTAGAGAATGTCTTTTCCAATATTGCCGATAAGCACTTATTCAAACAGCAGCTTGCACATTTAGGTAACTGGTATACTGATGCTGCAGCCAGAGCATTGACTATGGTATCATATATGCTCTTTGATGGTTCATATGATGCACATATCTATAATCCCAAAACAGGTGAATTGACATATGATGTAACAAAAGATGAGCGTTTTTATAAAAATGGAAAGAAGATTGAAGGCTGGGATTTAGTTCATGACAGGATAGTAGAAAAACAAACTACACAGGGTCTTATTACTGATGGCAAACAACAAATGGGCTATGACTTTGAAGAGATAAATAAAAGGATTAAGTGGTATGCAGACAAGTTTATCATTGGCTCTATGGACATACATCAAAAAGCGTTATTAGGGAATCAATTTGCTGGTGCTGCAGTAGGACAGTTCAGAGGATTTTCTATTGACAAGATATGGAATGATATTGCTATAGGAAAGATAAAATCTACTTATGGTGGCAGACTTGTACCTTATAAAGATGAGAATGGAGAATGGGTTACTGTAGAAGAACAGATAGAGATGGAAAGTAATCTACAATCCGTTATAGGCTACTTATGGGATTTTCGTAAATTAACTAAAGGGATAAATAATTGGAAAGAGGATAGTAGTTGGAATAATCTCTCTCCTATAAGGCGTAGAAACCTTATGAATGTCACGGTAAGGTTGGTGGTCATGGGAGCAATAATAATGGCTATAAAGGCCCTTAGAATGAGTGACAGGGATAGAAGAAAGGTGGAGTGGATGTTTAGTGAATTATTCATGTATGATACTATGGAAAATATATTTGATAATCCTGTTCCTGTTATTTCATCAATAGAAGATATGTATAAGATTATACTTGGCAAGAAACGCTTTGCAAAGATCTATCGTTATATGGGACCGGTAAATGATGCTGTGTGGTTTTATGAGTTAGCATCTTCAAATGATGAGGTAGCCAAACATGAAAAGACAGAGAGGCAGAAAGCCAAAGAGAAAAAAGAAAGAGAAGAGAAAAAGGAATTGGAGGAATTGAAGAAACAAAAGGCTTTAGAAAAGTATGGTTTCATACCGGATGACTATAAATAAAATGTTTGTCAATTAAAAAAAAGGGGGTACTCGTTATGAATACCCCCTTTAATATTAATTATTCCCTATAACATCACATAATCGACGTATGTTATTACTTATCATATCAATGCTATATTGCACTCTTTTACGCATCACAACAATTTTTTCAATTACATTATTTGTAGGTGGCTGCATTTCCATTTTTGGAGGAGCTTCATAATCACCTTCAAGAAGAAACTGTAAAGGTGTTTCTGTATAAGGAACAATAGTTTGTTCCAATGCATCTATAGCTTCTGCTAAATCTTTTAAAGCCCCAATTAATGTTGGAACATTTAATGTTGGAACATTGCTTGGAGCATTGTGTGGCTGAATTTCGCATGGATTACACGCTGTTGATTTTTCGTACATAATTGTTTGTTTTAAATGTTTAGAATAATGCTAAAAAGTTTGTTGGTCGTGATATACCAACATAAAATGATTGTAATTTTCGTTTGTTTGATAGTACATTGATACTCATAATATCAGATACATCGACATAGGCTCCATAAAGAGTAGTTCCTTGTATCTTATATAAGGTAATAGCATAGCCATGACTTATATTGGCAAAGGTGCTACGGAAGATAACATATTCAGACCAAAATTTAGTTGCTAATGCTTTGGCTTTTAGTGTAGATAACTTTCTGTAGTATTCTCTCATAGATTCTTCTTTGACAACATATAAAGGCTTATCTTTATCTTCAACCCATATCTCATAGCAATAGAGGTCTTCTACTACAGCATCATATACATTCTGTATTATCATATCTTCTCCATTAAAGAATATAGGATTGTTTTGTTGATCGGGCGCATATTGTTCATTACCTACTATAAGATCGCCAGGTAAATATTTCTCTGATGCTTTATCGCCAAAGATAGCATGCCTCACACGCGCATTTAAATGGTCTACACGAGCATTTCTATACGCCATGATACGACAGTCCACTCCATCCTTAAAGTTCCTTACAAAGCTTCTAATAACGTTCTCTTCGTTTGTAAATGAATAGCCTTTCTTCTCTTTCTTATTATAAAGCGGTTCTATCTTTGATATCCATGATAAATCTTTGTCACTATTTATATGCTCACGAGTAAGATCACAAAGCTTTGCTATATAATCATCTTCGTTTTGTCGCATCTTTTCTGTCAGAGTATAATGATTCTTTAATTCAAAGACAGAACTATCTTTGTCGGGATCATATTCCCCAACAGAAGGTTTTATCGGTGGTAACTGACAATGATCTCCCATGTAGATGATCTTAGCATTTTCATTTACGCAACGTAATAGAATAGCACGCATATCATCAGAAACCATAGATGCTTCATCAAATACAATATATCTATACTTAGCGATTTTATTCTGCTGGTATATTCCTGTCTTAGGGACAAATATCATCTCTCCCCATCTATCAAATTCAACAGTCATATTTACTGCAGAAGCATAAGTAATACTATTAGGCAAATGCTCACTAAGAACAAGACGTGCCTTATGTGATACAGCAATACCAACAACATTAGTAGCCACATAAAAGTCACCTTTTACCTTCTTATTCTCTTTTATGAATAGCTCTTTAATAATTGTTGTCTTACCCGTACCACCGGAACCATCGAGACAAAACTCTATATCTTTAGACTTAGACTTAATAAACTTCTTCATCTGTAATAGAGCTTCTTCCTGACCTTTGTTAGGTGTTACCCTTTCTACTCTTTTCTTTTTCATAGTTCATTATTTGCACTAAGCAATGATTGTTGAGCTGTTTTAGACTTTCAACATTCTTTTCCAGAGATTTTATCTGCCTGTTTAAATCGGCAATACGCCGGTCTGCTTTCAAGGCAAGACGATCATCATCAGTACACTTTAATAGTTTAGTGATCCTCTCCTCTAACTCTACTATGTACATCTCATTTTCACCTTGTCGTGATCGCAAACCGGCGATCTCTTTCTTTAGTAAATTAATAATAACATCGTCTGGGACTTTAAATAGGTCATGATCCATTAGATTCTTCCTTCTATTTCTACTATTACACCAGGCACTGTGCCAAAGCGTTTTAAGATGCCATTCTTTGAGCATATACGTGCATCATTAGACCAAACTCCTGCTTCTTGCATAGCATCCCATAGCAATTTCTCCAAGTTATCAAGATCAGGTTCTGTTTCTTTAAAGAGTATATAGTTACCACTGCTTATAGCATCTTTGTCAGCCTTTTTAAAGCTATCTAAGGACTTAAATATAAATTCGGCACGTATGATATGCACATCTTTAAAGAATGGCCTAAAACCCTTGTAATCCTTCAACAGTATACGTTTTATCTGTTCCACCAGCATAGCATGAGTATTTGTTATCTTAGCTTCCTGATAGCCTTTAATGATAACATCAAGCTTGCCTGTCTTTTGATTACGATATGTTATAACATCACCATTTCTGTTTCTTTGTGGGTAATGACGAAAGGATTGTTTAGGCATAGGATCACCTTTAGGATTTTCTTTCATCTCTGGATACAGTAAAGGGAAATATAACCTTTGATAAAGTGGCTTATCATCGTTGAATAAAACCAGCTGTTTGTGCTGTATCATTTCACGTGGCATAATAGTCGCACAGTCGTCTACTATCTTTAGGAACGCTGCTTTTTCTTTTTTATTGAAACCCATTTATTTATTTCTTTAGTGATGCGTTCGACTTCTACACTTCTTCCATATAAGGCTATGCTTACATGTTTAGCCAGTTTCTTTAAACGTTTATATTCCTGAACGTTTATAGATTCATTATCATGCATTACATCAATATCGTTCTTCAATTTTTCTAAACGATTGATATCATCAAGTATACGGTATTGTCGCAATGATATTACATCATATACGACTTGCAGTTTATTTTTTATTTTCATATAGCTTCATAGTCCATACCAAATATCTCTTCATAATCTCTCTCTTTACTTTCAATCTCTGTAGTAAATCTATAGGCACATTCTAAAGGACAACTGGCACAATTATACTTTGAGGGTAATACTTCCTCCCACCTATCATTATTAGTATTAGAAACAATAAGATTGCGTGTTGCCTTAACAGATTCAAATAACTCTCCTCTTCGGATGTCATCATAAAAAACTTCTATACTCTTTTTATTAAGTCGGGGACTATAATCAAATACATAGTAAAAGAAATGTTTATCTATAAGATCATAGTCTTTTATACCAGCTTTATTAATTATATCTATCACATGAGGGTTAAGCTCAGGATCTATATCACGTACAAGCTCATGATACATATAAGCCTGTGTGTTATCCAAAGAACCAGGTTCACTCCATGAGTTATACGAAAATCGTGTGTCGGCATATATATCACTTGTCAGTTTAAGATCTACAACAGAGAGAAGATTACCTCTACGTTGTGTTTTTACTGTGACAGGAAAGATGTCTAAAGTACCATTTAGTAATATATCATCATCAAACGGCACACGCTTTTGTATAGTAACCTGAGTATTAAAGCCTGGAATAATAACCATATTAGTATTTTTGGCTATAATCTCAAAATGCATCTTCTGTTCTTCAATACGTACCTGATCTATTGTTTTATCACCATTTTTCTTACGTGGGAGATCATTAACTGTTCTTCCATTAATTCCCCCACCAATGCATATCGTCTCAAAGAAAGACCCTTTGTCCATAGCGTCACTATGTACATCAATGCTTCCTGTGATATACTGTTCATAAGCTTTTCTTCTACAATATTCTTTCTCAACACCATGAAAGAAGAACTCCTTAATTAGGCTTGACGTTATTATCATCATTTAATATGGTATCAAATATTTTACGAAAGTTATCCAGCTCCATTATCCAACAGTCTATAGCTTTTATTCCTTTGGCTGCATCAGGATCATTCTCTAAAGTAAGACCTACCTCCAGCTTCTCTGTAACACTATTCAAAGCGGCAATATTAAGCCATATATCTTTCTCTATATTAGTACGTACAACATGTCCATACATTTTTATTGCCGGTATTACATAGTTTTTGTGTGTATAGCTTTTCAATGTTTCTTTATCTGCCCAAAAGACAGGTAATGCATGCATTGCGGCCTCTAAAGCTTTCTGCTTAGCAAAGGCAAGTTTATCAATGGGATTACTAAAAGAACTACCACTCTTTGGCACATAAGGTTTAGACATATTCTTTAAAGCAGAATAATGGATATACTGCCCTTGCGCACCTTGCACACGTCTTTCAAAACTATAGTTGTCACCTACAACCCATGAGGGGTCTGCTCTATTTGAGTTACATTCCCCTGTTTCTT